>OJAW01001897.1_pt1 | contig 11298 bp, 9 predicted proteins | sample 1589151 | NCBI WGS metagenome assembly OJAW01 (sample SAMN03283290) | human gut metagenome | biome: human-associated habitat; material: feces | host: Homo sapiens | place: Peru | collected 2012 | reverse complement strand
GTCACGCTGGGAAGATACGATTTAGATAATTTAGGAAGCACTTCGGATATATCTGATGCTCTTGTAAAATTGCAGTCATTTGACAGAAGTTCGCTTTCTTTGCGCCAGCAGCTTACATATGACGAACTTTTGCAATATTTTACCACCGAGCTTGAATATGCTGACCTTTATATGTTTAATACAGACCTTGCGACAACTATCGGCATACAGGTACAGCTGCCTCTGCTCTTTGCTGAATACACATTTTCCGGCACAAAAGATATTGACGAATATATAGCTCTTCTTTGCGACACAGACGGATATTTTAAAAATATGGTTGATTATGAAACTCTTAGAAGTAAAAATGGTTATTTCATGGAGGATTCGCTGGTTGATGAAATTGTTGACCAATGCCAGACATTTGTTGATACTGCAAATTCTAATGACAGTGTTCTTATATCAACATTTAATGAAAAAATAGACGCATTTTCTGAATTGGGCACACCACAGAAAGACGATTATAAAGCCAAAAATGCTTCTGCTGTTTCCGAACATGTTGTGAAGGGATATCAGATATTGATAGACGGTCTTAATTCTTTAAAGGGCACTAATAAATATGCCGGAGGCTTAAGCAATTATCCTAACGGAAGCAAATATTTTGAATATTTATTAAAAAGCAGCCTCGGATGGTCGAAAACAGTAGATGAATACGATGCCCTGCTTGACACATATATCACAAGATACATGTTATCAATGCAGAAGTCCATGACAACAGATTCTACTCTGTCTGACAAATTCAGCAGCTTTAAGTTTCCTCTTACAAAACCTGATGATATTTTAAAAGATTTAAAGAGTAAAATAACCGACGATTTCCCGGCAATTCCTGATGTTAATTACGATATCAAATATGTATCAAGTGCGCTTGAAGACTACGCAAGCCCTGCAATGTATTTTATACCTCAGCTTGATAATTTAAATGTTAATTCTATTTATATTAATTCTTCTGCAACCAGGGAAGATTCATTATATACAACTCTGGCACATGAAGGTTATCCGGGACATTTGTATCAGACACAATACTTTGCCTCAACCAACCCCGACTGGATAAGATATATTATGTCTCCGGGAGGATATGTTGAAGGATGGGCCACCTATGTAGAACTTATGTCATATTTATATGCCCAGTCTGACAACAAAAACCTTAACCAGCTTATATCCGATAATTATGCAGTTATTCTGTGTCTTTATGCAAAGGTTGATATCGGGGTTAATTATAAGAGCTGGAAAGAAAGTGACGTTGCATCATATATTGCAAATTTTGGATTTGATGATAAGGATATTGCACACGAAATGTATTATGCAATGGTTTCCCAGCCCGGCAATTACTGCAAATACGTTATTGGCTGTCTTGGTTTTAATGAACTTAAAAACACAGCAACTGCCAAGCTGGGTGATAAATTTGATTTAAAAGAATTCCACAAATTCATTCTCGACTGTGGACCTATTCAGTTCGATATATTAGAAAAGCGTTTACAGACATGGTTACTCTACAGATAACCATTACCGCCACCATTGCCGCCGCAGAACAATCCGCCGCCACCACAGCAAAGGTTGCATATAAGGTTAATAAACAAAAGCTTTACACAAAAACTTCCCATACCGGCAGTCGGAGACTGATATGTTTCCTGACGTCTGCTATACCAGTCTCCGCCACTTGCCATTCTCTGATATAACATTTTGTACTGCATATTATCAGGGTCAAGCTGTGTTGCACGCATCGCATATTCCATAGCTGCTGCCTGATTGCCCTTTCCTGCGTTGGCCTGGGCTGCATAATAGTACCATCTTGCATCTTTATCTTCTATTCCATTAAGCACATTTAACGCTTCGTCAAAACTTCCGTTTCGTATATAATTGGCTGCTGCCCTTAAATGTACTGTTGTCGGATCATTACCATTCATATTGGAAGCATTTCCCTGATAGCCGGAATTTCCATAGCCGCCGTATCCATTTCCTCCAAAGCCGAAGCCAAATGGACCAAAGCCCCAGAAACCTCCAAAGTCTTCTCCACCAAAATCACCATATGTATTCTGGTTATTTCCGTCTCCGTCATAGCCATAGCTGCCGGTTCTACCTGTTCCTGAGCGATCCTGCCTGTAGCTTGAATTATATCCTCCATAACTATAGCCGCCTTCACGCTCCTTCATAATCTGGTTATATGCCTGCTGGATTGTCTTAAACATTTCCTCAGCCTGATCTTTATTCGGATTATTAATATTGGCATCAGGATGATATTTCCTGCTTAATGTTCTATATGCTTTTTTTATTTCTTCCTCTGAGGCATCCCTTGAGACACCCAGAACTTTATACGGATCAGTCACTTTTATTCTCCTGCTTTCTTCTCTTTTTGCCTACAATCTCAAATCTTGTCCATACACCGGAATACAAAATATTTCTTAATATCGCTGCATTTTCTATTATAGGAAGCATCTCAAAGCTTGCAGCACAATCTGCCATTATCGCTCTTAACACGTTCCCGCAGAATTCATCAAATCCCGGTTTATTAAAATATTCCTTTAAACAGTTATATCTGTTCTTTTTTATATCATCTTCCACATCTTCATATGCATCAAGAATATATATGAATTTTCCGAGTGAATAGCCCAGCCTTTGCAACTGTTCTTTCCACTCATCATCCTTCATCGCAGTCATCTGCGCCATTACTTCTCCAAAGCATGCAGATGCTTCATCTATATTTGTTATATTTTCTTTTTCAAGCTCATTTAGCCTGCTTAAGCTTTCCTGTATTGCCTTAGCCTTATCAGGGTATTTGCTTATAACTTTCTTTACCTTTCCTTCTATCCCATCTGCGAAGATTTTCTTTGTTACTTTTCTGTCATCGTTCCAGTCATCAACACATTTGTAATATGTCATTAATATATTCATGTCTGCAACATACTCCGTAATTGAATTTCTTCTGACCTGATGCTTTTCTAACGGATGTATCATACATCTGCTTTTATAAAATGTTGTTTCAGGTTCATACAGCCCTGTAAGCAGCAAAATCAAAAATAACATATCATAGCTTATAGATATCTGCCCAAGCCTTCCATACTCTTTCTTAAGCACCTCACAAAGTCCACAATAATATGAGCGGCATTCATCGTATTCCCTGAACTTTAATTCCTGTTTATTAACAACAATATATCCGTACATATTGTATCCTTTCAGAGTAAAAAATAAGCGAAAACGGAATACTGATATTGTTCCCATTTTCGCTTATCATATAACATTCAACTTTAACCGTCAATTATTACAATGATTATTAATAAAATCTTAATATTTCCTTTAGAAGTTATCGTCAAAATCCGTTCCCCAAATCATCATGCCCGTATAATCTGTGGTTTTGCATATATCTTCCATATCAAGGTAATCATCATCATTATAATAAGTGTCATCATATTCATCATCATACATATCTTCGTCTTCATCATAATAGCCATTTTTAACACCGCTCTCATACGAATTACGTTTTGGTGGATATGAATAACGTTTATTTGACTTTCCTTCATAGTCCGGATACATTTTATCACCTCCGGACTTAGTATTTCCATATGTAATATATTAATTCATTGCTTTCTTGATTGCTGCAAGTAATTCATCATATGTCTCATATGCAGGAAGTTCAGGATTATCTGCTTTAATCTGCTCTGTACTCTTGAAGAGGAAGCCGGCCTTACTAGCCTTAATCATTCCAAGGTCATTATGGCTGTCACCTGAGGCTATTGTCTCATATCCGATAGACTGTAAAGCTTTAACTGTTGTAAGCTTTGACTGCTCGCAGCGCATCTTGAAGCCTGTTATCTCTCCGTTCTCAGCTACTTCAAGTGAATTACAGAAAATAGTTGGCCATCCGAGCTTCTTCATAAGTGGAGTCGCAAACTGTGTAAATGTATCACTTATTATTATTACCTGTGTAAATGAACGTAATTCGTAAAGAAATTCTTTTGCTCCAGGAATTGGATCTATTGTTGCAATTGTATTCTGAATTTCTTTAAGACCAAGTCCGTGCTCTTTAAGAACACCTATGCGCCAGTTCATAAGCTTGTCATAGTCCGGCTCATCTCTTGTTGTTCTCTTAAGCTCAGGAATTCCACTTGCCTCTGCAAATGCAATCCATATTTCAGGTACAAGTACACCTTCAAGATCTAAACATGTTATATACATACTTCCCTCATTTCTGCACTTTCTTGTGCTTCTTAATAAAATATCTTCTGATATTTTAGCATGTGCAAAATACAATGGCAATATCAAGACAAAAAAATAAAAGCCCTTCAACCTAGTTCCTACGACTAAATCAAAAGACCTTTGCAAGTGCACCGCCAGGGGTTCGAACCCTGGACACCCTGATTAAGAGTCAGGTGCTCTACCAACTGAGCTAGCGGTGCATATTTGTTTTGTTGTTCTCGCGAACACAAGTGATATTCTATATCATGTTTTTACAAAATGCAAGCACTTTTTTGTTTTTATTTAAGAACAATTTAACTTTTTTTATTTTTTTGTAATTATTTACACTTGATATGCATATATAAAGCCCTTATAATTTTATTATAACCATTTACACTATATTATAAAGAAGATAGGAATACACTTATGACGGATATTAACAAGGATATTAATATTAGTAACGACAATAATACTGATGAAACGGTAATGTCTCCTATAAAAGAGCCTGTCGGTAGAAACCGTTTCCAGCCAAACAGCAGATATTTTACTATAGTAATGTATGCCCTGCTTTTTGTTCTTGGAAGCATACTTATCTATAACTTTGTTGGTAACTTCAGTAATACATTACATTTAATCGGCTCTATTACATCTATACTGTCTCCATTTTTTGTTGGTGGCTTTATTGCATTGGTATTATATCCTCTTGTTCACCTTCTGTATCACAGAGTGTTCATGGAAAAATTTAAATGTAAATCCCAAAAGCTTGCAAAATGGCTGTCAATTCTTATAACCTACCTTGTAGCCATTGGAGTTATTGCAATCCTTTTAACATTTATTGTTCCACAGATATATGAAAGTATTCGTGAAATTACAGAACAGCTTCCTAACTGGTATGACAATGCTTTAGCTTTTCTTAATTCATTTGAAAAGTCTCATCAGAACTGGTCATTTATTGATTACGATACCATTAATAAGCATATAGAGCAGGCCTTTCCTACAATCCTTAATTACCTTTCAGGAATAATGGCTGATTTACTTCCTTTTATTGTAAATACTTCTATGGCTATCATTAAAGGTGTTGTCAACTTAATTATTGCAATTATGGTTTCTGTTTATATGATTTCAGACCACAAGAATATTTTCTATCATTTTAAACGCCTTATGTATGCGGTATTTCCTAAGAAAACAGCATCTACCATAAGACACATAACAAAGGAAAGCGGTAAAATCTTCCTTGATTTCATACTTGGAAAAGCCCTTGACTCACTTATTATCGGAATAATCTGCTTTATATGCATGCTTATATTCCATTTCCCTTACGCAGTCCTTATAAGCGTAATTGTCGGCGTAACCAATATGATTCCTTATTTTGGACCATATATCGGTGGTGTAATGGGGGGAATTATTATATTGATTGTTAATCCTATACAGGTTATCTTCTTTGCAATATTAATTCTTGTTATACAGCAGTTTGACGGATTATTCCTTGGTCCTAAGATTCTTGGTGATAAAACAGGACTTAAACCATTATGGGTTATTTTCTCAATTACTGTCGGGGGAAGCTTATTCGGAGTTCTTGGAATGTTCCTTGGGGTGCCTTGTGTAGCTGTATTAAGCTATATACTTAATCTTACAGTTGAGCATTTCCTCAAGAAGCGTAAAGTTGAAGTGACACCTTATGAATCACCTGATGAAATGTAAATGACAAAACATAATTCATAAAGCATAATTCATAAAACATAATTCATAAAAAGTAACTGACAAAATATATAAAGCATCCGGTACACAACATAATCATTTAATGCTTTACAGCTGATAAATGTATGCTGCATACCAGATGCTTTTATTTGTATTTATATATTCCTGTTTATATTTATTTGTTTATATTATTCTGCCAATTATAATACCTGGCTTCTGGAATTGATTACATCAGACGGTTTCATATCCCTGTAAATTGTAACCCCGTCAGCCTCTGTATATGCAGCAATAACAGGCATTCTTCTGCTAAGGAAAAGATATATTCCCTCTGTTACAGAATAAGCTCCTATATTCCTAAATATAATTTTATCACCTATTACAGGCTTTCCTATTGGAAGATTTTTAACTATAACATCGCCTACTGTGCATAAAGAACCACAGATAGTCCATTTTTCAAGACCATCATCCTTTATGGCATCATAACCTTCTATGATTCTTCCATCTGCTGCCACATAAGTGTATGCAGGTATTTTCATTGCCATTGTCTGTCCGTAATAATTAATGTGGTTGATTCCACCGTCAATTATACAATAGTTCTGTCCACCATTATTCTTAATATCTGCAACTTCCGAAACAAATACTCCACACTCAGAGGCAATAAATCTTCCCATCTCAAGTGTTATTTCATATTTTGCCTTATACTGCTCTAATTCTTCTGCAAATTCCTTAAGCATATCATATGAGTTGTTGTATGCATCTTCTCCGAAATAATTAAATGGAAGCCCCGGGCCATATTCAAGCTTCTCAGCCTTAAAACCATATTTGTCATATAATTTATCGCAGATTTCATCCATCCATTTGACTTCATTTATCGGAACGGACACCTTTTTCTTCTGTGTTCCTGAATAGCACTGAAGACCTTTGACCGAAATACCTTTATAGCTGTCTCGGTCTGCTATTATCTTCTCTATTAATTCTTCGTCCATTCCAAACTGGTTTCCGCTTGTAATTCTTAATAAAACATCAACTACAAGCTTATTATCAACAGCACATTCATTAAGAAGCTCTAACTGTCTTAATGACTCAGCAGTATATACCCCTGCGCCTTTAAATTTCTTAAAAACATGCTCAATATCTGCCTTTTCTTTATTAACGCCTGACAGAATAATCATATCCATAGGCACATTTTCTCTCTCACAGATAGCAAACTCTCCCGGAGAACATACTTCAAAGCTTGCTGCTGTTTCCTTCAAGGCATCAAGAAGGAACGGATTGGCTTTCATTGCATAACAAATGTTAACGCCTTCACCAAGTATCTCTTTCATATTGTTAATTCTTGATCTAAGAACATCAATATCAAAAATATACATTGGAGTTGAATATTTATCGGCTATTTCTATTATCTTCTCTGTGCTAATCATTTCTATTCTCCTTTATATGATGCCATAAGTGCCTTTCTGTCTATCTTTCCGTTCTTTGTGAGTATAATTTCATCCATCTGGCAGAATTCTCCCGGAATCATAAACTTTGGAACCTTCTTGGCAAGCTCATGTACTATAGACTTTTTGTCTATATCACCTTCGTAAAATGCAATTATTTTTTCATTGTCTGCATCAAATATGCAGCATACTCTCTTGACATTATCAATAGCGTTAATAATCATATCAAGTCCGCTAAGCTCTATTCTGTGTCCGTTAAGCTTAATCTGGAAATCTTTTCTTGAAGAGAAGCACAATTCCCTTCTGTCATTATAAAAGCCCAAATCACCTGTCCTGTAAATAACCTCATTAAATTTGTTATTAAGAGGATTCTGTACAAATGCCTCAAGGGTTTTTTCTTTATTGCTGTAATATCCCATAGTTACTGCTGTTCCTGATACACAGATTTCACCTTTGACACCTTCCATATCAGGTGTAATAAGCTTGTCATTTTCATCAAGCACAAATACTCGCTCATTTGGGAACGCTTTTCCTATAGGAAGAACCTCATTTATGTCAAATTCCCTGTCGATTTTGTAATATGTACAGTTACATGTTATTTCTGTAGGACCATATACATTAACAAATGAAGCCTCAGGATAAGTCTTTCTCCATATATTAAGATGTTTAATAGGCATAACCTCGCCTGAAAACATTACTTTATTAATAGATGATGGAACTTTATAATCAAATCCGTTAAGTGTAGTGATTATACATAATGCTGAAACTGCCCATATAAGTGTTGTTACATGATTATCTTCAAGATAATCAAGAAGCTTTGTTGGGAAAGAGAACATCATCTTTGGAATAATCTGCATTGTTGCTCCACATTTTAATGTAGAATAAATATCCTTAACCGATACATCGAAATCAAATGGTGCCTGATTTCCGATTATATCATCTGAACCTATTCCCATCTTATCTGTAAATGTTTCTATAAAATCTATAACCGAGCGATGATTTACAATTACTCCCTTAGGAACTCCTGTAGAACCTGATGTAAATATAGAATACAATGGATCTATATCTATTGCATTATCTCTTATATATTCAAGTCTGTATGCCGCTTCATCATCTGCCTTGGCATTAAGAAGCTCATTTATATTTAATATTGTTCCCTCAAAGCCTAACTTCTCAGCCTTCTTTGCTGACTTGTCATCTACAATAAGTATCTTTGCTTCAAGTGTACCTATGATTGAGTTAATTCTCTCTGCCGGATGTGATGGCTCAATATTTACATAAAAACATCCTGCATACACAATTCCTAAGAACACGGCAAGTGTTTCACAAGACTTGTCCATATATACACATACAGGCTTCTTAGTCTCAGTAATTGTTGATAAAAAAGAGCCGGCATTCTTTGCCTTTTCCATAAGTTCAGTATATGTGTACGAACTTTTATTATCAGCCACAGCCTTTTTATCAGGATATAACGAAGCCGAATTTTCAAGATACTCAAGTACATTGTAAATCATAATTGATCTCCTCAATTTTAAAAATTTATCGATTATAATAGTTTAATATTTTCTCTTGCCGGAGTTCACTATCTTATAGACCTCATCCCATGACTTTTTAAATCTGAAGATACGCTTATTTATCCCTTTATGGCAATATACCAGATCCGATAACCTGTATAAAAAGCAGTTTCTTCTCCTCATGTGCGTGCCTCCGACGACAACAGTGGATATTATATACCTTAATTGTATTCAATTAAAGAATTTTTTATGACCTTTTTGTGAATATTATCTGTCGGCTATAAGCTTACATATTGGATTGCCCAGCTCAGAAAACTTAAGTTCATATTCTGTACAGACATTTCCTTCATTCATCGAAGCATCATTATGTAAATCATATGTTACAGCTTTAAGATTCCAGCCAGCCTCTTTAACCTCTTCAACCGAAAAATCAAACAAGTCTCTGTTGTCCGTCTTAAATTCAACTCTTCCCGGTTTCCTAAGAATATTATCATATCTTGCAAAGAACTGTCTTGATGTCAGTCTTCTCTTAGCGTGTCTGTCCTTTGGCCATGGATCGGAAAAATTAAGATAAATCCTGTCTACTTCATCCTTGTCAAATACCTCGCATATTCCCTCTGCATCCATTCTTATAAACCTTAAATTAGGAAGCTGCAATTCATCCTGTTTTTCTACTGCACGTAATAAAACGCTCGAATATTTCTCTATTCCTATGTAATTAATATCAGGATTGCCTGCTGCCAGAGTAGTTATAAATCTACCCTTGCCCATTCCAATCTCAATATGAACAGGATTATCATTACCAAATATATCTTTCCATGTACCCTTAACATTTTCCGGTTCAGTAAATACATAATCATTCTCAACCATAACTTCCCTTGCTCCGGGAACATTTCTTAATCTCATCAGCTGCCTCCATATAAAAATAATTAATACCATTGTATAATAAATTTAATATTTTGCCAATATAACTTTGCATTTAAATTACATTTGAGTTAATATAAATTAATAACAAACTTTTCTAATAAGATTAAGATTTCCGAGGTTTTAAATATATGAATAAATTAAAATTTTTAAGAAAAACAGCAAGTGCAATTCTTGCTGCCGGCATTATTATAACCATGCCGTTATCCGCAATACTTGAAACAACTGTATATGCGGCATCTACAACAAACACGTCTTCCAATGTCGAATGGCCTGCTGCACCTGAGGTTACTTCCGAAAGCGCAATACTTATTGATGCCGACACCGGTGCTGTTTTATATGAAAAGGATTCTCACAGAAAATGTTATCCTGCAAGTACAACCAAAATTCTCACAGGGCTCCTTGCAATTGAGAATTGCAGCATGACTGATACAATCACATTTTCATCAACTGCCGCCAATTCGGTTAAAGTAGGTGAAGATGCCAATATCGGAACAAAAGCAGGCGAAGAATATACTGTTGAACAGGCCTTATATGCACTGCTTCTTTATTCAGCAAATGAAGTTGCCTATGGTCTTGCTGAACAGGTAAGCGGCTCATTGTCAGCCTTTACAGACCTTATGAATGCCAAGGCAAAAGAACTTGGAGCTATAGATTCGCACTTTAGCAATGCAAGCGGTCTTTATGACCCTAACCATTATACAACAGCTTATGATATGGCTATGATTGCACGAGGCTGCTATAACAATTCAACCTTTGTAAATATTGATTCAACTTCAACCTCATATACAATTCCGCCTACCAATAAGACTTCAACTAAAAGAACTTTTTCTCACAGACACAAAATGTTAAAGGGCAGGGCATATTATTATGAATACTGCAAGGGTGGTAAGACCGGCTACACAGATCAGGCAAGAACGACGCTTGTGACAATGGCAGATAACGGAGATATGCAGCTTGTTGCGGTTGTACTTTATGATTTTGGAAATGATGCTTATATAGATACTCGTGCCATGTTTGATTATGCCTACAGTAATTTCTCAAAAGTATCTTTGAAGGATCAGAAGCTTCCGGAAGGTGTGAAGTCTTATGAAGATGAAGATGCTTATATTGTACTTCCAAAGAGCGCACAATTTTCTGATGTGAAAGCAGAAGTGAAAGAAGACAGCAGCAAGGATGGATCCGGAACAGTAACATTTACTTATAAAGGGCAGGAAGTAGGCAGTGTGAAAGCTGCGATAGAAAAAAACGAGGAAAGCAGTGCATCTGTTTTTGGAAAAAAGAAAGATAAGACAACTTCAACTGTCGTAACCGGGATTTCAAAGTTTATGAAAATTGTGATCGGAGTTGTAATTGCAGTTGTGATTCTCTTGGTCATTCTTATTGTAATTGCAAATTACAGAAAGCAGATGAGACGTCGCAAAAGAAAAAAAGGAAAAAGAAGAAATGGAAAGAGCGGTAATGTGAAAAGAAAGAAGAAACGCCGCAGATAAGAAAACAGAAATTTGCGAAAGGAC
>OJAW01001893.1_pt1 | contig 11312 bp, 10 predicted proteins | sample 1589151 | NCBI WGS metagenome assembly OJAW01 (sample SAMN03283290) | human gut metagenome | biome: human-associated habitat; material: feces | host: Homo sapiens | place: Peru | collected 2012 | reverse complement strand
AACAGGATGTTTATGGAAAATGATTTCTATATCCTGAGAGGAATCATCAGCTCCCATCTGTTATGTTCATGAAAATGTTTCATTTTATAAGATGGTGGCACAGTAGCAATATACGTGTGGAAATTGTCATTAATAAAATGGTACATTGCCGTCTCCTTGGTATATGAATAATATCTTACGAGGCAAAATCATATACTGATTATAGGTCGTTTATAGAGAAAATGTTACTGATTTTTTACATGTTTTTTTGATTTTTGAAGATTTCGTGCTGTTTTTTGTATCTATAAAAATACAATGTGAATATAATGAAAGAATCTTAAGAAGCAGAAACAATTTAATATAAGGAGGAATAATACGATACGAAGAAACATTAGCCGGAAACAGAGGACAGAGTAACATCATACATAATGGAAAGAATATTACAATCGGAGGAGAAGGTGTGTATAAAACACAGAAAAGAGAATTCAGAACGGGAAGACAGGAACACATTTATTTCCTTTAAAAAGTGCCTGAATTTAAAAATATCAAAAAAATTTTTAAAACCTATATAGTCATGAAGAATTAAAATCTTCTGGAACAGGAGGAAGCATTATCATGACCAAAGGAAGAAAAACCACTTTTGAAGAACGGGTTTTTTGGACGATTATATGAAATGGTTTTGTGAGGAGAATGCTGTATGATAAAGAAAAAGAATTTTTTGAATTATTGTGGATTGCTCGGAGTAGCAGCTTTTTTGTCATATACGGCAGCGGTTGTATTTTCACCGCTTGCATATCCGGGCTATGACTGGATGGCGCAGGCGGTAAGTGACATGAATGCAGTTTTAATATGAGTTAAAGATGGGAAAAGAGTGTTTGATGAGAAAGACACATTACAGAATGCGTCGGCAGTTCATTTAGCCGATGTACTTCTTCAGAATATGGAACTTGGCAAATACATAGACAATGCAGGAGAAATAAATATCCACAGGGGATAAAATGATGGCTGATATTTTGTGATAGAAACAGATTTTTATAAAACTACATGTAATCTGCCCGTTGATGAAAATGGCAAGCGAAAAGATCAATTAAATTACACATTTACACTAAGTGATTTTGGAGAGGAATTTATAAATTTGCAAATTAAAAATTCATTGTTAATAATATTTATTTATCATAAATCACCTTATATCCCCTAAACACCTGCTCCACCGTAGCAATCATATTCTTTCGTGCATTTTCTGGTTTCATTGCTTCGTCTAATGTTGTGATTGTGCGGAGAATTGGGAAGAATGCATCGATGCCATGCTGGTTGCAAAGTGTGGCATCTTCTGTTACACATCCACAAAAGGCAAGGACGGTCTTATTGTATTTCTTTGCAAGATGTGCAACGCCTATTGGAGCTTTGCCCATGACAGTCTGGGCATCAAGGCAGCCTTCTCCGGTGATGACGATATCCGCCTCTTTTATATAGTTTTCAAGTTTTGTAGCTTTAAGAATTATGTCAATTCCGGATTCTAATACTGCATTAGTATATGAAAGAAATGCAAAACCGAGCCCTCCGGCAGCGCCGGTACCGGGCGTATTCATATCTGATTTTGGGTATTTTTCGTGGGTAAGATATGCATAGTGAGACAGCCATTTATCCATCTGCAGAATCATGGATGGTGTTGCACCTTTTTGAGGACCGAAGACAGCACTACATCCATGTTCTCCACACAATGTGTTGGTTACATCGCATGCCACCTTAAAATGGCATTTTTTAAGATTAGGAATCACATTTTTATCAGATATTTTTTCAAGCATTGATAATCCTTTAGCACCAAAAGGAACCTGCTTTCCGTTTTTATCAAGAAATTCGTAGCCGAGCGCCTGCAACATGCCAACTCCACCATCATTTGTTGCGCTTCCTCCAATTCCGATTATAAATTCCAGACATCCCTTATTAATAGCATCAGTAATCATTTCGCCAACACCATAAGTTGTTGTATTCAAAGGATTTCGCTCACATTCATCGACAAGTGTAATTCCGGCAGCAGATGACATTTCTATAATTGCAGTTTTTGTTTCATCAATTATTCCGTATTTAGCTTCTACCAAAGAGCCTGTCGGACCGGTGACTTTCACTTTTTCGATATGTCCATTCATGCCGTAAGTCAATGCATTTACAGTGCCCTCACCACCGTCAGCCAGAGGACGGACAATCACATCTGCATCGCTGAAAGCTTTGTGGATGCCTTCTGAAATGGCAGAACCTGCCTCAAGTGAGCTAAGACTTCCTTTTAATGAATCAATTGCAACAACTATCTTCATTTTATTATCTCCCATGAAATTTATAATCAATGACCATTTATATAAAGTATACCAGAAAAATGTCCGTTTAGATACGTTATAACAAAATATCGGATTGAATGTGCGTATAAATAAATTATCAAATCAAATTTAATTTACTTTCCCTTTACCCTCCGCTGCTATCAGATTTTACACGATATATTTTATACTTCTTAAATGAAAAAATTGCTTGGAGGAGTAAGCATATGCCATCAACATACGCACATTACAGGCTGGGGCAGGAAGTGCTTAAAGACCTTTCTGTGGATGCCAGAAGAATAATTAATAATAATAAAGAACTATACGATATAGGGCTGCATGGACCGGATATTTTGTTTTATTACAAGCCGTTATTTTCTTGCGAAGTAAATAAGCAGGGATATGAAATGCATGCGAGAAGCGGGAAAATGTTTTTTGAAAATGCTGCAAAGGTATTGAGTGAGACTGATGAGGGGCAGAAAGAGGCGGCACTTGCGTACATTTATGGCTTCTGTTGTCATTTTGCGTTAGATGTGAGCTGCCATAAATACATTGATGAGAAGATTGCAGCAGACGGTGTCAGTCACACGGAAATCGAGGTCGAGTTTGACAGAAGCCTTATGGAAAATGACGGATATAATCCGGTTACACACATTTTAACCAATCATATTCATGCTTCTTATGAAAATGCAGAGGTTATAAGCAGGTTTTATGAAAATCTTACACCAAAGCAGGTGAAGAAATCGCTTGAAAGCATGATTTATTACAACAGGCTGCTGATTGCACCTTCACAATTTAAGAGAAAGCTGATATACGGCTTGTTAAGAATTACAGGCAATTATAAGGAAATGCATGGTCTTATTGTCAATTACAGACCGAATCCGCTTTGTGATGACAGTACAAAGAAATTATACAGTCTTTATGAAAATGCGCTAAAACTGGCGGCACTTCTTATAGGAGAGTTTAAGGACAGCGCAGTAGGAAATATAGATTTTAATGCAATTTATGAATTTACATTTGGCTCACAGTTACCGGGCGTTTTAGCATCGGAAAATAAAGTGTCCGGAGCAGTAAATATAGGAAGAGAGGCTGTATAATTATGAGAGGAAAGCTTACAGGAAAAGAAAAAAGATGGATTATGTATGATATAGGAAACTCAGCATTTACATTGCTTGTATCAACTATAATGCCTATTTATTTTAATTATCTTGCAGGAAATGCAGGATTATCATCGGTTGATTATCTTGCATATTGGGGCTATGCGGCTTCTATATGCACAATTATTGTTGCAATTCTTGGACCGGTGTGTGGAACACTTGCAGATACTAAAGGCTTTAAAAAGCCTGTGTTTTTTACATCTATTCTTGTTGGAACAATCAGTTGTGCAGTGCTTGGAGCAATGGTACAATGGCTTGCGTTTCTAATAGTATTTGTTATTGCAAAGGTTGGTTTTTCTTCAAGCCTTGTATTTTATGATTCGATGCTTGTTGATGTGACAGAAGAAAAAAGAATGGATTATGTTTCTACGCAGGGGTATGCATGGGGCTACATAGGAAGTTGTGTTCCGTTTGCAGCATGTCTTGTACTGGTGCTTTGTTCAGATAAAATAGGTATAAGCATGGAACTTGCAATGGGAATATCATTTGTTCTTGTGGCATTATGGTGGCTTATAATGTCAATACCACTTGTTAAACAGTATGAGCAGAAGCATTTTGTTGAGAAGCAGCCGCATGCAGTAAGACAGAGCTTCAAAAGACTAGGCAGTACATTCAAAAATATCCGCAAAGAAAAGCATGTTTTTATGTTCCTTCTTGCATTTTTCTTCTATATAGACGGCGTGTATACAATCATTGATATGGCAACAGCTTATGGTTCGGCGCTTGGACTTAACAGCACAGGGCTGCTTCTGGCACTTTTGGTTACACAGATAGTAGCATTTCCGTGCGCAATTATATTTGGAAATCTTTCATACAAAGTGAGCACCGAAAAGCTTATAACAGTCTGTATATTTGCATATCTTGGAATAGCAATATTTGCAGTATTCTTAAGAACGCAGTTACAGTTCTGGATTCTTGCTGTGCTTGTTGGAATGTTTCAGGGTGGTATTCAGGCATTGTCGAGGTCATATTTCACCAAGATTATTCCTGAGGAGCGTTCAGGTGAGTATTTTGGGCTTATGGATATATGTGGAAAGGGAGCTTCATTTGTCGGAACAACCGTTGTAAGTGTGATTTCGCAGATAACAGGAAATATCAGTATAGGTGTCGGAATGATAGCAGTTTTATTCTGCATAGGAACTGTGATTTTCTTAAAATCAGTATCAATGGCAAGAAATTATAACGAAGCGAAGTTTAAGACATCTGAGATGACCGGAAATGCTGGCACTAATAATAGCGGTAACACAGAAAATGTTGATATAATTGAAGTTACAGCAGTATAGTATGAAGCAGCATAAGAATGAAGTGATATAGAAATATATAAATAGATAAATACAGAAGTATCGAAACAGGAATCCCATTTTTATTAAGATGCAGAAATGGGATTCTTTTTTATTTAAGGAAAAACAGAATAATTCTATTTGGTACGGGAGAATATAAATAGGAACTGATTTTTCATGAAATGTGAGAAAAAGTCAAAAGTGGCTAATAAAATGTGAGGAAAGGTACGAATATCCCTCATGAAATGTGGAAAATAACATAAATATCCCTCATGAAATGTGATAAAATCTAAAAAGTGGCTCATAAAATGTGAGAAAAGAATTGAATGTATTATTTTTTGTGATAATATTTGAGTGGAGGTGCATTAAATGTATTTTAAAAGAAAAGTTGATAAATTTCTGATTCAATGGAAGAATGATCCTGCACATAAGCCATTGATAATAAAGGGCGCAAGACAAATCGGAAAAACAGAATCAATATTGCATTTTGCACACGAACAATATAATAATGTTGTGTATATAAATTTTGCACTTGAGAAAAAATACAGTGCGATAGTAAATGATGGATATGATGTGGAAACAGTAATAAAAAATATTACGTTGGCAAATCCATCAATTCGATTTATATCAGGGGAAACAATAATAATATTTGATGAAATTCAAGAATATCCGGATGTTGCAACAACTTTAAAAGCATTTCGTATAGATGGAAGATTTGACGTGATATGCAGTGGTTCTATGTTAGGTATTAATTATAAGAAAATTCATAGTAACAGCGTAGGAAACAAGACTGATTACGAAATGTTTTCAATGGATTTTGAGGAATTTCTGTGGGCAAAAGGATATCAAACGGAACAAATCGAAAACATTCTGAATCATATGGTTTCTGTAACTGCATTCAGCGATATGGAAATGAATGTATATAAGTCATTGTTTTTAGAGTATTGTGTTTTAGGCGGAATGCCAGATGTGGTTCGCGGATATATTGAGACAGGGACGTTTTCAGATTCACTAGAAGTTCAGGAACAAATCAGATTGGATTATGAAGAGGATGTTAGAAAATATGCACAAAGGTTAGATCAAACGAAAATAATAGGCGTATACAGAAGTATTCCTGCACAATTAGCAAAAGAAAACAAGAAGTTCCAATTTAGTAAGGTTGAAAAGAATGCGAGGTCAAGAGAATATACCGGTTGCATTGAATGGCTGATAGATGCGGGCGTTGTTACAGAGTGTAATTGCCTTACTTTTCCAGAGCTGCCGTTAAAAGGAAATGTTGAGCAAAGTAAATATAAACTGTATTATCCGGATACGGGATTACTTGTTTCAGCATTGGATGAAGAAGCTCAGGAGGATTTAAGGGTTAATAAAAATCTTGGAGTATATAAAGGCGCATTATATGAAAATTTCGTAGCAGAAGCCTTTGTTAAACAGGGATTAGGACTTTTTTATTATAAAAAAGAAAACTCAACTCTTGAAGAGGATTTTTTTGTGAGGTCTAAGAATGAACTTATTCCTGTAGAGGTTAAATCAAATAAGAATAGTTCCAAATCTCTTAGTAATCTTATAAAAAATAATAATTATAAGGATATAAAGTACGGAATAAAATTAGGAGATTCTAATATAGGATTTAATAATAATATTTATACTTTTCCATATTTTTGTTCATTTATGATGAAGAGATTTTTAAAAACACTGGATTAGTATTAGATAAAAAGGCAGATTAGCCATAAAATTATATAACCCAAGGGAGGAACCAATTATGAAATATTCTAACGTAGTAGTTGCCGGAGGCGGCGTATTAGGAAGCCAGATTGCATTTCAGGCAGCGTATTGTGGATTCAATGTAACCATATGGTTAAGAAGTGAAGGCTCTATAGGACGTACACAGCCTAAGATTGATAATCTGAAGCAGACTTATATAGATGCAATCAATAAGATGGCAGAAGATAAGAATGCATGGTGTGCAGGAATTGCAGATGAAGATAATTTTGATAAGGAAGAGTGCTTGAAAAAGGTAGAGGCAGCATATTCTAATCTTAAGTTAGAGCTTGATATGGCAAAGGCTGTTTCTGATGCTGATCTTGTAATAGAGTCAATGGCAGAGAACGAGAAGGATAAGATAGCATTTTATGAAAAGCTTGCTCCACTTTTACCTGAAAAGACAGTTATTGTAACCAATTCCTCAACACTTCTTCCATCAATGTTTGCAAAATATACAGGCAGACCTGACAAATATCTGTCATTACATTTTGCTAATTCTATATGGAAGAACAATACTGCTGAGGTTATGACACAGTCACAGACAAATGAGCAGTATTTTAATGAAGTTATGCAGTTCGCCAATGATATCAGAATGATTGGACTTCCTGTCAGAAAGGAAAAAAGCGGATATTTACTTAATTCAATGCTTGTTCCATTCTTACTTAGCGGACTTGATTTATATGCAGCAGGAATATCTGACCCTGAGAGTATAGATATAGCGTGGACAAGAGGAACAGGAGCACCTAAGGGACCATTCCAGATATTTGATACAGTAGGACTTAACACAGCCTATAACATTGTTCATCAGTATCAGAGTGTTCCGGGAATATTCTCACCACTTCTTAAGAAGATGATGATGCCTTATAACTTTAAGAAAATGGAGGCCATACTTAAGAAATACATAGATGAAGGAAAGCTTGGAATGTCATCAGGTGAAGGCTTCTATAAGTATAAATAGCAGTTTCATAATTATTTGATACTAACATTTATAAGATTGTTTGCTTTGTTCGAATGATTTTTAAATGCTTGTTCATATAATTATTTAAACAAATTTAGCGGATATATTAATTTAATAGACGGTAATGCCGATACATTAATAACAGGGAAGTACATTTATTCAACGGACTGATTAGACAAGAACGTTGGGTAAATGTACTTTTTTGATTAATAAATTATTATCCATTCGGACCGATATGGGGAGTGGAGCAGTCATGAATGACGGATTGACTGCAGAAAGGGTTGAACATGAATATTAATGCACAGATGACTGCGGCGGGGTATGAAAGCTACAGCTTTAGAACCACGCAAAAAACAAAGTCCGGCGAAGAACAGTCACAGACTAAAACGGACCAGACAAACAAAACGGATAATGCATCATTTGACAGTATACTGTCACAAAAAAGGGATAATGTTCAGTATAAACCGTTGGGAATAGGCTTTATAAATGTCGGTGAAATGGGCTATGGAATGAGCGCAACACAGGTTGTAAAATCCGATTCCAAGGATGTTATTGTAAAAGTTACCGTACAATTGGATGAGAATGAGAGTAAGGAATACGAGGTAAATTTATCAAAGGTTAATACTAAAAGTGCAACAGCAATAGAAATGTTTGCGTATTGCCAGTACATGGATTCCAATAATGAGAAACTCGGAAAATGGGGAACCTGGAATGCTTTGAAGCATTTATCTACTCCTGTTGGAGGTAAATTTGAATATAATACTCTGGATGAGGCTGTCACAGATAAGAAAAATTGGAATTTTGCGCTTGCCAATTCGGACATAGGAATTGAGAAAATGTCTACAGGAGAAACATACACAGCAAAAGATTTGTTAGAAATGCTTGAGAAGAATCATACACTTACAGCAGAAGATTTAGAGGATAAGGACTGGCGTGATATGTCCGATAAAGAATGGGACAAGCTGATAAAGAGTGTTGATGATAATATTGATGCAATTAAGGAGCATATTAAAAAGTTAATTGAGATACAGGAAAAGGCTGCAAAGGAAGCAGCTACCGAGGCACCATCAGGACAGAAAGCCACAGCGGCTGCAAGTGCGGCACTTGGCGCGGCTGCTAATGGATTTTCAACTGATGTAAAAACCGATGATGCAGAATGGATAAAAGAAAACAGCTGGACATACGACATGAAAACACAGGACCAGACAATCCTAAATAAAGCAGCTAAGGCTAATGAAGTGGCTAAGGACAGCATGACCAAGATGCAGGAGGTTCAGTTGACAGGCAGCACAACACAGGGAGTAAGTAAGACAGAGAACACAAGAGAGTGTGCATCCAAGTCAGACGAAGAAGAGAAAACATGGGTTGTAACCGCATACACAGAGCAGGGAATAATCTGCAAACAGTTTAAGGACGGACAGGAGACTTTGTTATGGAGCATGGATTACCGAAACGAAGGCGACTACCAGAAAGTTTGGGATTATCTTGACAGCCTTGGAAAAGATGCTGATTTTTCATTTGGAGAAAACAAAAGTTTCTGGGAAGAATTTTTAGGATATTAACATTCAGCAATATTAGTATTTAATATAAAAGTTCATTACCTGCATTTTTATACATTCAAATGTGCATATTTATAACTTGAAATATCATTATATAAAGAATAATATATGTATGTACAGATGATGATTGCCAATCAGCTTCCTGAAGGAAAATCCAATTAAACAATTAAAAACAAGAAACTAAATTAAAGAAAATGTGAGGGCAAAATATGATAGTAGTTATATTAATATTAATAGTGATAGTTGCAGCATTTATAGCGGCAAGCATAGGAATTGGCAAGTTAAAAAACAGAGCTTCCAATCAGATAAGAGGCAAATTCGGACTTGATGATTCCAATATTTATGGAACAGTGGTTGAAGGCAATGTCAACACAATGGTTGTTAAGAAGCTTGTAAAAGCGCATCCGGAGTATACAGATGAGTCAATTAAGCAGGCAGCGGTAAATGTTGTAAACGGAATTATTAACAACACAATTCCGGGACAGGCAGATGATAATCAGAATAAGATCAGAAGCAATAAAATGTTTCAGGAGCATATGCCTAACTGTAAATTGAGAAGAGTTAATATAATGTCATATAATGAGAAGAAGGATTTCTTTACGGCTGCGGTTACATATTCTGATAGCAAAAATGATTACACATTTAACATATCAGTACAGTTTGCACAGCAGGGACTTGTGTTGCAGTACGCAGCATTTTCTAAGGGACATGCAAACGGATTTTAAAAAATAAAATCGCAAATATATAATAATCATAATATTATGATTGAAAGTTTTTAATTAATAAAATTGGATAAGTCATCATAAAGCGCTGGACACCGATATATAAGACAGGTCTTTACAAGCTGTGAGCAATGGCAGGTAAAGAAAAGCCGGATATATCGGTGTTATTTTTATGTATTTGTTTTTGAGAAGGGATTGGTGTAGTATAAAATAAAAACAAGTGCAAGATAAGAAAAAATATGCATATAAAACAGGAGTGACAACAGGTAAAATGTGGAAAATAAAACAGATATTTGATGGGGAATACGGTTGCGAAGAGCCTGAGGAGAACGGAGAAACAAAGGTTTCTGTTATGCTTGAAAATGAAGCAGGAGAAAGAAAATATATCACCGTGAATGACAGCTGGCTTGTAAAAATGGGACTTGATGAAGGAAGCAGCTGGCCGGAAGATTAATTTAATTTTAAATTTCAATTTATTTATTTTGAGGTGTTTCACAAACACTGAAGCAATTTACAGACATTTTATCTATCAGAATTAGAAGAGGAGATACAAAGAAAATGCACAAATATAAAAGAATGAGAATTGCAGCGTTTATAATGAGTATATTGTTGGTGGGAGCAGCATTTTCTGTATCGGCGTGCAAAACAAATGGAAAATCATCAGGTGAAGAGGTTTCTGATAACACCGGGGTGTCAGGAAATTCAGATGATAAGTTTGATGACAAGAACAAAAATGAGAATTCAGACAAGAACTCAGACGAGAACTCAGACAAGAACTCAGACGGGAATGAAGGTTCTTCGGGTACGGATGGGTCAGGAAATATCATTGATGGCAATGCCTCACAGGGGAATACACAGAATAATACAAATAAGCAGGGCAACGTCTATGAAAATATGCAAAATATAGCACTTGATTCGTCATGGGAATACGCAGACTACTCAATGATTAATTCAGGAAGTGCTGTTATGTATAAGGCTGCATCTGACAGGAAAAATATCACGGTGGCCGTCAATGCAGGACATGGCACATCGGGAGGTTCATCAGTAAGAACATTATGTCATCCGGACGGTTCACCTAAAACCACAGGCGGCAGTACGGCACAGGGGGCTTCAACCGCGACAGCTGTATCGGGAGGAATGACATTTTACGATGGAACACCTGAAAGCAGCGTTACATTAAGAATGGCGCAGATACTAAGGGATGCTTTGCTGGCACAGGGCTATGATGTGCTGATGTTAAGGGATGACACGGATGTACAGCTTGATAATGTCGCCAGAAGCGTGATTGCCAATAATACCTCTGACTGTCATATAGCATTACATTGGGACGGAGACGGCTTAAGCTATGACAAAGGAGTGTTTTATATAGCAGTTCCAGATGGAATAAAAAATATGCAGCCAGTAGCGGCATACTGGCAGGAACATGACAGATTGGGCGAGTCGCTTGTTAGCGGACTTTCAAATCAGGGTGTAAAGGTATGTGGAAGTGGAAAAATGAGCATAGATTTAACTCAGACTTCATACAGCACAATTCCATCGGTGGATATAGAGCTTGGAAATGCAAGCTCCGATCACAGCGAGGAA
>OJAW01001889.1_pt1 | contig 11329 bp, 9 predicted proteins | sample 1589151 | NCBI WGS metagenome assembly OJAW01 (sample SAMN03283290) | human gut metagenome | biome: human-associated habitat; material: feces | host: Homo sapiens | place: Peru | collected 2012 | reverse complement strand
CGGACCTTCTGGCATGCGTCTTGACTCAGGTATGAAGGCATTTTCTCTGCCAAACGGCACTTTGTGCGGCTGCTCCTTCAACCGTGAGTTAAACACTCGTTTATATGCTTTATTAGGTCTGGAAATGACAGCCAACAAGGTAGAGGTTTTGCTTGGACCGGGCATGAATATCCACAGACATCCGTTAAATGGCAGAAACTTTGAATATTTTTCAGAAGATCCGTATATTACCGGTACGATTGCATCAGCGCAGCTTCAGGGCCTAAAGTCCAGTGGCGTGTCCGGTACGATCAAGCATTTTTGCGGAAACAATCAGGAATATCATCGTAGAAAGAGCGATTCGGTTATTTCCCAGAGAGCACTGCGTGAAATTTATCTGAAAGGCTTTGAGATTGCTGTTAAATCCGGCTATGCGGATGCAGTCATGACGACCTATGGATCCGTAAACGGCTTGTTTACAGCCGGAAGCTATGATCTTAATACGACAATCCTGAGAAGTGAATGGGGCTATACCGGAGTTGTCATGACAGACTGGTGGGCAAGTATCAACCGTCGTGGCGGTGAGCCATGTGAAAATGATTTTGCAACGATGATCCAGGCGCAGAACGATATGTATATGTGCTGCCCTGATGGATCCCGGAATGCCAGCAATGACAATGTAATGGAGGCTTTGGCTGACGGCAGAATATACCGGTCAGAGCTGCAGAGAATTGCCAAAAATGTCTGCAATTTTGCAATGCATACCAACGCATTTTTGAGACTGGTCGGTGAGCCTGTTCATATTGAAATCATAAACAGACCCAAGCAGGCCGATGATTTTGATATGGAAGATGTTGACTATGTCAAAATTGACCGCGATCTGGTTATTGATCTTAGCCAGAAGGAAAGCGTGCAGGATACCAATTATGTGATTGCACTTGACGTATCCGATTATGGTTATTACAAGGTCAGATTGAGAGGAAGCTCGACACTTGCTAAGCTTGCACAGCTTCCGTGTACCTTGTTCTACAATGGCTTCCCGATCTGCAATTTTACTTTCAATGGAACCGAGGGCAAGGATGTTGTCATTGAAAAGGAAATCGCCTGCAACACCAGATTTAATGTGCTCCGCCTGTATGTAAAATCAAATGGTCTGAACCTGAAGGATATTGAATTTACATTTGACAGGGAACCGGATGGAATAAAACCGGAAGATCAGTTTTAAGAAAATGCCGGGAATGGCGGATAAATGGTAGTGGATAGACCAATAGTAGATAAATCAACAGCAGATAAATTGCGAGATTATTAAATCAGGAAATTATAAATAACAGATTGATGAAAGAAACTTGTTTGCTTCACTTTCATTGGTCTGTTATTTTTTTACTCAATTTTACAAATTTTTACATAAACAAGATAGTTCCCGATCTTTGTATGTTTTATCGTGAATGCAGAGCGATAAGATTATCCAAAATTATATCAGCGTGCCCGGATTTTCAGTATATGATCCGGTGCAGGGAAAGGAAGTACAAAATGCCATCTACATATGCACATTACCGGATGGGACAGGAAGTTTCTGGAAAGCTTCCGGAACAGATCAGAAAAATTGTAAATCGGAACAAGCAGCTATATGATATCGGTCTGCACGGACCGGACATTCTTTTTTATTATCATCCGCTAACTTTAAACCGGGTAAATGAAATCGGATACGAGATGCACAAGCATTCCGGAAAGGAATTTTTTGAAGCAGCTGCAGAGATTATAAAAAAGCATCCGGACGACGGACAATATCAGGCCTATGTCTATGGATTTATCTGCCACTTTGCCCTGGATGTGACCTGTCATGGATATATTGATGACAAAATAGCCGAGAGTGGAATTTCGCATACCGAGATCGAGGTTGAGTTTGACAGAAGCCTGATGATCGCGGATGGAAAAAATCCGATCACAAACAGACTGACGGATCATATTATTCCATCGGAGACAAATGCCGAAATCATTGCGCCTTTTTTTCCGGGAGCTCAGCCACAGGAAGTGAAGAAGGCATTAAGCGGAATGATCAGCTGCAACAATCTGCTGATCGCTCCATCGAAGCTTAAGCGGGCATTGGTCTGTGCAATATTGCGTATTTCTGGCAATTACAAGGAGATGCATGGATTGTTGGTCAATTACGAGGAGAATCCGGCCTGCGAAGACAGCACGAAAATGCTGTATCAGTTATATGCTATTGCTGCCGAGAGGGCGGTAAAGATGATCATTGATTTTGAAAGATATATTACAGATGGGAAATCGCCATGGAATCACATTTATGGTCTGACGTTTGGTGGACAGGAAGGAGAGCAGACAGATGAAATTTAAAATGACAAAAGCTGAGAAAAACTGGGTGTTGTATGATGTCGGAAATTCAGCATTTGTATTGCTGGTTTCAACGATCATGCCAATTTATTTTAATTATCTGGCTGAAAAAGCAGGACTTTCATCCGTGGATTATCTCGCATACTGGGGCTATGCGGCATCTGTGGCAACGATCATTGTAGCCGTCATGGGACCGGTTTTTGGCACACTGGCGGATACAAAAGGTTTTAAAAAGCCCATTTTTACCGCAGCCCTGATGATTGGAGCAATCGGCTGCCTGGCACTGGGACTTGCCAAACAGTGGCTGTTGTTTTTGATCCTATTTATCATAGCAAAGACAGGATTTTCCGGGAGCCTGATTTTCTACGATTCCATGCTGGGGGATGTGACGGACGATGAGCGTGTGGACAATGTGTCATCCCAGGGATACGCATGGGGATATATTGGAAGCTGCATACCTTTTATTGCCTGCCTTGTTCTTGTTTTGGGTGCAGATAAAATCGGTATTGGCATAGAGGCTGCGATGGGGATTTCATTTGCGGTTGTGGCAGCCTGGTGGATCGTGATGACATTGCCGTTGCTTAAAACTTACAAACAAAAGCATTATGTGGAAAGAAAACCGGGTGCTGTACGTGAAAGCTTTGTGCGTCTTGGAACGACAATTAAAAATGTCAAAAAAGAAAGAAAAATATTTTTATTTCTGATGGCTTTTTTCTTTTATATAGACGGTGTATATACCATTATCGATATGGCAACGGCGTATGGCACAGCACTGGGGCTTGACAGTACCGGTCTTTTGCTGGCACTTTTAGTAACACAGTTTGTGGCATTCCCTTTTGCCATTATTTTCGGCAGACTTTCTGAAAAATACGATACGGCAAATCTGATCACAGTATGTATTTTTGCCTATATCGGAATCGCGGTTTTTGCCATGTTTTTGCGGACACAGTGGCAGTTCTGGATGCTTGCTGTTTTAGTCGGAATGTTTCAGGGAGGCATTCAGGCATTGTCCAGATCTTATTTTACCAAGATTATCCCGCCTGAAAAATCCGGTGAATATTTTGGCCTCATGGATATTTGTGGCAAAGGTGCGTCTTTCCTTGGCACAACAGTCATGAGCCTGGTATCCCAGCTTACCGGAAATATCAACCTTGGCGTTGGCGCGATCGCCCTGTTTTTTATACTGGGGATCATTGTTTTCAAAATGGCGGTACATGAGGAACGTCCGGTTTTACTTGAAATGTTGGCAAAATAGTGAGAAACTAATCATATAGTGTTGCGGTCAAAAGAGTTTTTAAACTTTTGATTCCGATATCATCATTTGGAATTATGCGGACAATCTGTACATCAGATACAGGTTGCCTGCATTTCTTTTATTACAATAGGCATTTGGGGAAATGACCAAAACTTATCAAAAGAGGAAAGAGGGGCGCGCGCATGAAACCCAAGTCAGCAGTCAGTAAAGAGTTGTACCGTATTCTGATGGAAAAAGGCTATTCACAGGAATTTAGTGATCTTATTACAAAAAATCTGAACACTGATTTTACAGCAGGCCGAATGATTGGCTATTTATCACACTATACAGATCTTCCGGAGCCGGAAATTGTGGATGAAATGCTTGCAATTCTGAGCGACCGTAATCGGATCATGCAGAAAAAGGATATGGAAGCGACGAATGCGAAATGGAATGAGATGAGGTGGGAGAGGTTTCCTTTTGTGGATGAAGATGAGGAGTAAAAGGTATATATTGTCGAAATTTGTCGATAAAATATAATATAATGTCGGGTTATTTGCACAGGAGATATGGTATAATGTGCATATAATTATTTTATTTTGTACAAATCAGGGGATAGGAATGGCAAAAGAACGAAAAGAGAAGCTATTGCGCATTTTGCAGATCATGGAAACAACAGATGAAAAAAGCCCGATCAATGCAGGGGGGATTATAGATATTCTGGATAGGAAATATGATCTGGGTAAGTTTGACAGACGGTCCGTTTATCAGGATATTTTGATGTTACAAAGTTGCGGATATGCCATTGTACAAATGAAAGACCGCAAAAAAGGCTGGTATATGGTTTGAGAACAGTGTAATTTCATAGAATGGTTGTAAATCGCAACTTTCTACGCTTCTTTTTTCTCCATTTTCAAGCAAATTAAAAGAAGGTACAGTATAAATTATTCTGATGTATTATCCGTCAGATTGTTTTATCCTGTACCTTCTGTTATTATAGTCAAGTTACTAATAAACAAAGAAGCAGAAACCAGCCCCTACCACACAGTTCGGTTTCCTGCCTCGCGCACTCACCATAGGCACGCCTATGTGTTTGCAGGACTATGATAACCTTATTTGTGGAAGAAAACAATCCTCTTACACCAAATTTTTATAATAATGCAATAAATAACCTCAAGTTCCACCAGCTTACCTGCCCCTGTGGTCAATCAGGCTGCCTGTCTGTTCATGGTTATTATCACCGTCATATCAAAGCTTCATCCGACAGACTTCTCTTTCGTATCTGCCGTGTCAGATGTGAATGCTGTGGCCATACCCATGCCATTCTTTTATCCTCCATGATTCCTTATTCCCAGATTTCTCTTGCAGAGCAAGTTACCATTATAGCGGGTCAGTAAAAGTGCTTGCAATACCGCCCTATTGGGCGAAGTAGTAATGTATGCCCTTTGGAGGGCTAAAATTAAACCACCACTTGAAGTGGTGGTTGCTAACTTAGAACGCATGAAACATTGTTTTTCAGGGATGTGGACAATAAGTTTATTGATGAAGTCCAAAGCAGGAATGGTTTCAGTAACAGTTTTGTTGTCTTCGTGCCTGGTGTAATGAAAGGTAACAGTTTTGCCATCATAATTATCGATACGTGATGTAGCAATAACAGGTCTGCTAAGGTAGTGACTGATGTATTTAATGGTGATATCAGGAGTGCAAAGATTTGGCTTTGCACGAACATAAAAACCATGGGCGTGTTTGGAGTTCGTAAATGATATGTTCATAATAATCGGTAAAGATAGATCGTAATATATTCATAATAGAATTTTACAATAAAGAAGGACAAAGGAAAACCCCTTCCCCTCATGAATGAGGGGCTAGGGGAGTTGAGCGTGTCGAAGATATTTTTTTATATTTTCAGGTGGTGATAAGGAAACTACAGGGAAACAGTTTTGTTAATAATTCACAAAATTTTCTTCTTTTCATACAATGATGAAAAAATGTTGTGAAAAAGTCATAAAATACTAAAAGTAAATTAGTGAAAATCGCCATAAAATAAAGGAAAACGGTTACTTAAATAAGAATTGACCGACAATTTCGGGTAAAATATAATCAGCTTATCAAGCAAAAAGCGCGCAGATTGTTTTGGAAGATACTGATGAAGGATGTATAGGAGGAATGTTTATGAGTAAAGTGATGAAAAAAATAATCGCATTTTGCTTTATGGCAGTATTGACGATAGCTATGATACCGCAGACAATAAAAGCAGACGAAGCAACGGATGCAAAGAAGGCAGTATATGTACAGGTGCCACAGGACTGGGAAAATCCATGTGTCTGGGCATGGGATGATGATGGAAATAATGCATTTGAAGCGTGGCCGGGCGAAGAGATGGAAGTAGACAGCGCGAATGAAGGCTGGTATTACATCTGGGTTCCAACCTGGGTAAATCATGTGATTGTAAATGCCAATGACGGAAATGCCCAGACTGCGGAGCAGGTGCTGGATGGAGAAAAGGACTGCTGGATTACCGTAATAGATGCAGATAATGCAGAAGTAACCTATGACAAGCAGACCACCGGTGAGACACCGGAATATGCAGAAAAATTTGCAGTCCATGCAAAAGTAGATGCAGGCTGGGAAAATCCTTGCCTCTGGGCATGGTCAGCACCGGATGGAACTAACGCATTTGAAGCATGGCCGGGCATGGAAATGAAGCAGGATGACAACGGCTGGTATACCGCCAAAGTTCCAATCTGGGTAAATTCTATCATTATCAATGCCAACGAAGGAAGTGTTCAGACTGATGACATTTCTATCGATGCTGCAGAAGTCTGGGTAACAGTAGATTCAGACGGAAAAGCAGATTTTAGTTATACAGACCCGGATAAAGCAGAGGTGGCAAATATAACTGTACATGTAATTACACTGTCTGACTGGGATGAACCTTGTCTTTGGGCATGGTCGGCACCGGACGGAACCAATGCATTTACTTCCTGGCCGGGTGAAGCATTAGAAGAAGGCGAAAATGGATGGCTCATAAAAGAAGTACCGGGCTGGGTAAATTCCATTATTATCAATGGAAATGAAGGAAGTGTTCAGACCAGTGATATTTCTGTGGATACAGGAAAGGATATCTGGCTTGTGATAAAAGATGCCGATAACTTTGAAGTAAGCTATGAAGAACCACAGGTAGATGTGGCAGCAGAACCGGCAACCGAAGCTCTGGCAGAGACAGCAGAAGCAGGAAACAACAATACTGCTCCAATTGTAATCGGTATTGTGGTTATTGCTGCGGTAGCTGTAATTATAGTGATTGTCGCAAAGAAAAATGCAAAAAATAAATAAAGATTAAACAAATATAAACCCGAAAAAGTCATAAGTAAAAGACAGGAGGACAGAAGTGAGAAGAAGAGTTAGAAGTAAATTGATGTCAATGGCGCTTACACTTACTATGGCAGCAGGATTGTTAAGCGGCTGTGACGGAAACAGCGTGTCAGAGACGGATAAGACTACCATAACAATCTGGCATGATAAAGAAGATGCAGTGGCGGAAGTCCTTCAGAAGAAACTGGAGGAACTGGAACCGGATGTACAGGTTGTGCTGGAGAAGAAAAGTGATTTAACAGAAAGCCTTAAGATGGTGGGAAGTGACCCGAAAGCAGCACCGGATATGTATTTCTTTGCCCACGATAAAATTGGAGTATATGCAGAGATGGACATTCTTGCACCGATTACAGACATTATCCCGGAAGAGGAGCTGGATGTATATATGGATAATACCTTAGAGGCAGCAGCTTATAAGGGAGAAATTTATCAGCTTCCTGTCTATTACGAGACTTTATTATTTATGTATAACCGGCTTTATATGAAGGATGATGAAGTGCCGCAGACCACGGAAGAACTATATCAGTACATGCAGGATAATACTGCCGGAGGACATTATGGCTTTGTGGAACAGCACAGTACGCCATACTATGCAGCAGGCTGGATCAATGGCTTTAACGGTACGATTCTTTCAGAGGATGGTATGCCGGGGCTGGATTCCAAGGAAACTATTGCAGCCCTTGAATATCATAAGAAATTTGTGGATTTGATGCCGGGTGAGACCGAGTATGCAACGGTAAATACCTTGTTTAAAGAAGGCATGGCACATTCCACTATTGCAGGACCTTGGCTGGTGCCAACCGTAAGAGAAAGCGGAATGGACGTTGGCGTGGCAGCAATGCCGGTGGTTGACGAGACTGGCAATCCGATTTCCCCATATATGGGAGTACAGGGAATTCACGTACTGAAAAATGCTGCAGAAAATAAGAAGGATTCAGTAGGAAAAGTACTTCGTGCCCTGATGGACCAGGAAGTAGAGGTGGAGCTTGCAAAAGCAAGCGGCTGTGCACCGGCGATGGAAAGCTGCTATGAAATGGATGAAATCACATCGGATGAAGTGGTTATGGCAATGCACGATACCGCAGAACACGCAGTTCCGATGCCGAATATCCCGGAAATGGATGTAATGTGGACGGTGGTTGGTAATCTTTTAACTGATGTCAACATGAGTGGAAAAGATGTGACTGAAAGTGCAGAGGCAGCGCAGCAGGAGGCGTTGCAGTTGATTGAAAGTATGAGGTAACAAATTGAAGAAAAATAAGAAAAAAGAAATCCTGTTTGCCTATTCCTGGTCGGCACCATCCCTGATACTGATTTTGCTCATTGTAATCTTTCCAATCCTGTATACCGGGTACATTTCGCTGACCAATATGAATGTGTATCACTGGAATAATTATGAGCTGATTGGACTGAGAAATTATAAGGATGCCCTGCTGGTGTTGGATAATGGCTTTATACAGGCGTTTCTGGTAACGATTTTATGGACAATCGTAAATATGGTGTTGCAGCTTATCATCGCATTTTTGCTAGCGAATCTGTTGAACCTAAAGCGGCTCCGCCTGAGAAATTTATATAAGACGCTGCTGATTTTCCCCTGGGCAATGCCGGGCTATGTATCCATTCTTTTGTGGAAAACAGGAATGTTTAACTCCCAGTTCGGTTTGCTCAATCAGTGGCTTGCAAAGAACAACATCGGGCCGGCAAAATGGCTGGGCAGCGATGGTATGGCATTTTTATGCTGTACCACCGTAAACCTCTGGCTGGCGCTTCCGTTTATGATAATGATTATGGACGGTGCATTGCAGAGTATTGAAAAGAGCTTTTACGAAAGTGCTGCTTTGGACGGAGCGACCTGGTTGCAGAAAATGAGGTATATTACGATTCCCATGATTAAGCCAATCATTGCACCGTCTGTTGTAATTACAACATTTACCACCTTTAAGCAGTTTGATATCCTGTTCCTGCTGACACAGCAGGTGGGTGCCAAGACCGGCTCAAATCTGCAGACAATCCTGACCTATGCCTATGAAAAGGCATTTATAACGAACAATTACGGCTACAGTTCCGCAATTTCCATGATAATATTTGTCATTCTGATTGTATTTTCTGTGCTGACCAATATGAAACCAAAGGAGGAGACAGACTAATATGAAGAAACGAACCAGAGAAAATATTGGACTCGTCTTTGCAAATATCTTTCTTATCCTGCTTTGCTTTGTGGTATTGGTGCCGGTATTGTATGCATTTTCCGTGTCCCTGAATGCGGATAACAGCCTGTTGAGTGCAAATTTTTCCTTCCTGCCAAAGCATTTCACGCTGGCAAATTATAAAGCGGTATTTACGGAAAAGCCGATTATGCTGTGGTTGAAAAATAGTCTGATATTAGCAGTAGTAACCCTGGGAATTTCCCTTGGAACAGGAATTCCGGCGGCATATGTTTTCTCAAGAAAGGAATTTCCGGGCAGAAAAGCAATCCTTCGGACACTGATACTGCTTTATGCATTTCCATCCCTGCTTTCCATGACAGCACTGTATAAGCTGCTGTCACCCATGGGACTGATTAATACCAGAACGGGACTGATTATTGTATACACGGGAACCATGGCAGTATTTGCCCTGTGGAATATGAAAGGATATTTTGACACGATTCCGGTAGAAATTGAAGAGGCGGCAATGATTGATGGTACAACGCCGGTGCAGCTTGTGACGAGAATCGTACTGCCACTTGCAAAGCCGACCATTGCAGTAACGGCCATGATGGTACTTATCTATGTATGGAATGAATACATTTTTGCAATCAATTTTATGACAGGTTCCGATACCTATACGTTAGCAGCAGGCTTATATTCCCTGCAGGCAACGGAAATGAGCGGAAGCTGGCCGATATTTGCGGCGGCATCCATTGTGGTATCGATACCAATTCTGATTGCGTTCTTTGCACTTCAGAAAAATATGACAACCGGACTGACCTCCGGAGGTGTAAAAGGTTAAGAAAGGCTGGACAGAGAATGAACAAAAGTGCAATTTTACATATACCCATGTCACAGTATGCATATGGAACAGACGAAGATCATGTGACAATCCGGCTCCGTACAGCCAAAGATGACATCAAACGCTGCTGGCTGCATTTCGGAGACCGGGCATGCCGCCTGACACCGGTTATTTTTACAGAAGCAGAAATGCATGTAGTGGCGAGCTGCGAATTATTTGACTATTATGAGGTGAAACTGGTGCACCCATATAAGCGGCTTTGCTATTATTTCCGGCTGGAAAGTGAGACAGAAGAAACCTATTATTACGGAGACTGCTTCAGTGCGAAGCTGGTGGATGACCGCTCCGAATATTACCAGCTTCCCTTTAATCACAGAGCAGACATCGTAAGACCGCCGGATTGGGCGAAGGATGCCGTTATTTACAATATTTTTCCGGACAGCTTTGCTACGGGAAAAACATATATCAGCGGCAGACCGACAAAATCCACCTTTGAAGGAAATGTGGTAAGAGGAAAGCTGGGAGGCTGCCTTAAGGGCATTACCGAAAATGTGGATTACCTGAAAAAACTTGGTGTGAATGCCGAGATTTTGAAATTCGACATCAAAAACAGAGAAGAATGTGCAAAAGCGCTTTCTGATAAACTTTATTATGGTGTCGTTTTGAATGCCGGAATTGCAAGGGACAATGTTTTTCCGCTACTTGAAGGAGATGAGTGGGACGATGTTATTCAAACGAATTTGACAGGATTTTATAATGTTTTAAAACCACTTGTAATGCCGATGATTTCCAACAGAATTAAGGGGCGAATTATCACAATGTCTTCTGTTTCTGCTCTTTCAGGAAATCGTGGTCAAATCAACTATTCTGCCTCAAAAGCCGGAATTATCGGTGCAACTCGTTCACTTGCTCTTGAACTTGCAAAACGTGGGATTACCGTAAACTGTATCGCTCCGGGTGTTATTGAAACCGATATGATTAAAGATGTTCCGATTGATGAAGTTAAAAAACTTATCCCGATGAAGCGACTCGGACAAGCAAAAGAGGTTGCAAGTTTGGCAAATTATCTTATGAGCGAGGGTGCTGCATATATCACAGGACAAGTGATTTCGGTAAATGGAGGGCTTTATTTATGAGGCGAGTAGTTGTTACGGGTATGGCACTTGCCAGTCCTTTGGGATGCGATATAGAAACAGCTTTCTCTGGTTTACAAAAACTCGAAAACTGCGTGGAGTATGATTCAAATTTAGACCAGTATAAAAGGCTGAATACAAGACTGTCTGCTCACGTAAGAGATTTTGAAATCCCTTCGACTTATAACAGGAAAGTTTTACGCACAATGGGACCTGTTTCAGTTATGGCTGTCAGAACGGCTGAACTAGCACTTGAAGATGCAGG
>OJAW01001888.1_pt1 | contig 11334 bp, 9 predicted proteins | sample 1589151 | NCBI WGS metagenome assembly OJAW01 (sample SAMN03283290) | human gut metagenome | biome: human-associated habitat; material: feces | host: Homo sapiens | place: Peru | collected 2012 | reverse complement strand
TTATCCGATAACAATACGGGACAATCACAACAAATAAACAAAACAATAATATTTATAGAAATGAAGATAAGAAGTAAATATGCGATCCTTTGCGGATTGTTATTTGCAGGTGTACTGGGTTTTGTTGCCTGCAATGATAAGGATGAAAACGCTATTTCGGTAGAAAATAGGCATTCCAAATGTTTGTCTCATGAAGATAGTGTTTCATCAGAAGATATTTTCAGTCCGGATTCTATAGCTGTTTCATGCTCAAACGGAGTGATATATGTTGAACATTATAATTTGAAGGTGAATTGCGGTTTTCAAACTGTGAATGTTTCGATTTCTACGAATGAAGATACGATTAGAGTTACCGAATTCGGGTTACCGGAAAGTGCAGATTGTTTGTGCGAAATCAATAATTTTGCTCAAATAGAGAATATTCCGAGTGGACGTTATGTTCTAATCATAGAAAATTGCAATCCCGAACCTTATAAACAGATTATCAACCTATAATATTGATGCATTATGAAAAGAAGGTTTTTTATATTTTCAATTTTAATCGCACTATTTATTCCCTGCTATTCTCAGATAAGTAGAAATGAAGCATATGAGCTCTTAAACAAAATATTTTTAATGGAGCAATTGATAGTGTGGAAATTTTAGCATCCCAAACACCTCTCCAACCATTGTATCAAATAGGAACAAATGACACATTTGTTATATCACCATCTTATGAAAGTTGGTTTTTCTTTGTTGATGAAAAGCCTGGTGCAGATTGGTGGCATCCTTGTAAATATATTTTTATTAGCACTCTTGGTGGTGATATCACTGTAACTAATAAGCAGACACCTCCAAACTACGCATATCTAGATGTAATTCATCAAGTCATTCCTATAATAGACTATGATGAATCAGATTTTTTCAATATACAACCACAACTACCGAAAAACACAAATCTATCTAATAATGAATATGCTGTTATAATCAGTGGAGGATATGAGCAACTTCAAAATTATCCTCGTTATTATAATCATTGTCGTGCTATATATCAGACTCTTGTTAATATTTATCACTATGACAAAAATAAGATATTTGTCATAATGGACAATGGAAGCAGTACAGAGCCGAGCTATAATAAAGGTACATATTATAATAATATACCAGTATCTTATCCATTGGATTTAGATGGAGATGGTGTAAATGATATCCAGTATTCTGCTACAAAAAGTAATATTGCAGTAGTTTTTAATACGCTTAGAAATAGAGTTACTGCAAATGATAACGTATTTGTATTTGTGACAGACCATGGAGGAAGTGGATCAACAATTGCTCTTTGGAATAAAGAACAGATGACAAAAACTGAATTTGCGCAAGAAATAAATAAAATCAATCATGCAAAATCAATAAATCTTTGTCTCGTACAATGTTATAGTGGTGGATATACCTCTGCGTTACAAGGCAATAATAGAGTAATATCAACTTCTTGTGCTGCTAATCAAGTTGCTTATGGAATGCCATCAACAAATTACTTGTATAGTGAGTTTTGTTACCACTGGCTATCAGCTGTAACTGGGTTTACACCAGACAATCATACAGTGGTAAATGCAGATTATAATAATGATGGATTTGTTACAATGGATGAAGCGTTCAAATATGCTAGAACTCATGACACAAGAAATGAAACACCTCAATATAAGGCACCATTTAATCCAGACTTAGGAACTTTTTTATCTCTTTCAGGAATATTAGAACATGAATCAGATTTGTATATCCGAGATGTAGAAGCGGATAACGGAGTTGAGCCGAGCAATACGAATGGTTGTATGTGGAACAGTCCGGATATTTGGATAGAGGATTTCGATAATAATGTTGTGGATAATCCTCGTGGAGGTGAAGAGTATTATGTTTGCGTAAGAGTACATAATAACAAGAATATTCCTTCCAACGGAACGGAAAAATTATATCTGAATTGGGCAAAAGCAGGTACGGATTTGCGTTGGAGGTCAAGTTGGGATGGTGAACATTTCTTTAATTGCGACAGGGCGGTTCTTAAAGGTGATGTTATAGATGAAGATGTGCCTATCCCTTCAATAGCTGCCAACAGCAGCATAGTGGTAAGAGTTCCTTGGGTGGTTCCTGTTGCAGAAAGATATATGTCTTGCAGTGAATTCGATAGTGAATTGTGGCATTTTTGCTTGGTGGCACGAGTTCATGATGGTAATGAGATAGTCAATGAGGATGATGAGAATGGAGATATGGCTTATTTTGTTGAAAGGAACAATAATGTAGCTTGGAAGAATTTATCCGTATTGAGCAGTTACAGTAAGGGTGCAGTGGTATCGGTTTCCAACCCGTTCAGGGAAAAACGATTCTTCAGACTTACTTACAAATCCGATTTGAACAAAGCAGGCGAACCTCTTGAAAAGTTTGCAGATGTGTATTTGATGTTGGACGAAGGTTTACTTGATGCATGGAAAGTTTCAGGTTGCAAGGGAAGCGGCTTCAAACAGGTGAGTGATAATATGTTCTTGATGACTGATAGAGAAGTGGTGCTGGATAATCTTTATTTGAATCCTGACGAACATCACACTATTCAAACGGATGTTTGCTTCTTTACTCAGAGTGTTCCGCAAGATAGCGTATTTGATTTTGATATTGCTTTGTATTATTGGGATAAGGAACTCCAAATCATAGGCGGAGAACACTATATGGCAATTAAAAATATGGATAGAGACTTCAAGGCTTTGGCGTTGAACGATACATCCGTTCTTATGTCGCAAGCTGTAAGTTTTTCTGCTGTAAATATAAATGAACCTGCTCAATATACATGGTATGATGTGAATGGAGATACTGTTGGGACGGGTATGAATTTAACCGTTCAACCTATGACATCACAACAGTACAAATTGGAGGTGGTAGCGGAGGCAGACGGAGCAAAGGATTATGATACAGTCAGCGTAGCAGTACGAGGAGGTATGCTTGTTTCTCTTTCTCCGAATCCGGCGAATGACAGAATAGATGTCGAATACAGGCTTGCCGATAATGTAAGTAATGCTTTAATTCAAATAGTAAGTTCCACGGGTATTATAGTGAATACAATTCCGATAACCAATACTCAAACAAGTATTACAATAAATATTCAAGCACTTGCAAGCGGCAGTTATTCCGTAGGATTACTTTTGCCGAATGGAGAAATACCGGATATGAAAACACTTATTGTCAGATAAAGAGTAAGTACTTCAACAAATAGTAAGGCGTGCCGGTATCGGCACGCCTTTTTCATGCTTTATTTTTTTAAGTACAACATTCAAAGTAACATTCTCGGCTTGAATTTAGAACATAAAAAAGATAGAATGCAAGTAATTTGCATTCTATCTTTCTTTCAAAAATCACAGCATTCTATCTACCGATTATTTCCTACAGGCAGATTTACATAAGCCCTTAGGGTAAAGACACCGAGATGTTCTTTATTACCTTTATAATCCATCTCCTTGTTTAATCCAAAACCATAATGAGCTTCCAAACCCCAAGCCCTATTCTTGAATCTCACTACCGCACCAAGACTTTGTGCCTTATCCAAATCCGGAATATTTTCGTTTTCAGGAAACAAAAAATCCACCTGATAACGCATTCCCAAATACAAACTGCTCTTGGAGAACTTCAAAGTCGTGAATTCCATATTTAATCCTGATAAATAGTTCCTGTAGTCTTGCGAAAATCCAAATCCAAAGTCCGAGCTTAGAAACAGAAAATCCTCAAAGAACGCAAAACGGATACCTGCAAACAGCATTGAGTTGTACTGCATTTTTTTGCCGAAGTCAAAATCGTAATAACGAACCCCCGTTCCCATAAATACCTCTGCCCCGTCTTGCAATGCAGGAGAAGCAACGTTTTTAAGTCCGAATAAAGAAGAAGAATTTTGTCCCGATAAAGAAATGGAACACAGTATTGCCATACAAATGGCTGCAAATTTGGTTTTCATGCCCTATCCTCCTTATTTACGTATTTATACAATCTGTTTACCTCTTGAAATTCTGTCTCCACAGAATAAGCCGTCATCGATAAAAACGGCAATGCAATTACTACTTGTTTTTTCATTCTTGTATATTTTTTATTTGTATTTGCAAAGCTATGTTTTTTTTTGATACCGCCAAGAAATCCTTATATTTTTTGCGATTTGAATTCCAATCTCCTCATTTACACACTCATTCCTTTTTATTGCAATCAACCTTACTCCCCCTTATTCTATTCTAATCTCATGCAATACCCTTGGAGATACACTTTTTTCATAAGAGACTCAAACAAGCAGAACGCAAACTTATCAATCGATATCGCAAAGACAAGCACTCTCACCCATTTCAAAGCAGCAAACATACAGCCCTGCCGCAAACACAGACAAAACACCCTTTCTCCCATAACAAAGCAAAGAAAAGAATTAGCGAAACCGATGTGCCCATCATCGAATTAACAAAAACCAAGCAATTATTCCCTCATTTCCATAGCAAGAAAATAAGAATGTGAAAGAGATAAATCAGCAGAAAAATATCCCCGATAGAAGTTAAATTCACAGAAAAGAACAACCCCCAGCCATCAAATCCAATCCCACCGGATAAAAAACACCCTCTTTTCAACGAAAAACTTCATCTTTTTCCTCCCCAAACGCCCTTCCGGTACTGCTAATACTTCGTTCCGGAAGAATAAAACGCCGTTTTCTTGTGATTAGAACGGCGTTTGGTTTTTGTCAATTCTTGCGATTTTTTACAAGTAGCTGAAAGATAAATCATTGCTAAACCCTCAAATACTTGCAAAAATTCAACCTTATCGCTTCTTGTCAATTCTTTTGCAAGCCATAGCGTTTAATAAGTTTGGAAATTCTTAATTTGGAGCGGTCGTGAGACTGTCTGAATGGTAAAGAATGTGAAAAATGGAGAGCAGTAGAAAATAGAGCAAACGAAGACTGTAATATCAATGGCGTAATATTCTGCTCCAAATTTTGCTATTGTCAGAAAAATCTTTATCTTTGCACTACATAACATGAATAGAACAGACAAAAGTTTATTAACCAAGTAAAAAGGGGGTAAAGCAAGGAGACAAAGAATAAATCAGAAAACGTATTGCGAATTTAATGACATATAAAAGCGTTTTTGCTTATCTTGGTAATGTGAAACTTCGACCTTTCGCAAAATCTACCGAAAGTAAAGCAGTAAACGCTCGCGATGAATTTCGTGGGCTTTACTTATTTGGTAGATTAGGTAGTCGAAGACCTCACATTACAGTAAGAAAAAAGTCCCACGTTTTTTTATGCCCGCAAGTCAGAGAAAAGAAAATCAGAAAAAAAGTATCGCCTCAGGGACTTGGGCAAAAGAAAAAACAAATTCAAAAGATGAAGACAATTATTACTCGGCTTATTTTAGCAACATTATTGATTTCAGGAGGCAAAGCATTTGCCCAAAAAGATGGTTTCTCACTGCACCTTAGCGGCGTATTCCCCAATGGAAAGTTTGCGGAATTTGAAGACAACGATAAAGTGTGTGCATTAGTTAACGGTAGTTCTAAAACAGGTTCGGCAGGAGCCGGTTTCGGTGTAGGTTTCAAGTACCAGTTTCCTATATCTCAGGTAGCCAATCTCCGCTTCTTGGTAGGTGCGGAATTGATGTATAATCCTCTGAACGGTGATGCAAAAGATTGGTTCGATGATGAGTTCGATTCAGGAAAAGGCAGTGGAGATGGTTTAAGTTATGATTATGACTACGAAGTAAGCATGCCGAAGTATTTGAACGTGCCTTTGATGGCAGGCTTGAATTACTCCTTCAACTTAAACGATAAAATCAATATCTTTGGTGAGTTTGCAGCAGGTATAAACATGAGATTATTCACCAATGCCAAGATACTCCGTGAAAGAGAAGGCACTGGATGGTACAATAATGGTTACACTACTGTATATTATGATTTCACAGACACTTATGAGTTAATATATAAGTATGATAATGCCATAGCTTTCGCTTATCGATTTGGTGCAGGAATTACTTTCGATAAAATAAGCATTGGTTTGCATTGGTACAATCTCGGAACAGCCAAAGTAAAGGGCAAAGTATCGGGAAAATACGACTATAAAGACAGTGAGGGAGATACTGAGCATGATAGCGACAAAGAAAATTTCAAATGGAAAGACCTGTCTATCTCAATGATGACTTTGACTGTTGGTTACCACTTTTAATGGAATAAGGTTTTCCAAAGAACCGAAACTCGGATTGATTGAAGAGGCTGTGTCTAAGTTCTGATGCAGCCTTTGTTTTTATGCTTTTGAGCTATCTGCTTTGCTTTTGCCTCTTCCTGAATTCAACAAAAATGCACGAGAGTAATCGAGTGTTGATATAAATTCTGCTTAGGTGGGAATGCTTGTCTGTTTTAGTATATCAGGGAGCATTTGTTCTGTTTGTCATTGAAGGGGTAGGAACTTCCAAGAGAATAATCGATTTGGCTTGCTCCACACAAAAGACGAGGCACTTGCAGTAATGCAAGTGCCTCGTCTTTTTCAAGAAATGTTCTTTGTTGTGCAGGGTGGGGATTAGATGAATTTAATCTCTTTCAAGGCTTCAACAATCAATCGGAATGTGTGTTCCATATCGTTGTCCAAACCTACGGAGTAACGAACCAATCCTTCGCTCATGCCCATCTTCTTTTGGATTTCCTCCGGAACTTCCGATGAAGTGGACTTGCCGGAGCATGAGAACAAAGTACGGAAGTATCCCAAAGACACTGCCAAGTAGCCTACGCCCTTAGCCTGCATTGCTTCCATGAATTTATTTGCTCTTTCTGCCGTTCCGAGGTCTATTGCTATCATTCCGCCGTATCCGAAGCCTTCATTCATCAATTCGGTCATCAATTTGTGGTCGATGTGATCTTCATTGCCCGGATAGTTTGCCTTTATGCCTATTTCATTGAAACGTTTTGAAAGGTATGCAGCGTTCTTTGAGTGTTGCTGCATACGGATATGAAGTGTGTAAAGGTTCTTCAAGATTGATGTGGAACGGAAAGAATCCAATACGGGACCGAGCAACATGGCTGTTCCGTCATTTACATCAATCATTGCGTTGATTACCTCTTGCGAAGCGCAGATTGCACCGGCTACGCAGTCGTTTTTGCCGTTTACAAACTTCGTCATAGAGTAAATAACAACGTCTGCTCCCAATTTGTATGGGGAGAATATCATTGGTGAAAAGGTGTTGTCCACCAATAGTTTTGCACCTGTGCTTTGTGCTATCTTCTTTAATTCGGGTAAATTGGCAATTCTCAACAATGGATTGGACATGCACTCTGTGTAAACAACCTTTGTGTTCGGACGCATTGCCGCTTTAACTTCTTCAAGGTTGGTTGTATCCACGAAAGTTACCTCTACACCGTATCTTATTATGTAGTTCTTCAAGAAAGCGAATGTTCCGCCATATACTGTTTGCGAAGCAACGCAGTGGTCGCCTGCTTTCAAGAAGTGCATTAAGGCACATGTTATGGCAGCCATTCCGGAGCCTGTAACCCAAGCCGCTTCCGTTCCTTCCATTGCGGCAAGAGCTTGGCACAATGCGAAGTTTGACGGATTCCAATGACGGGAATACAAGTAGTAACCCTCTGTTTCGCCGTGGAAAGTGTCCGTCATCGTTTGTCCGTATGGGAATGTGAATGTAGCCGAATCGTTTATGTTCGGATTGACTCCTCTTTCAGGGGAGATTTGTTGCACAGCACTGATGGCTGTTGCCGGATCAAATTTTTTCATCGTATATTCTGTATTATTTAATTTCATTCACAACTTAGCAGTTCATCGCTCCGCAAACGTGCAACACCTGTCCGCTTACATAGGAACTCAAATCCGATGCAAGGAAAACACAAGCCTTTGCCACCTCTTCGGGTTTTCCGCCTCTTCTCAAAGGGATTTTCTTTTCCCAATCCTTCCTTACCTCTTCGCTTAATTGGGCAGTCATGTCCGTAAGGATAAATCCCGGTGCAATGGCATTGCAACGTATGTTGCGGGAACCCAATTCCTTTGCCACGCTCTTGGTAAAGCCTATGATGCCTGCCTTTGATGCGGAATAGTTAGCCTGACCTGCATTTCCGCTTACGCCGACAACGCTGCTCATGTTTATGATCGAGCCGCATCTTTGTTTAAGCATGACTTTCTGACAAGCATGAGTGAGATTGAAAACGCTCTTCAAGTTCACGTTCATGACCAAATCCCAATCGCTTTCGCTCATTCTCATCAACAGATTGTCTCTTGTGATACCGGCATTGTTCACCAATATATCTATTCTGCCGAACTGCTTTGCCACATTCTCGACCAAAGCGGCACTGTCCTCGAACGAAGCGGCGTTGGAGACGAAGCCTTCCGCCTTTACGCCCGATTCTCTCAACTCCTTCTCGCATGCCTCCATGTTTTCGTCCCTCTTTATATCGCTGAACGCTATATTGCAACCATGTTTTGCAAATTCCAAAGCTATCGCTTTGCCTATTCCTCTTGAGGCTCCCGTGATAAGAGCCACCTTTCCTTCAAGTAACTTCATTATATCCATCTTTTGGTTAACGCCTGCAAATTTACAAACAATTCTCCGAACATAGAACCTACATACGTCCGAATTTACAGTAGGTATAAGCCAATCTGAAAACCATAAGACAGTTGAACCAAATCGTAACAGGCAGACCGTAATGTTTTCTCATTATCTTAAACCTTTGGCAATTAGCCTCCCATACATGTTTGCTACTGATTCCGCCCTGCGAAAAACAGCTTACGAACAAGCCTGTGTTCTTTATTTTCTTCTCCTCCGCCCTTTCGATTGCCGAAAGCACCCAATCATAGTCCGCCGTGATGGAGTAGGAGGTATCATAGTGCGAACAAAGTTCACGTCTCACCAAAAAAGATTGATGACATACCGTCATGCCCCAATGAAAGCTCCGCCTTGTCAACTTCTTAGGCAAAGACAAACGCCTCCTGCCCAAAGGGACACCCTCGGGAGACAGAATCATCGTATCCCCATAGTAAATATCCTGCAATTCATCGGCAGAAGACATCATCTTCTCCAAGGTCTCCGCCTCGTAGAACGAATCCCCCGCATTCATAAACAAGACGTACTCCCCTCCTGCCATGTCCAAACCCTTGTTCATGGCGAAATACAAGCCCTCGTCCCTCTCGCTGACCCAACGGGAGACAATATCTCTGTTCCTTTCAATCAACTCCCTTGTGCCATCGCTCGAACCGCCATCTACAATCACATACTCCACAGCCCCGTACGTCTGTTCCCGTACGCTTTTCATCGTCTTCTCCAAATCCGCCGCCGCATTGTAACACACCGTTATCACAGACACAACAGCCTTTCCCTTATTACTTTCGTTCATTATTATTCAAAACATTCCTTATTTCCTTTATCACCATATCCGGACTTATTTTCGCTATGCAGGGCCAACGTTCCGTTCTGCTGTTTGTGTATTTGCACATACCGCCACAACCGTAACAATCCATCGGATAGTTGACCACTCTCGGGAAATAAGCCTTCATCTCTTCCTCCTCGTCATCTGTGTCGTAAGGATGGAAACGCCCCGGAAAATTTCCCGGACAAATCACGATGCATTTTGTTCTCATCATTGCAGCAAAGTGTGCTGCCACAGTGTCATTGCTGACAACAAGACGTGCCTCCCGTATCACAGCACACAAATCCGTCAAACTTGTCTTGCCGACCAAATTCATAACCCTCTCCGGCTTGGAAACCGTTCTCATTATTTCGTTTGCTGTTCCTATATCTTCTTTTCCACCACATAAAACGACAAAAGATGATAATCTTTCTATCACGTGCGTAAAATTACCCCCCCCGAAAGATCTTTTGACTTGGCTCGCACCGATAAAAAACACTATAAAATCCTTTGCCTTGTCGAATCGAGGAACATCGAAACAAAGTTCCGGCAATGCGGCTGCAACTTTCGTTCCGAAAAGTTTGGAAACGAATTCCGCATTACGTTTCAATTCCATTTTCACTCCCTCTTCCGCCTCTATGATACGAGTATAAAAGCCATCGGCTCTTTGCAGCAAAGCATCAAGAAGCCTCTTGCGGTACGCTTCATCGGGAACACAACGAACCATTTTCATTTCCGTATTATGATAATTCTCACCAAAGCCCACCTTTTCGCTTGCACAAACATTTCTCACAATGGAATCATTCACGAAATAGTCCCTTGAATAAACAGGATTCAGCACTCTGTCATAATGCTTTCGTCTCAGATGACGCATAAGCGAAAAACGATACAGCGGATCGAGTACAATTTTCTTATCCGACATCGTTATTATTTCGTCAAAGAACGAAGTCTTCTCTGCAATAGTAGCAACAGACGGTGAACAAAGCAGAGTGATTTTTCCGGAAATTCGTTCTCGCAATACTCCTGCCGAATTGAGCCAAAGAACAAAGTCTCCTATATTGTCGGTTCTGATAACCAGAGTACCGCCTTTCTCTTTCGGTTTTACAAACTTCAAAATCCGATGCTCCACATCGTAATAAAAAAGCAAACAACGCAGTAAAACTTCTTTCATCATGCTGTCTTTTTTGCCCAAATCACGGTTTGAAAGCCGTAATAGCACCAAGTTCGATAATAAGTCTTGTCTTTTGCTTTGGAAAACGGTTCCGTCAAGAAACCGAGTATTCTCGGAATCAACGGTCTGTGCCGGGCAACGGAATACACCACCGACATGCCGTTATCCTTCAACAGTTTCAAGACTTTATTGTAGTTCGGAGGAGTATCTTTATGGGTTTTGTCATCATAATAATTCAGAGTTCCTTTCCTTGAAGGGAAATTTACGGTCTTTTCCGATGGAAAGGACAAATAAAGCCAGCCACCCTGCTTTAACGCTTTAATCATTGCAAGCAATGTCTCTTCTCTCCGATCGCAATGTTCCAAGTTATGAGAAGACATTACAGCATCAAAACTATTCGACATCTTTTCAATCGTATCCGAAAACTCACTTGAGGACACCAAAATATATTTATCTGCAAGATTCGGTTTCGTTTGATTGTAATCGGAGACATCGATACCGGTGTAAACACAAGATGGAAGCATCGACTTCACCTGCGATGGTGAATTGTTTCCACAGCCTACGTCCAAAACATGCGGTTTCTCACAATGAATTTGTTGCAAAAATTCACCTTTAAGGTGAGGATACATAATACGTCGGTATATCCGTACAGCAAAATTCGGGTTCATGTTTCTATTCGCTTATTATATTCACTTTTTGTACGACATCGATATTGCTTCCTTTTACAAAAACGGTGTAAATGCCGCTTCTGCATCGATTGCAATCCATGTTCAAAGAATTTTCCCCCT
>OJAW01001887.1_pt1 | contig 11334 bp, 8 predicted proteins | sample 1589151 | NCBI WGS metagenome assembly OJAW01 (sample SAMN03283290) | human gut metagenome | biome: human-associated habitat; material: feces | host: Homo sapiens | place: Peru | collected 2012 | reverse complement strand
TTATCATCTTGAGTACAAAGTATCATAAAATATCACATAAAAATTATATCAAAAAAGAAAGCAACCATCAAAGATGGTTGGCGAATGAAATTTATTTCATTCTTTTTTTATTCTTTTTATAAGTTAATTGAAATGATAGTTTTTGTGTGTTAAAATTAATTTATGATAGTTAGGGTTGATTAAGGTGAAAGACTATTTTGAATTTAAGAATTATGATGATGCGATTAGTTTAGATGCTGCTATTATTAGAGGTGTTAATTATAGGATTACTATATTATCTGATATTTTAGTGCGTATTGAGTATAATGCTGAGGGTAAGTTTGAGGATAGGCCTACTGAACTTGTTAAGTTTAGAAGATTTGATGTTCCTAAGTTTATGAAGAAGGAAGATGATAACTTTTTAGTTATTACGACTAATTATTTTAAACTTGAGTATCAGAAAGGTAAGCCTTTTTATGGAACTAAGATGAACCCTAGTGTTAATTTTAAGATTAGTTTAAATAATACGGATAAGGTTTGGTTTTTTGGTGCTGCTGAAGCGAGAAATTTTAAAGGTACTAGTTGTAGTTTGGATGATAGTAATGCTAGTTTTGGTAAAGGGCTTTATTCAACTGATGGTTTTGTTTCTTTAGATGATAGTAAGAGTCTTATATTTAATAAGGATGGTTCACTTGGTAAGAGAAGTGATGAGAGAATAGATACTTATGTGTTTATGTATCGAAAGGATTTTGGATATTGTTTAAGAGATTATTTTAAACTTACTTTAAAACCTAATTTGCTTCCTAGGTATGCTTTAGGGGTGTGGTGGAATAAGGATGTTACTTATGATACTAAGATGATTGAGGATTTGGTTTGGGCTTTTAAGAAGAATGAAGTTCCATTATCTGTGTTTTTGCTTGGACCTGAGTGGCATATGACTTATGAGAATACTTATAGTGGGTATACTTTTGATTATAATTTGATACCTAATCCTAAGGAACTTACTGATTATTTGCATAGTAATAATATAAGGCTTGGCCTTAATGTGGATCCTTCTGGGGGGATTAGTCCTGAGGAGATAGGGTATGCAAGGTTTAAACAGATAGCTGGTTATACTGGTGATGGGGTTATTCCTTTTAATGTTTTTAATAAGCAAATGTTAACAGCATATTTTGATGAGTTTATTAAGCCACTTAATGATATGGGAGTAGATTTTTATTGGATAGATTATAATAATCCTAGTGATTTATATACTTTAAGAGCTCTTAATTATTATCATTTTAATAATTATAAGTCTGCTAAGAAGAGTAGAGGTATGATATTATCTAGAAATGGAATGCTTGCTTCTCATTTGATGCCTGTTTTATATAGTGGTAAGACAATTGTGTCTTGGGATAGTTTAAAGATGCTTCCAGAGTATAATTCAAGAGCTGCGAATATTGGACTATCTTGGTGGAGTCATGATATTGGAGGATTTAAAGGTGGAATAGAGGACCCTGAACTTTATATGAGGTATGTACAGTTTGGGACGTATAGTCCAATACTTCGTTTTAGTAGTGATGCTTCTCATTTTTATAAGAGAGAGCCTTGGCTTTGGGATGTTAAAACATTTAGTGTTGTTAAGGAGTATTTGAAGTTAAGACACAGGCTTATTCCATATATATATACTGAGGCTTATAAGTATTCTAAGACTGGTCTTCCTTTGGTGCAACCGCTTTATTATAGGTATCCTGAGATTTATGATGAACCTATATATAGAAATGAGTATTATTTTGGGACTGAACTTTTTATAGCACCAATTACTAGTAAGAGGGATGTTTTAATGAATCGTACTATTCATAGGATATTTTTACCTAATGGTGTGTGGTATGATTTTAAGACTGGTAAGAAGTTTATTGGTGGTAAGAGGTACGTATCATTCTTTAAAGATGAGGATTATCCAGTGTTTGCTAAACAGGGAACGATTATTCCAATGAGTTTTATATCTAATGATGATTTAAATAATACGGATGTTCCTAGTAAGTTAGAAGTACATGTATTTCCAGGAGCTAGTAATGTTTATAAGCTTTATGAAGATGATGGAATTAGTACAGCTTATGAGGATGGTTTTTATTTAGTTACAGATATTGATTATAATTATCAAGCAAATAATTTTACGGTTATTATTAGACCTACTGAGGGTAAGAGTGGAATAGTTCCGTTAAAGAGAGATTATTTAGTACGTTTTAGAAATACAAGAAAAGCTAGTGATGTAACAGTTTATATTGCTGATGCTATATATGATAATTATGATAGTTATGTTGATGGTAATGATTTTGTTGTACTTGTTAAGGATGTGTCTACTGCTAAGCAGCTTACAATTAACTGCATGGGTAAAGATATTGAGATTGATGCAGAGAGAATTATTAATGATGATATTGATAGTATTTTAAGTGATTTACAGATTAAGACTAGTTTGAAAGAGAATATAGCAGCAATTCTATTTAGTGATTTGGATATTAAGAGTAAGAGAATAGAGATTAGAAAATTAAGAGTTAAAGGATTAAATGGTAAATATATAAGAATGTTTATAAAATTACTTGAATATATTGCAGAAATTTAATATAATACATTTTAAGCAGATGAAGAAAGAGTATTAGTAAATTGTTTATTTTAAAGAGAGTTAACGGGTGGTGAGAGTTAACAATAAAGATTTATGAACTTGCTTTTGGATGTGTTAGGTGAAGATCTTTAAAACTTAGAGTATAAATTAAGGTGGTACCACGGTCTTTCGTCCTTTGGATGTAGGGCCGTTTTTTAATGGAGGCGTATGGAGAGTTTAATTGTATTTATAGTTAGTTTCGTGATTGTGTTTGTAACTTATTTTATAATTTATTTAATTAAGTATAAGAAGGGAACAATTAAGGAAACTAAAGAGGTTAAGTTTTTATGTTATAAGTATGGAGTTAAAATTAAGAATATGAATTTTAAACGGTTATGGGTTGAGTTTGCACTTCTTAATGCACTTATAATAAGTGTAAGTGGGACAGTATGTACTAGTTTAAAGATTGGTTATGTATGGCAGGTGCTTACTGGTTTTGGACTTTTATTTATAATGATATTTTTAGTGTATGGGGCACTAGGTAAGATTTTAATTAGGAAAGAGAAAGGTGATAGAAAATGATTAATACAAGAGTTATTGAAAAGAAATGGCAAAAGAGATGGGAAGAAGAAGGGGTATTTACTGCTAAGAATAATAGTGATAAGAAAAAGTATTATATTTTGGTTGAGTTTCCATATCCATCAGGAGCTGGGCTTCATGTAGGACATGTTAGAAGTTATACAGCACTTGATGCAATGGCAAGACTTAAAAGGGCACAGGGGTATAATGTTTTATATCCAATTGGTTGGGATGCATTTGGGGCTCCAGCAGAGCAGTATGCAATAAAAAATCACGTATATCCAAGTAAGATGGTTAGTGAGTGTATAGATAATTTTAAGCATCAGATTAAAGCACTTGGTATATCATTTGATTGGAGTAGAGAGATTAATACTAGTAGTCCAGAGTATTATAAGTGGACGCAGTGGCAGTTTTTACAGTTTTATAAGGCTGGTTTAGCATATAAGGCTGAGAAGGATATTAATTGGTGTCCTAATTGTAAGATGGGATTATCTAATGAGGATGCTGCTGGTGGAGTATGTGAAAGATGTGGCTCTAAGGTTGAAAAGAAACTTAAGAATCAGTGGATGCTAAAGATGACTGCTTATGCAGATAGTTTAATTGAAGGACTTAAAGATACTGACTTTATGGAGAAGATTAAGACAGCACAGATTAACTGGATTGGTAAGAGTGTTGGTGCTGAAGTTGATTTTAAACTTAAGGATACTGAAGATATGCTCAAGGTATTTACAACAAGATGTGATACTTTATATGGTGTAACATTTATGGTAATGAGCCCTGAACATCCATTTTTAGAAAAGTATCAAGATAGAATTAAGAATATAGATGAGTTAAAGGCTTATCAAGATGCTGCTAGAGTAAAGAGTGAGATTGAAAGAACTGATGAGAGTAAAGAGAAGACTGGTATTAAGTTAGATGGGCTTGAAGCGGTTAATCCAGTTAGTGGGGAAGTTATTCCAATATATGTTTCTGATTATGTTTTAGCGGGATATGGTACAGGTGCTATTATGGCAGTACCTGCACATGATACTAGAGATTATGCTTTTGCAAAGAAGTTTGGCATTAAGATTATTCCAGTTATTGAAGGTGGAGATATTTCTAAGGAGGCTTATACTGGTGATGGAGTTCATATTAATTCAGGTGTTTTAAATGGACTTGGTAAGGAAGATGCAATTAATACATGCCTTAAATATTTAGAAGATAATCATATTGGTAAGAAAACTACTAATTATAGATTACAAGACTGGATTTTCTCTAGACAAAGATTCTGGGGGGAACCAATTCCAATGATTTATTGCGAAAAATGTGGCTGGCAACCTATGGAAGAAAAAGATTTACCACTACTTCTTCCAAATGTTGCAGAATACGAACCAACTGAAAACGGTGAAAGCCCATTAGCAAAGATCGATGAATGGGTAAATACAACTTGTCCTTGTTGCGGAGGCCCTGCCAGAAGAGAAACCGATACAATGCCTAACTGGGCTGGTTCATCATGGTATTTCCTAAGATTTATGGATCCACACAATAACAAAGAATTTGCCAATATGGATGTAATGAAATATTGGAACAGAGTAGATTGGTATGACGGTGGCATGGAACATACAGCTAGACATCTATTATATGCTAGATTCTGGGTACAGATGCTATACAACTTTGGCTTAGTACCACATAAAGAAATGATTTGGACCAGAGTAAGCCACGGAATGATATTAGGCTCTAATAACGAAAAAATGAGTAAAAGTAAAGGCAATGTAATAAATCCAGACGAAATAGTAAACGGATATGGAGCAGATGCCTTAAGAATATACGAAATGTTTATGGGCGACTATACACAAGATGCACCATGGAGCACAGACTCACTTAAAGGATGCAAAAGATTTGTTGATAGAATAGTAAGACTAAAAGATAAAGTCACAGATAATGATGAATATTCTAAAGACCTAGAAGTGATTATCAACAAAAGTATCAAAAAAGTTGAACACGACCTAACTCACATGGCCTACAATACAGCAGTATCAACACTAATGATTCTATTAAATGCTTATGACGAAAAAGAGCATATTACCAAAGGCGATTATAGAATATTACTAGAACTACTAAATCCAATTGCTCCACATATAACAGAAGAATTAAATGAAACTATAGGATATGAACCAATTTGCAATAGACCATGGCCAAAATATGATGAAGCCAAAACAGAAGATCAAGAAAAAGAAATAGCTATTCAAGTAAATGGTAAAGTAAGAGATACCATCAAAATAAACATAAATACTTCAAAAGAAGAATTAGAAAAAACAGCACTATCAAGAGAAAACATAAAAAAGTGGATTGAAAACAAAGAAGTAGTAAAGGTTATCGTAGTACCAGGAAGAATAGTAAATATTGTTATAAAATAAACACAATGAATCTCAAATATATGAGATTCATTTTTTAAAAAAATAAAATTTAATCAAAATAACTTTTTATACCATTAATAACAGCCAAAATATATTTTTAACACATTAAAAATAACTTTATACCAGAAAAAACATTCACAAAATACCTTTTTACCCCATTTGCATAATTAAATCAAATCTGCTATTATCATTGCAAGGAGGAAAAAATGGATACTATTAAAATAATACAAATATTTAATAAAGTCATAACAAGCAAAGAACTAGATAGAAAAATCATATATAAATTCCTAAACCACATTTTATCTAAACACAATATCATTTTAGTAGAAGGAGACATCTATATAAAAGAAATAAGAAGCCATATAGTAGACAACACCATAAATAATAATTACCTAATAAGAGTAAATAAAAATCAATTCTTCAGTTTAGGAATAAATGAAAACTTTGATAAAATAGATTATGTACTTAGAACATACTATGATCTATTTGAAGAAATAACCAAACTAAAATTAGAAAACGAAGAATTATTCTCAAGTACACATGCAATCATAAACCTAGATATATTTAACACAAAAGAAGTAGCAAAATTAATATTAAAGAACAAAGAAGGAATAGTACTAAAAAGTCCTTTAAATATTATCAATGTAAATGTATTAGATAATTATGACAAAATGTTAGAATTATTAACTCCTGAAGAGAGAAAAAATCTAATTAATTTAATAAACAAGCAAATATAAGGCGGTGAAATAATGTATAAAGCATATAAATTTAGAATATATCCAAATGACCAGCAAAAACAAAAACTAAATAAAACTTTTGGATGTAATAGATTTGTATATAATTATTATCTTAGAAAAATAATTAGCGAAGAATATATAAATGCCTATTCTTGTATTAAAGATTATACAAATAAATTAAAATATGAATATCCTTTCTTACAAGAAATAGATCCAACAATTATCAAAAAGACTCTGTTTAATCTCCAAGATAATTATAAAAGACATCTCAACAGTGGAATTAGTAATCCAAAATATCGAAGCAAATATGGTAAAAATAGTTATACAATTAAAGCTATTTACAATAAATACTGTAATATAGAATTAGATTTAATTAGTAGAACAATAAAATTACCAGAATTAGAAGAATTAAAAATAACAGGTTATAGAAATATCACCAAAATAAATGGCAAAATAACAAACGTAACAATATCGAAAGATAAAAATAGCAAATATTATGTGAGTATATTATATGAATTGCCAGAACCATCAAAAAGAAAACCAAATACAATAGTGGGAATAGATTTAGGAATAAAGAAACTAATAACAATGTCAGATAATACATCGTATGATAATAACAAATATATAAATAAATATGAAGAACAAATAAAAAGAGAACACTATAAATTATCCAAAAAGAATAAAGGAAGTCAAAACTATTACAAAAATTTAAAAAGATTAAATAAACTCTATAGCAAATTATCCAATGCCAGAAAATACTACATTCATAAAATAACAAAAGAAATAACCGATAATTATGATATAATAATTACCGAATCATTAAATATTAAAAAAATGATTACGGACAAAAACATAAATCTATCAAAAAAAATAAATGATGCAACATTTAGAGAAATACTAAAACAACTAGAATACAAGTCTAAAGAAAAAGGTAAATACTTTTTCAAAATAAATACCTACTATCCATCAAGTCAAACCTGTAGTGTTTGTGATAATATAGATAAAAAATACAAGAACTTAAATGAGAGAGACTATGTATGCCAATGTTGCAAAAACACATTAGATAGAGATTTAAATGCAAGTATAAATATCATGTTTGAAGGGCTAAAATTATATATGAAGAAAGTATATTCCAAGTATCAATAATGAATGTCAATAACGAACAAAATTTCTTTAAAGTAAAAATAAAGTACGGTAGCACTTATCGGAATTTAAGTCTGTGGACGAAGCTAAGTGTAGTTTCCAAGAAACAGAAATTCATCACTGTGAAGTGATGGTGCAAACAATTTGCACTTTATTCGGGGAGAGTTACTGATATAATTATAGCAGAAGCAAGTATAGACAACTAGAAAAATAAGCAGATAAATGAAAAAAACTTGAATAATTAAAAATTAGATGCTATAATTATATCAGTAACTGCCCTGTAGCCAAGTGGTAAGGCTCTAGACTCTGACTCTAGCACGCGTTAGTTCGAATCTAACCAGGGCAACCACTAAATAAAAATAGCCCTTCAAAAGGGCTTTATTTTGATATAGTTATTATTTGCAACATCTTTGACCACAACCGCAGCCACAAGAACCATTGTTCCAGAATAATATGAAGAATATTATAAGTACGACGATGATTATCCAAAAACCATTAGCACCATAGCTATATCCATAAGAAGGGTATCCACAACCATACATGTTAATCTGTTCTCCTTTCAATATATTATATTTAACTATAGTAATAATGAATATAGTGGATACCTAATAAAATCAAAAAGAGGTGAAAAAATGACAAATAAAGATTTAGCAAATTTAATATTTCCTAATGTTACTAAAACAATAGAAGACTATGAAAAAATGTATCCAGAAAGAAATTTAAAGGAAGGCGCGAAAGTAACAAGATTTGCTCCTAGTCCAACAGGATTTATGCATATAGGAGGATTTTATCAAGCACTTACAGATTATATTATTGCAAAAAATACAAATGGAGTATTTTATTTAAGAAATGAGGACACCGACAAAACAAGAGAAGTAGATTCTGCCATTGAATTAATAATAAAAACATTGAAAGAATATAATCTTATGCCCGATGAATATGAGTATAAGGATAAAATAGTAGGCAATTATGGACCATATATTCAAAGTGAAAGAATAGAAATATATCACGCTTACATAAAAAGATTAATTGAAATAGGTAGAGCATATCCATGCTTTTGTAAAAAAGAAACACTAGAAGAATTGAGAAAAAATCAAGAAGAAAAAAAAATGAGAACAGGTTACTATGGTAGATTTGCTAAATGTAGAAGTATTAGTATAGAGGAAGCAATTACAAGAATAAAAAATGGCGAAAGCTATGTCATTAGATTCAAATCAGAAGGCGATTTTAACAATAAAATAATTTTTGAAGACCTATCAAAAGGAAAACTAAGTTTAAGTGAAAATGACATAGATGATGTAATTATGAAAAGCGATACCATGCTTCCAACTTATCATTTTGCTCATGTAGTAGATGACCATCTAATGCACACTACGCATGTAGTAAGAGGAGAGGAATGGCTACCAAGTGTAACTAAACATCTAGAAATGTTTAAAGCATTAGGCTTAAAACCACCTAAATACATTCACACCCCACTGATATTAAAGCAAGATGGTGAAATCAAAAGAAAAATAAGCAAAAGAAAAGACCCAGAAGCAAGTATGAGTTATTATAAAGAAAAAGGATATCCTACAATTGCAGTAATAGAATCATTGATGACAATAATTAATTCCAATTACGAAGAATGGCATGCCGCTAATCCAGACAAAAATTTCTTAGATTTTAATTTTTCTCCCAAAAAAATGTCTCCATCAGGAGCTTTATATGATTTAGAAAAATTAAATAACATATCTAAAAATTACATTAGTAAAATGACTAAGGACGAAGTATATACTAATTTAGTAAATTGGAGCAAAGAATATGATAAAGAATTTAATAATCTACTAGTAAAATATGAAGATTACACAAAAAACGTACTAAACATAGAAAGAGAACAGAAAAAGCCTAGAAAAGACTATTCCTGCTATAGTGATATAAAAAGTCAAATATTCTATATGTATGACGAATTATACAATCCAACCTCATATGAATGGGGAAAAATTGATGATAAAAATGAAATCATTAAGATACTAAAAACATATATGGAAAAATATTTCAATATTACCGATAAAGAAGCATGGTTTAACAATATCAAAGACTTGACAGACAAACTAGGCTATTGCAGTAACATGAAAGAATACAAAGAAAATCCCGATAAGTATAAAGGAAACGTAGCAGACATATCAACAGTAATAAGAGTAGCACTAACAACAAAAAGCATGACACCAGACTTATATGAAATAATGAAATTACTAGGTAAAGATAGAATAAAAGAAAGAATAACAAAAATAGAGCAGCTTTAACAAAAGCCCCTCTTTTTTTATAACAATTATCTAATTTTTATGGTACAATATAATATTATATAAATAGAAAGAAAGATATAGCGAAGCGAAACACTAGTAAAATTATATAAGAAATTAAATATAGAATTACCCAAACAAACCGCTGTAAAAATACATTCCGGAGAAGAAGGAAATCAAAACTATCTAAAACCAGAATTCATGAAAGACATAATAGAAGAAGTGGATGGCGTAGTAGTAGAATGCAATACAGCATACGAAGGAACCAGAAATACAACCAACAAACATCAAAAATTAATGCAAGAACATGGCTGGGATAAATATTATCAAATAGATATAACGGATAGCCATGTTAGTATTATCGCATTTCAAGGGGCATCCAATGGGAGGCTTTGGTGGAGCTCTAAAACAATTATCCATAGGAGTAGCATCCAGTATTGACAAAGGCAAAGACCACCTAATAGAATGCATAGAATCAAGAAATGGCAATCACATCATCGATGCAGCAGCAAATTTAAAATTCGGCACCAAAGACTATGAATTAATAAACATCGATAACATTTAGTATGACTAACAATTATTATTGCCAAAGACAAATTATAATATCTTATAACAAAAAAATCAAATAAGAACTTTTATAGTTCTTTTAATTATGCTATAATATAAATATACATAAAGGAGAATGCAAATGGAAGATAAAATAACAAGAATGAAAGAACTAATAAACATCCTAAATAAAGCCTCAGAATTATATTATCAAAAAAATACAATCATGATGACCGACTACGAATACGACCATCTTTATGATGAATTAGTAGAATTAGAAAAAGAAACAAACATGACACTATCCAACAGCCCAACAATAAATGTCGAACCAGAAATATCCAGTTCCTTAAAGCAAGTAGAACATCCTAGTCCAATGTTGTCATTAGCTAAAACCAAGAAAGTAAGCGAATTAGAAAACTTCCTAGGGGACAAAGAAGGCCTATTATCATGGAAACTAGACGGCCTAACAATAGTACTTACTTATGAAGACGGCAAACTTATCAGTGGCGTTACCAGAGGAACAGGAATAATAGGAGAGCTAGTAACAGAAAACGTCAAACAATTCAAAAACGTTCCACTTACAATTCCATATAAAGGAAGACTAGTATTAAGAGGAGAAGCCATAATTAAATATTCCGATTTTAACAGAATGAATGAAGAATTAGGAGATGGCTCCAGCCAATATAAAAATCCAAGAAATCTATGTTCCGGTTCCGTAAGACAACTTGATAGTAGTATTACCGCTAAAAGATGCGTTAATTGCATAATCTTTGCCCTAATCGAATCATCTACTAATATATCCAATTTAAAAAGCGAATGTTTCGATTGGCTAAAAAACCAAGGCTTTGAAGTAGTAGAACATTATAAAGTAACAAAAAACACAGTCAAAGAACAAGTACTTATGTTCAAAGAAAAAGTCAAAGAATACGATATACCATCCGATGGTTTAGTTATCACTTATGACGACACAGCATATGGTAATAGCCTTGGAACTACCGCCAAATTTCCTAAACACTCATTAGCATTCAAATGGAAAGATGAAACCGTAGCCACCACATTAAGAAAAGTAGATTGGCTCGTATCAAGAACCGGCC
>OJAW01001884.1_pt1 | contig 11351 bp, 13 predicted proteins | sample 1589151 | NCBI WGS metagenome assembly OJAW01 (sample SAMN03283290) | human gut metagenome | biome: human-associated habitat; material: feces | host: Homo sapiens | place: Peru | collected 2012 | reverse complement strand
CTAACTGGTAATTTTTTATCAACTATTTCTTTTGCCATTTCAATTATTTTTTCATCATTTTCCAACTTACTTAAAACTCTAGCATGTCCCATACTTATTTTTTTATTAACCACTAAATTTTGAACTTCATCTGGTAATCGCAAAAGTCCCAGTATATTGGTAATATGACTTCTACTTTTTCCAATTTTCAATGCCAGTTGTTCCTGCGTTAAATGTAAATTTTCTATCATTGATTTGTAAGCCTTCGCTTCTTCTATTGCACTCAAATTCTCTCTTTGCAAATTTTCAAGTAGAGCTATTTCCATCATTTGTTCATCATTTAAATTTCTAACAATAGCAGGTATCTTATCAAGGCCAGCTAATTTAGAAGCTCTAACCCTTCTTTCACCAGCAATTATTTCATATCCTTTAATGCTTTTTTTAATAATTATTGGTTGAAAAACGCCATGTTCTTTTATAGAACTCGCAAGATCTGTTAATGCACTTTCTTCAAATACTTTTCTTGGTTGATATGGATTAGGTCTTAAAGAAGAAAGGGATACTTCTATTATTTCTTCTTTATTAGTAGTTTCGTATACATGTTGTTCAAAACTTTGTAAATCCAAATTTTCATTATTAAATAATTGTTCTAACCCTATGCCCAATGCTCTTTTTTTAGTTTCCATTTTTTGTAATCACCTCTTTAGCTAAATTAATATATGCTTCTGTTCCTCTACTTTTTGGATCATAAGCATGAATTGGTTTTCCATGACTTGGAGCCTCTGATAATCTAACTAATCTAGGAATTATTGTATCATAAACTTTGTCCTTGAAATAACTTTTTATTTCTTCTACTACTTCTAGTCCAAGATTGGTTCTATTATCAAGCATGGTTAATAAAACTCCTTCTATATCCAAAGTAGGATTTAATTTTTTTTGTGCAATCATAATAGAATTTAAAAGCTGCATAATACCCTCAAGTGCAAAAAATTCACATTGAACAGGTATTATTACACTATCTGAAGCTGCCAGTGCATTAGTTGTTATTAAGCCCAATGAAGGTGGACAATCTAAAATTATAAAGTCAAAAGCATCTTTAACAATTTGCAATTTATCTTTTAATTGTAACTGTGCAATAAAAGATGGGTCCTGTCTTGATAACTCCATAAGTTCCATATCCACACCAGCTAGATTTATTGAGGCAGGAATAACATATAAATTCTTAAAAGCAGTTTTAACAATAACGTCTTTTATATCAGCCTTAGAAACAAAAAGCTCATATACACTAGCTTTATTTTCCCCTTTATTAACACCAACTCCAGTAGTACTATTACCCTGAGGGTCTAAATCTATCAACAATGTCTTTTTTCCAAGTAATCCTAATGATGCAGCTAAATTAATACTTGAAGTAGTTTTACCTACTCCTCCTTTTTGATTAACAAATGCAATTATTTTTGCCATATTTTTATCACCTTTTTTAAAACATAATACATATTTATCTTATCACATTTTTATTAATAAATCTATTATTTAGGAATTATTAATAAAAAAAGTAACAATTATAACTATCAAAAATAAAATATTAAACAATAAATTAACATATTTATCTAAAATCTTTAATGCGACAAAATATTATGGACTATTTGTCTATAATATTTCTAACATTTTCATGAGAAAATATATTTAAGATATCGAGGGATTTTATGGAAAATGATATATATAATACAATAGGTAAAAATATTAAAAAATATAGATTACAAAAAGGCTTAAAACAACATGATTTGGCTAGTCGACTTTATTTAAGCGATAGCTTTATCGCTAAATTGGAATCAAAAACAAGACAAACCATTTCAATAGATACCTTAGAACAAATAGCAATTGCACTTGACGTAGATATTACAGATTTTTTCAAAAAAATAGAGAAATAAAATTATTTTCTCTATTTTTTACTATCATATTTTTTTCTAATTTCAGTATTTAAAATTTTCTTTCTAAGTCTAATATGATTTGGAGTAACCTCAACAAGTTCATCTGAATTAATATAATCTAATGCATACTCTAAAGTAATTGTCCTTGGCCTTTTTAATACAACTGTATGATCCTTACCAGCACTTCTTGTATTAGTTAAATTTTTACCTTTTATAACATTAACAGCCAAATCATTTTCCCTTGAATGTTCTCCAACTATCATACCCTCATATATTTCTTCGCCTGGTTCAATAAACATTATACCGCGATCTTCCAAACCACCTAAAGCATAAGCTGTTGATTTTCCATTATCCATAGAAACTAAAACACCTAGTTTTCTTTCTCCAATATCAACATTTTCAAATGGTTTGTATTCTTTAAAGGAATGATTCATCACACCATAACCTTTAGTTGTTGTCATAAAATCAGTAGTAAAGCCAATAAGTCCTCTTGACGGAATATCATATAAAAGTCTCGTATGACCATTTACATTACTCATATTAATCATATTAGCACCACGTGTACCTAATTGCTCTATAATGTTACCAACACAATCTTCAGGACACTCAATTTGTAACTCCTCATATGGTTCACATTTAACCCCATCAATTTCCTTCACAATTACTTCAGGTTTTGAAACTTGAAGTTCATAGCCTTCACGACGCATATTTTCTATTAATATTCCTAAATGAAGTTCTCCACGTCCTGACACTGTCCAGGTTTCATTATCATATTGCTCCACCTTTAAAGATACATCTCTTTCAGTTTCTTTAAATAGTCTTTCCTCAATTTTACGAGCAGTTACTAACTTTCCATCACGTCCACAAAATGGACTAGTATTAACACCAAAGTTCATTTGTAATGTAGGCTCATCTATTCTAAGTAACGGAAGTGCTTCTTCCTTACCTACCTCACATACAGTTTCACCAACAGAAATATCTGGTAATCCTGCTATAGCAATAATATCTCCTGCCTCTGCACTTTCTATTTCTATTCTTTTAAGGCCTAAGAATCCATACATTTTTGCTATTCTAAACTGTTTTATAGTACCATCCGTTCTAACACAACTTACCATTTGATTCAATTTTATATTACCTCTTTTAACAAGACCAATACCAATCCTTCCAACGAAATCATTATAATCAAGTAAAGCTGGTTGAAATTGTAAAGAACCTTCACTAACTTTAGGGTCTAAAGCGTTTTCTATTATAAGGTCAAGAACTTTAGTCATATCACGCTCCTGAGTAGAAATATCAGGAGAAAAACTTGATGTACCATTTATTGCTGATACATAAACCCTTGGAAAATCTAAATCTTCTATATCTGCACCCAAATCAATAAATAATTCCATTACCTCATCAATTACCTCTTTTGGACGAGCAGCTGGTTTATCTATTTTATTAACAACAACAATAGGTTTTACATGTGCTTCTAATGCTTTTTTTAAAACAAATCGTGTTTGTGGCATTGTGCCTTCGTATGCATCTACAACTAGTAAAACACTATCCACCATATTCATAATACGTTCAACTTCCCCACCAAAATCAGCATGACCTGGTGTATCCAATATATTTATTCTATAGCCTTTATAATTAATAGCCGTAGTTTTGGCTAAAATAGTAATACCACGTTCACGTTCTATATCATTAGAATCCATAACACGTTCTTGAACATTTTCATTATCACGAAAAGTTCCAGAAGCTTGAAGTAATTTATCAACTAATGTTGTCTTACCATGATCTACGTGAGCAATAATAGCAATATTTTTCTTTTTCATATATAACACTTCCTAATCACTCATCAATTATATCACAATAAAGAAAAATGTAAAGAAATTTTTAAAAATTTAAATTAAAAACCTATGTTAAATTATGTAAAATGAAATTTTACTCTAAAAAATCGTGTTCCTTGTCATTAATACTTTTGTTATAAATCATCACTTTTTCATTAATATCAACAGTAGAAAGTAATATATTTGAAAAAGATGTATAACCTTTTATTTTTAATTGTTGTAACAACCACTGCTTATCTTTTTTTATTAATTGTAAATTATCATACATAATTTTACCATCAATTATTACATTAGCACACAATCCTTCCTTTGGAATTTTTAATTTCATATCATTTAAATTAACTGGTCTATAATCAGTTTTAGGCAAAATACTAAGCTCACCACTAGCTTCTAAAATTGCATATTCGATTTGACTAATATCAAAATATCCATTTAATCTACACTGCTCTAAAACATCATTAATATCCATTTTATATTTTCTTAAATTGTTTTCATTAAATTTACCTTTATTAATAATAATACTAGGCGTTCCTATAAAATATCTTCTCATTCTAATACTTTTCATTGTTAAAATAGAAATTAAATATGCAACAAAACCAAAAATCACTACTGCAAAAATACCATTTATTTCTTGTGATTCAAGATTAATAGTCATTTCAGCAGCAAAATTACCAATGGAAATTCCTATTACATAATCAAACAATGACATTTGCGATACTTGTTTTTTTCCAAGCATTTTAGTTACTAAAAAAAGGGTAATTAATGATAATAAAGCTCTAATCAATACATCAAAAAGTTCCTTTAAATCAACATTAAATAGATTCATTATATCACCAATATTATTATTTATATCAATTTAAAAAAATATACAAAAAAAGCATATTTTTTATGCTTCTTTATTTAAACCGTATTTACGATTAAATTTTTCAATACGTCCAGCCTTAGAAGTTGAAACACCTTTTCCACCTTTATAAAAAGGATGGCATTCATTACAAACTTCTAAATGTAATTCTTCTTTATTTGACTTTACAGTAAACGTATTACCACAAGCACAAATTACTTTAGTATCAATATAATTTGGATGTATTCCCTTTTTCATTTTTTCTCTCCTTCCGCCATGACAATAATTGCCATAGAAATTTAAGTTCCTACATATTTTATCAAAAAAAAAAGATTAATGCAACATCAATCATTATTTTTTCCAAATAAATCTAATAATCTTAAGAATAAATTAATAAAATCTAGATAAAGTTGTAAAGCACCATAAATTGCTAATTTATCTTCATCATCTATTCCGTATAATCTTCTTTTAATAACGTTAATGTCGTAAGCAATATATCCTAAAAATATAATTACCATTATTATAGATAATACTAAATCAAATGTTTGATTATTTATAAACATGTTAATAATAATACAAATTAAAGATCCAAATAACATCATCATTAATATTACTCCTAATTTTGATAAATCTATTTTAGTAAAATAACCAATTATACCAAATACTAAAAATAATATAGATGTAATTAAAAATACATAAAGAATTGAATCAATCGAATATACAACAAATATAGTTGAAATAGTAAGCCCTGTAAGTAATGAATACATAATAAATAAAATTCTTGCTGTCATCACACTAAGCTTATTTATTCTAGCACTAAGTACTATAACTACAACTAATTCCACAATCCATACAACTATATATTTATAACCTGAAAATAGATTATACATCACATTTTCATTCAATGAAACAAAATAACCAACACCAAACGTTATCAAAAGTCCCAAAAACATCCATAAAAATATCTTAGGAAAAACTTTTTCCATATTATCACCTCTAGTAATATTTTATAATAAAAATAACCTTTAGTAAAGATATTTTAGATAATTATATAAATCTTCTCTACTAAAAAGTAAAACAGAATATTCTTTTTTAAATTTTGATAACCTATTATAAAGATAATCATTATATTTTTCTTGCAAATCATAATCAAAAATAATAATTATTTGTTCCTTACTTACTTTTTTTATTTTTCTTAATATATTTTCATAATCAATAATAAAATTATCAAGATTGTCATACATACTTTTTCCATTTGAAATATAATACTTAATATCATTATTACCAATATTTAAAAATATATAATTACTTTTTACAAATAAGCTATTTATATAATATTTATTTGTTATTTTTTTATTATTATTTATATCATTTAAAAGTTCAATTAGTGTATAATTTTTATTATTAATATATTTAATATAATCATTTAATTTTTGTTTTCGATTTAACAAATTTATTACCTTTTTGCTAGAAATATTAACATCAGAAATTTCAAAAATCATTATTTTTCCATCTTTTTTCATAAAATATATTAAAATTATTGTCAATATACAAACTAAAGTAAAGATTATTTTTTTCATTTTATCACCAAAAAAAGTAGATTTACACCTACTTCTATTGTATGTCAACTAATTCAATTTTAGCCCCAACATTTGTTAATTTTTCAATTATATTTTCATAACCTCTTAAAATATGTTCAACATTATCTATACTAGTTACACCATCAGCAACAAGACCAGCTAATACTAAACAAGCCCCAGCTCTTAAATCGGTAGCAGTAACTTCTTTTCCTTTTAAATTACTAGGTCCATTTATAAATGCTTTATCATCAGATATTCTTATATCTGCACCCATTTTATTCAAAAATTCAATATTTTGAAATCTTCTTTCATATACAGTTTCTTCAACTTCACTAAGCCCATTACACTGTGTTAATAACGTTGTAATAGGTTGCTGTAAATCAGTTGGAAACCCAGGATATCCCAAAGTTTTTACTTTAGTATTTTTATAATTATTCCCCCTAGAAATAATTAAATAATCATTACCTTCTTCTATCTCTGCACCTATTTCAATTAATTTAGATGTTAAAGACTCAACATGATCTAAAATAAGATTACTTATTTTTAAATTTTCTCCCATTAAAGCACCTGCAATAATATATGTTCCAGCTTCTATTCTATCTGGAATTACCTCATGCATACAACTATGTAATCTTTCAACACCCACTATTTTAATTTGACTAGTACCAGCACCAGTTATCTTAGCCCCCATATTATTTAAAAAAGTAGCAACATTGACAATTTCAGGCTCTTTTGCAGCATTTTCTATAATAGTTGTTCCGTTGGCCTTAGCTGCTACCAAAATTGTATTAATAGTAGCTCCAACACTTGGTACATCTAAATAAACATATCCCCCATGAAGTTCTGATGCATATATTGTATATTTATCACCATCTTCTATAACTTCAGCTCCAAGAGCACGAAAACCCTTTAATGTTTGATCTATTGGACGTGCTCCAATTGAACAACCACCTGGAAAATACATTTCAACCTTTTTATATTTACCAAGTAATGAAGACATAAAATAATAAGAAGCTCTTAACTTTTTAGATATTCCCTTTGGAATTGCTTTATTAACAATTGTTGATGAATCTATTATCATAGTTTCCCCATCTCTTTTAACAGAAGCTCCAAGATATTCTAAAATTTCGTTTAAAGCATCTATATCAGATATATTTGGAACATTAAATATAGTTGCTTTATCATCACATAAAATAGCAGCTGGTATAAGTGCAACTGCACTATTTTTAGCACCACTTATTTTTATTGTACCAGACAATTTATTTCCACCAGTTATTCTTATTTGTTTCATATTACCTCCAACACTAATATATTTTATGTTAAATGCCCAATAACGTGTTATGCTTTTTTAATACTTCCAAGTAATGCACATTTATTTTTTAAACATTCCTTCAAGGCTTCTTCTCCAAATTTAATAATCTTTCTAGGATCATAAGCATCACTAATTTTTATTTTTTCTCTCAAAGCATTACTCCAAGCTATTTGTAATTCAGTATTAAAATTTATCTTAGTTATTCCGCAATTTATAGCTTTTTTTATTTGTTCATCATATATACCACTACCGCCATGTAAAACCAAAGGTAAAGAGGTTAATTCACTAATTTCACTCATGCGAGAAAAATCTAATTTTGGTTTTCCTTTATATAATCCATGAACGCTTCCTAAAGCAGGGGCTAAAAAATCAATTCCCGTTTCTTTAGTAAATTTTACACTTTCAAAAACATCAGCATAAACTATACCATCATTGACTTCATCTTCCTGACCACCAACTCTACCAATTTCAGCTTCTACTGTAACATTTCGTTGTTTAGCATAAAGAACAACTTCTTTAGTTATACGAATATTATCTTCTAATCCATACTTTGAAGCATCAATCATAACAGAAGTAAAACCACAATCTATAGCTTCTTTACAAATTTCAAAGCTACTACCATGATCTAAATGAAGTGCAACTGGAACTGTGATATTTAAATATTCCATTAAATCAACCACCATATCTTTTACAGTTTTAAATCCACCCATATACTTCATGGCACCCTCGCTAACTCCAAGTATTATAGGAGTTTCTAATTTTTGTGATTCCTCAAGCACATATCTTGTCCATTCTAAATTATTTATATTAATATGTGGTATTGCATACTTCCCATTTTTAGCATCCACTAACATTTTTTTCATATTTACTAACATAATTACTATCTCCTCATAAGCATTATAACATTTTTTTATTAGGTTTGAAACATTTTTAAATAAGATATTACAAAGATATTAAATATTGTAGATTTTTATTGAAAATACATAATTTTTATTACTTCACACTTAATTGTGCACTTTACTTAGAATTCAACAAGATATTAAATACTTATAACTTATATATATAACATTAACTATAACTAAAAAATTGGAATCTATATATACCAATTTTTTATCTAACTGTGTTATTTTCATTATATGCTAACCTTACTGAATCTTCTATATACATATTAACAATAGTCATGTTTCTCCATATTTATTTCATCTACTGTTAATGGTCTTTTTTTAACAGTGTTACAAAATACTATTCTCATCACTATTTTCTATAACGTAAAAATTAATGCCATTATATGTTACATCTATATTTTTCATATTTTCTACTTTATATTCTTCTACTACTAAAAAAAGCTTAATCTATTTTCATATTATTGTTTACAAATTTTGACATTAAATTTAATTAAATAATATATATAAAAGCTATTAAAATTAATATACTGCCACCTATTAAAGTAGATATTTTACCAAATAATTGATTAATTTTTTTACCTACGAAAAGGCCTAACATTGTAAATAATAAACTAGTAATAGAAAAAATTATTGATGATACAATAATATTTTTACATAGACTCTCTAATCCTAAACCAATAGAAAAACTATCTATACTTACCATAAAACCAAATATGAGCATTTGATATAAAGGCATTTTTGTTAAATTACTTTCTTTTTTTATAGTATCGATAATCATTTCTATACCTATTACTATTAAAATAATAAAAACAATAAAATCACTTGTAACAGGAATATATCTTAATATGTTTTTACCTAATATAAACCCTAAATTAGGCATAATAAAATGATATATACCAACTATTATAGAAAGTAGAAATATGTCTTTTTTTTCTATATCCAAAGTACCATAAGCAAGTGATAGACTAAAAGCATCCATACTAAGACTTATTGCAATCGTTATTAATATAAAAAAACTCATATTATCACCTACTTAATGTTATGAATTTTTATTTAAAATATTTATTAATCATTTCCTTAACTAATGTTGTATATTCTAAGTCCGTGCTTTCTTCTGCTTCTATCATACATACCGGTGGAAATAATACACACCACCAATTATTCCCTTTGCCTTCACCCAATGTTACTACTAATGATTCATACATACCTTCATTATATTCAATACCTTTATACACCTTTTTAGGAAAATAATTATAACCAAAATTTATTTTATAATCCAAGCTATAATCTATCCTCGATAAATACTTATATATATCATTATCTAAATAATTAATATTATTATTTATTATATTTCTAGCATCAGTTATATTTTTAGTATTCTTTAATAATTTGCTCATATCATTCGAAACTATATCTTTAACCTTCATTTTTATATTTTGGTCATATTCTGAATTACTATTAGCAATTACTCTAACTCTTATTGATTCTTCTGGAATTTTAAAATTATTAGAAAACATTTGGCCTATTACCACATATAAAATTATTACTATAATAAAATAAGGTACATATTTCATAGAATTCCTCCTACTTAATATTGTACCTGTTTTAAAGTTTTATACACAGTTATGCACATTTTTGTGAATTATATAGTTCATTTGCTATTTCAACAAAAATATTTGCAGGAATTTGCTCTGCTCTATTATTCAAATTATACCCATTTTTGTGCAAAACTTTGTTTATAACTTCTAAATTATACATTTTCAAATTATTTTTTAACATTTTCCTTTTTTGTCTGAAACTATCACGAACTAATTTGAAAAATAATTTCTCATCCTTTACATTCAATTTAACTACTTTTTTTTCCAAACTAATAACTATACTGTCAACATTAGGTTTAGGCATAAACACATTCCTACTTACATCCATTATTTTAGATATATTAAAATAATAATTTAAATATATAGATAATGAATTGTAATCTTTACCACTTGTTGCTTTAAATCTTTCTCCAACTTCTTTTTGTACCATAATAATCATTTTATTTACATCAATTTTATTTTCTACAATTTTAGTTATTATTGGTGTTGTTATATAATATGGTAAATTAGCAACAACATATAATTTATCGTATTTGTAATTTTTTATATCATCTTGAATATTTCTTTTCAAAAAGTCATCATAAATTATCTTATAATTATTATAAGAAGAAAGATTACTTTTTAATATTTTATCTACACTTTTATCTATTTCATAACACAAAACAAATTTGGCTTTATTTACTAATTTATATGTTAGTGATCCCGCTCCAGGACCAATTTCTATTACTAAAGTAGAATTATCTATTTCTGATTTATTCACAATATTATTAATAATATTAACATCAATAATAAAGTTTTGTCCATATTTTTTCTTAAATTTAAAATTATATGTATTAAGTATATTTAACATATCCTTTTGTGAATATTTCATAAATCCTCCCATTAAAAAAGGGATCTACCATCCCCATCTTTGTACAGCATAAGTAGTACTATTGCTTGTAGATGAATAAATATTTGGATCTTGTTCTGTTTTAAAAGCTAAATCCATCCAAACAAGACCATTTTGCCATGCTTTTTGAACACTACTACCAGTATCTAAAACAACAGCATAAAAAGAACCCAAGTTAGAATGATCAATTTTAACTATTGTTCCACAGGGAAATTTTCCTAAATCTGCTGCTACTATTCTAACATTGCCATAAGTATTATCATAATAATACTCTCCATCTACGCTAAGATAATGTTTGCTACCATCTAACGTTTTGCACGATAAACTACCCAAACCACTACATCCCTTACAATCTGCTCCATATCCAGTCATTTTACCAACATATAAGACATTATCATCTCCATTATTAGTATCTACATCATCTTCAACTTTAATAGTATTTTTTTTATTTTCCATGCTTCTTCTTTATCTCCTCTCTATTTTAATA
>OJAW01001882.1_pt1 | contig 11367 bp, 8 predicted proteins | sample 1589151 | NCBI WGS metagenome assembly OJAW01 (sample SAMN03283290) | human gut metagenome | biome: human-associated habitat; material: feces | host: Homo sapiens | place: Peru | collected 2012 | reverse complement strand
TCACCACGGGTCTGCGCGGACTGGCCTACTGGCAGATTGAGGTGACGGGCGCCAACCGCGACCTTCATTCTGGACATTTCGGCGGCGCGGTGGCCAACCCCATTAATGTGCTTTGCAAACTCATCGCTGACGTGATTGACGAAAATGGTCGCATCACCATCCCACACTTCTACGACGACGTGGAGGAAGTGCCAGCGGCCGAACGCGAGATGATTGCCGCCATCCCGTTTGATGAGGAAGCCTACAAACAAGGGCTCGGCGTGGAAGCTCTGCAAGGCGAAAAGGGCTACAGCACGCTGGAACGCAATTCCTGCCGCCCTTCGTTCGACGTCTGCGGCATCTGGGGCGGATACACTGACGAAGGGGCGAAGACCGTCATCCCGTCGAAAGCCTATGCCAAGGTCTCCACGCGCCTTGTGCCACACCAGCAGCACGAAAAGATTTCGCAGCTTTTCATCGACTATATTAAGGAAGTGGCACCGCGAAGTGTCAAAGTGGAAGTCACACCGCTCCACGGCGGCGAGGGCTACGTCTGCCCCATCACCATCCCCGCCTATCGCGCAGCAGAAGATGGTTTCACGCAAGCCTTCGGCAAACGCCCACTGGCAGTGCGCCGCGGCGGCAGCATCCCCATCATCAGCGATTTCGAGCGCGTGCTCGGCGTGAAAACAGTTCTCATGGGCTTCGGTCTTGAAAGCAACACCATCCATTCGCCCAACGAGAATTTCCCTCTCGACATATTCAGAAAGGGCATGGAGGCCGTGGCGGTGTTCCACCAGCGTTATGACGAACTGGAAGGATAATCGCCGGAAACACATACACTATCTTTATAAGTAGGTGTTCAAAATTAGTTTATTTTGAACACCTACTTAACATACCTCTCTACTACCAACACATGAAAAAAAACTTCCTGAAAACGCTGCTCCTGGCAGTGTTGCTGCCAACGGCCGCCGTTGCGCAGTCTGACGACGCTTCAAGCATTTCCAAAACCATTGACTTTGCCACGAAACAAGTGGGACTGGAAACGGCCGCTATCCAAAAAGCCAAGAAACCGCTCAATCCCGTGACGCTCAACAAGAAGGGCGAAGTGAGCTACTGCAGTCCTTACGACTGGCGTAGCGGTTTCTTCCCCGGCACCTTATGGTATCTCTACGAACTCACTGGCGATGAGCAGTGGGCCAAGCAGGCGGAATACATGACGACCTCCATCGAATCGGCTAAAACGCTGACGAGCCACCACGACGTGGGCTTCATCATCAACTGCAGTTTCGGCAACGGCCTGCGCCTGAAGAACGTCAAGGGATATAAGGACGTGATGGTGCAGGCGGCGAAGTCGCTCGCCACCCGCTTCCGTCCCGGCGCTGGCGTCATCCAGTCGTGGAACGTCAACAATCCGAACAGTTGGCAGGCCAAGAGGGGCTGGGAATGCCCCGTCATCATCGACAACATGATGAATCTCGAACTGATGTTTAAAGCCACCCAGCTTTCTGGCGACTCGACTTACTACCGCATCGCCGTGAGCCACGCCGACCAGACGCTGAAAAACCAGTTCCGCCCCGATGGCAGTTGCTACCACGTGGTGGACTATGCCCTGCGCGACGGTGCCGTGCGCCACAAGCAAACGGCCCAGGGATATGCCGACGAGTCGGTGTGGAGCCGCGGGCAGGCATGGGCCGTCTATGGCTACACGATGTGCTACCGCTATACGCGCTTCGACCGCTACCTGCAACAGGCCCGCAAGACGCTCCAGCTCATGATCTCTCATCCGCGCATGCCAAAAGACCTCGTGCCGTATTGGGACATGGAAGCGCCCAAAATCCCCAACGAACCGCGCGATGCTTCTTCAGCGGCCGTCATCGCTTCTGCGCTCTACGAACTGATGACGCTCGACATGGGCCACGCCGACGAATACAAGGCAACGGCCGACCGCATCATGAAGAGCCTCGGCTCGAAAGCCTATCGTCCGAAACTCGGCGAAGCGGGCCATTTTCTCTTGCTGCATTCTGTGGGCAGCATCCCACACAATTCTGAGATTGACGTCCCGCTCAACTATGCCGACTATTATTACTTGGAAGCGCTTTCGAGAAAGGCATACATTGACCTCTATTTCCAAAAGAAGAAATGCTGAGAACAAAATTCTTCCTTTGCCTGCTGGCTTTGGCCTTGGCCACACCGCTGGCAAGCCGTTCGAAGGTGGTGCTCTCCGTGAGCAATCCTGGCAACAGCCAACGCGCAGAAGTCGTTTCCTTCGACATCCACAAGATATGGCAGGCACTCGACGTTCCAGAAGGCACCCCGCTCATCGTGCGCAACGCCTTCCGCCAGCAAGTGGCGAGCCAGGCTGGTGCCGATGGTTCTCTTCTCATCGAAACTTCTGTCTTGCCACAGGGGACGGCCGCTTACACGGTGGAAGCTGGAAAGCCGATGGCTTACGAACCTTTTGTGGGCGGAAAATCCTATCCTTGGCGTGTTGATGACTTTGCCTGGGAGAACGACAAATGTGCTTACCGCGCCTACGGCCCTGCCTTGCAGAAAACGGGCGAGCAGGCCTACGGCATCGACATTTGGCTGAAGAGCACGCCCCAACTGGATGTGGAGAAACGCTACGAAAGCGAGCGCCGGGGCCTGGCGGAAGCCGCCGCACTGCGGAAGCAAGGGCGCAGCCAAGAGGCCGATTCTGTTCTCCTTGCCACGACCTACCACCGCGACCACGGCACGGGGCTCGACTGCTACAAGGTGGGGCCGAGCTTGGGATGCGGCACGCCAGCCGTTCTGCTCGGCGACAGTCTCGTGCTGCCTTGGTGCTTTGAACGCTACGAAGTGAAGGAAAACGGTCCGTTGCGCTTCAGCGTGGAATTTACCTACCCCGCCAAACGGATAGGCAAGGAAACGCTACGCGAACACCGCCTCATCAGCCTCAGCAAGGGCGATTATTTCAACCGCATGACCGTTTGGTATGAAGGCATGAAGAAGAAGAGCCAGATAGACGTTTGCGGCGGACTGGTGGTACACACTAAACGCACTGCCGACCTCACGCTCGCCGACGATTTCATCGCCTATACCGACCCCACGGACAACGCCGCCCGCCACAACTTCGAGATTTACGTGGCAGTGGTGTTCCCCGATGGCATCAACGAGACGCGCCTCATCAGAGACTCGCGCCACGAGCGCCAGGGCATCGTTGGCAATGCCATAGGCGTGAAACGCGGCCTCAAAGCCGGCGCCGCCTTCACCTATTGGTTTGGTGCCTCGTGGCACAAGAGCGGAACGGCAGACCAGGCCGCATGGCTATCGCAAATCAAGCGATTTGTCAGCACCCAACGGCAGCCACTTCAGCTGAGCATCAGCAAGAAGGAATAAAGATTCCATCCATCTGCCAATGACTTCAAAAGAATGAGACTATACGCCAAAGAAAAGGGTGTTCTAAAACGCAAATTTTAGAACACCCTTTTTCTCTGGCCTTTTATTGCAGCCCCATTATTCTCTTAGTAATGGCCCTCTAAAAATGCTCTGTAGTGATACATAACACTATCATAGATTTCTTCAACTGATTTTGTATATGCGCTCGGATGATACGAACAGAAGATAAGAACACCCGTCGGTTTGTGAAGCCGAATGGAGTTGTGATCCTTTCCTATACTGATTAACTCCTCTTGCGGAAACATATCTAAAACGAATCTGTAGATGTGCTGGCTGGCACAGACAATCATAGAAGGAGCCAGAATCTCTATTTCCCTCTTGAGGAAATCACCGTAGTTACGAAGATGCCATTTCAGTTCTTTGTCATCGAGCTTTCCGTCCCCTGGCTGTTTCTTGCATTCAACTATGGCAAAAGGCTGGGTGTTAAAGAAATCCTTTACTTCATCAAAGTGCTGCGCTACTTCGCCATACCACCATGAATTATCTTTGTCTGCTTTTGACAATCCCCAAAGGAGGAAAGCGAGATTCCGTAGGAAGGGTGTTTCTAAGTTCCTATTTGCTTCTTTAGTTTTGTGGTGCTTGGCAGTATCCTTCTCTGTATCTATCAACCATTCACGGATGTCTTCGTCCCATTTTTCAGCACCATCTTGATTCTGATCTTTCAACAAGAACAATATACGATTACGTGAAGAAAACCATACCCCTTCATTTTGACCAATAGGGTTTTTATTATACATCAGCCCATCCCCTTGTAAAATGAGATGTACTGTCCTGCTCTTTCATTTTGGATTTCCACTCAACAAAGAGGTCGTCCAAATCGTTTTCAATTCTTTTGCTCATTGCATCCAGTTATTTTTTTGGGGGGGGCATCCCTCATAGTTTTCCAGCAATATGTGCACGTGGCCAGCGCGGAAATACCATACGCTTTGAGTCGATGGTTACGCAAATTTACGAAAAAGAGTATGCATTCACAAACACCTATTTATCATACAGGCGTTTTATCCCCCCTACTATACCCTCCAAAACACAAATTCGCGCACTTCCACGTTTACTAAATATTTAAGAATCATTGCGTTTTCTTGAAGCCCATTACATTTTCTACACATTTTGGCCTTCTCTTTTTGCCTACCCCGAATGGAAGCGCATCTTGTGTCTGTTAAATACTTGATAATCTGGCGTGTTTGTCCGATATGAACAAAAAAAATTACAGAAGCCTTCGAATAACTTGGAAATTTAGATGTTTTATCAGAAAAAATAGTACCTTTGCAACCAGCAATAAGCAAAAGAACTTTGTAAATGCAACGGATTTTGGCTAATTTAATGAAAGCCATATTTTATGTAAAAATGCGGAAGCATTAATCCATAAGAACACCGACCGACATGAACACTTATCAACTCAGTAAATTTACGCATTTCGCGACCAAAGACAGGGCTGTCATTGCATTCAATCTGGCTTCCAATGGTTTTCTGCTTCTCCACAAGGAATTGGGGGAACAGGTGAAAGCGCTGCGCCACTCCATCGGCCAATTACAGAACTTGCATCCCGAACTGTTTAACCAGATGCTTCGTATGGGCATGATTGTGGAGGCTGAGGCCGATGAAGTAAAGGCTCTGATGGATGTTTGGCGGGCGCACGATGCCGATCCTTCCACCTTCGGACTGATTATCAATCCCACTTTGGGGTGTAATCTCCGTTGCTGGTATTGCTACGAGCAACACGACCGCATGCCCATGATGGAGGAGGCCGTGCGACACTCCATTTGCCGGTTGCTCGACCGGAAGGCTGAAGATGAAGGATTGGAAAGCATGAACGTGTCGTTTTTCGGCGGTGAACCCTTGTTGGGATTCCATCAGGTGGTCATGCCCATTCTCGGTCGCGCGGCCGAGGTGTGCGGCGCAAAGGGCATCGCACTCCATTCCAGTTTCACCACCAATGGCGTGCTGCTCACTGAGGAAGTGCTTGACGGTTTGGAGTCAGTGGGTCTGACCAGCCCCGCCACCTTCCAGATTTCGCTCGACGGCAATCGTGAGCACCACGATCATTCGCGCATCGGGGCCAATCGCCAGCCCACCTACGACTGCATCGTGACCCACATGAAGCAGGCTGCTGCGCGTCATCACCAAGTGTTTGCCCGTCTCAACTACACGGCCAACAACATCACCTCATTTACCGATGTGCTCAACGACTTCTCGTCGATGCCCGAATCCGACAAACCTTACATCCAGTTCAATTTCCAGCAAATTTGGCAAGATCAGGAACAGAACGACCTCACCGAGGCAGTGGCAGAACTCAAGGCACAGTATGCCCAGAAAGGCTTTGCCGTAGAGTCCGATCACATTTGCCACCGCCACAACTGCTATGCGGATCATGAGAACCACCTCGTGGTGAACTACGACGGCTTGCTCTTCAAATGCACGGCCCGCGACTTCAAGGAGACGCGAAGCGAAGGTCGCCTCCAGCCCGATGGCGAAGTGGTGTGGAACGAGAAGTATGCCCGACGCATGGAGGTGAAATATGCCAACAAGGCCTGCCTCGTCTGCAAGATTCTGCCAATATGCAATGGTGGCTGTTCGCAGAACAAGCTCGATGCTCACAATCTCGATTATTGCTACAACGGCATGAGTGAAGACGACAAGGACGAGCGAATGCTTCAATGGCTCAAAGAACTCATTACCAATTATCAACCCACTAATAACTAAAAATTATGAAAACAGATGCCACACTCACCCGTCTGTTGCAGGAGATGCCTGCACTGACCGCCGACCTCGAAGGACGGCTTCACGGAGGATTCTGCGCTTTCTGCGACACGGATTCCTGTGAGGAAATCACTAAGGACAACGCCGACTGCAATTGCAACTGCAAGAAAAAGTCAAAGGGCAAGAAGAATAGACGCACGGTCAACCCCGACTGCAACTGCAACTGTTTGGGCGAGCCCAACGACAGCCACTATAAGGCGCAAACGGGCTTTACCCTGTCATTCTGAATCGGTTTCACCCCTTAATTTTGTCCGAAATTATTTTTACATTGAAAGTGCGTTATCGGGATGCAGTTATTTTCTTCGGGAGAAGAAACATAGCGCGGGCTATATGCCTGAGAACGAAGGATACAGATGCGCCCGAAAAACGTGCTTTCAATGTGAATACACCTGCTGATATTATAAAACAATTATGAAAACCTACTTATTCCGACCTCACATGAAGAATGGCCAAAGAATCTTACTACTCATAGGTTGTTTTTGGGCCTTGCTCGGCTCTGCTCAAAAGGATACGAATCATCACTTGTGGGTGAACGTAATAGACGCTTTCACTGGGCAAGCTTTGTCCTTAGACCGCAATGTCAAGGTCGACCTGTTGCAGCTCGACAGCACCGTGGTATCGTCAGCCGTTTGCCGTGAAAGACGAGACCAAGGAAGTGGCGAACGCCAAATGATCGTGACGTTTTCAGTTCCGTTACAGAAAGACCCCCGTTTCCTTCTCCGCGCTTCAGCCGCAGGCTATGCCACGAAATATGTCCCTGTCACGCTTTTCTGGAAAAAGAAATTTTCGGAGTCCTCGAAGGACATTTCTCTTCGCCGCACCACCGCATCCGATAAGGCCTACCAGCTGGGCGAAGCCAAGGTGACGGCCACCAAAATCAAGTTCTACAACAAGGGCGACACCCTTGTTTACAATGCCGATGCCTTCCAGCTTCAAGAAGGCTCGATGCTTGACGGACTCATCAGTCAGTTGCCCGGAGCAGAACTCAAACCCGATGGGCAAATATTCGTCAACGGAAAGAAGGTGGAAAGCCTCCTGCTCAACGGGCGTAACTTCTTCAAGAACGACAACACCGTGCTGCTCGACAACCTGCCCGCTTACATGGTGCACCGTGTGGAGGTGTACAATCAGGAGAGTGAAACCAGCAAACTTCTGGGCCACAAGGTGGATGAAGGCCAGCTTGTGATGGACATCAAGCTCAAGCGCCAATACTCCATCGGATGGATTGGCAACACGGAGTGGGGATACGGCACGGAGAAACGCTATCTGGGACGCCTTTTCGCCCTGCGTTTCACCCCCCAGTCGCGCCTAAGCGTGTACGGCAACCTCAACAATGTGAACGATCGCCGCAAACCCGACGGCAACGGCGGATGGGGCGACTTCGACCCTTCGGGCGGACTGACGGCCACGAAGCGGGGCGGATTTGACTACAGCGTCTACGACAAGCGCAACCGTTTCCGGTTGGAAGGCGATGTGAATGCCTCCTACACCAACAACGACAACCCGTGGGGAGGCACCTCCACCGATTTCCTTTCCAGCGGCGACGTGTTCAACGCCGTGTCCAGCAGGCAGCAGACGTCGAGCCTCAACCTCTCCACCAACCACAATTGGAAGTACACGAACCAGACCACCAACAACGGTGCCAGTTTCTCCCCCTGGTTCAGCTATTCGCACAATGACTACCACTCCAACTTCCGCAACGGCACCTTCGGCGTGAAACCCTTGGACAACTATGCCGAAGTGCTCGACAGCCTCTTCTCGCCCGAATGGACGACCACCGTGCGCCACCTCATCCGACGCAACGGTCAGCAGGCCCGTGGCAACTCCGACGGACGCGATGTGGGTGCCTCCTACTGGACGTTCATCAAGATTCCCCAATCGCGGGACGGCTTCTCCGTCGATGGCCATGTGCAGTACGTCCACTCCAAGTCGGGTGAGTTCAATCATTTCACTTACAACCACCTCGAGCAGGAGGCGATGCAGACCGATTTTCGCAACCGCTACAACTACTTCCACCAGCAGAACACCACCGTGAAGGCACGCCTCAAATACTTCTGGCACTGGACGCGCAACATCTATCTGAACCCCAGCTACACCCTGCAGTTCAAGCGCTCCGAGGGCAACCACTCGCTCTACCGTCTGGAATTCCTACCGGAATCCGAAGGCAAGGACCTCGGCTGGCTTCCCTCGCAGATGGAGAGCCTGCTACAGGCCCTCGATGCCGACAACTCCAACGAGTCCACCCTCAACAACTGGAGCCATCAGCTGACCCTCGACTGGCAGTGGAACAAATATGTGAAGGACGAGAACTACCGCACCCTCTCGTCGTGGAACGTAACGGTGCGCCCCAGCCTCGTTTACGAAACGAACCGCTTCGACTACCGCTCCGCCAACGACCCGCAGCATCTCACCCCCGGCTACTGGCTTCCGCAGTTCTACTTCCAGCTGAAGCGCGGCACACCCTCGCTCCGCCACCAGCTGAACTTCGACTTCTCCCTCACCACGTCGGCCCCCTCCATCACGAGCTTGCTCCGCCGCACCGACACGGCCGACCCCTTGCACATCACGTTGGGCAATCCCAACCTCAAGCGCAAGCTCGACGGCAACGTGTCCTTCAACTACCGCGCCGACCAATGGTTGCAGCGCAAGGAGCGCCAGCTCTACGGTAGTGTGGGGTGGCACATCACGCACAATGCCTTGGCCGCCAGCTACACCTACAACCGCAAGACGGGTGTCACCACCACGCAGACGGTCAACGTCGACGGCAATTGGAATGCCTGGATGAATCTCAACTTCACGTTGCCCATCGACCGCCAGCACCGATTGATGTTCACCACGGCATCGTCGGTGAGCTTCTACCACACGGTTGACTATGCCAGCAGCCGCGAACAGGAACACCCTGTCCGCACCACCACGCGGGCCACGATCACGAGCGAGACGCTCCGCCTCAACTACCGCTACAACTGTGTGAACTTCGGCCTGACTGGTGCCGCCACCTACAACCACCAGGCTTCCACCCTCGAGGGCTATGCGTCGCCCAACACGTGGAACGTGCGCTACGGCCTCCATGCCGTAATCGACCTCCCGTGGCGCCTGCAGCTCTCCTCCGACCTCACCATGTTCACCCGCCGCGGCTACGAGTCGACCTCGATGAACCGCGACGACCTGGTGTGGAACGCGCGCCTCTCGAAGTCGCTCTGGAAAAACCAGCTCACCCTCATGGTCGATGCCTGGGACATCCTGGGCAACCTCTCGAACGTGAACGTGGGCATGGACAGCCGTAGCATGTGGGAGTACTACACCAATGTGATACCTCGCTACGCCATGTTCCGCCTCGTCTATCGCCTCAACCGCCAGCCGAAGAAGAAGTAAACCCCTGCCGCAGGGGCTTCGCGTTTCTTCGTGGCCAAGGATGGCGCTTAGCGGAATAACAAAGCAGCACGAGCCGCCATGCAAAATAAAAAGAAAAAGGGGTGTTCTGAAACAATGATTTCAGAACACCCTTTTTCATGTATCTTATCTCAACACCACCTTCTTCGTTTCGCAAACCCTGCTGTTTTGCAGGCGGGAAACGCAATAGATGCCTGGCGAAACCGACAGCGAAAGCCGCGTCTGCGCCTCTCCTGCTGGAACGGTCGTTTTGAGAAGTGTCTGCCCCGTAGCCGATGTCACCACAATGTCGGAGCCGTCGGCATTGCCGTCGATGAAGGAAACGCGAAGCGAAGAACCGCCCTGTCCTTTGTCGGTCTTGACCGTCATGGCTGCCGCTTCGATTTTCAGCGGCTTAATGGCCGTTGAGGTATTGTCTATCTTGAAAAAGATGACACTCTCCTTGCCGTCGACCCATCCGTTGAAGGTCAGATAACGGTTGCCGCCAATGGTGATGACCGCTGCACAATAATTGCTGCCGCTCAAAGCCGCTTCAAAACCGCCAGCGAAGTCGAGGTCTTTCACGACACTGCCGCTGGAAGAAACGACTTGGAAACCCGTCATCACCACGTGTTGCTTTTCAGAAGCGAGCGTGGTTTGCTCAGTGACGATGCGGTCATTGCCAAACCACACGTCCTCGGGGTCCATATTGCCCATACTTGCGCCCGGGTAATTTGCAGAAAGGGCACACTTCGGAACGAGATATTCAAAGTCCTCATCGGTGTTGAAGAGTGTTTGCGAAACGTCGAAATAGCTATTTCCGGCAAGCGAGCCGCCGCCGTCAAGGTCAACGTTGCACAAATAGAGATGAGAAAGACTGGTGGACTTGTCCACATTCTTCGTTCCCGCATCACGCCAGTCACTGTATTCCACATTATATACGGCATCATATTGATACATATAGCGCCAGCCGTAATCATTGTAGGGCTTCGCCTCGAAAATCCAGTAGCGCAAGGGATATTGCAGCCCGAAGGTGGAATAAGCAAAATACATGTTCGCGTTAGTCCGTCCTCCCATCATTTCCACCTTGTCATAGTCCACCGTGACAAGCGTATCGCCATTTTCCTGCCGCGTGAAGCTGAGCGCCTTGCTGACGTCATTTCCGTAGCGGTTTTGCTCGGCAATCCATTCGGAGATATTGCGATAACCGCTCTGCTGTTCTTTAAATCTCACCGTTTTATTCACGTGCCTGACATCACGCTGTTGCACTTTGTAAGTTAAGGTGTAGTAAAACTTCAAGTCGTCCTTCACGTCAAACGACTTCACGAGTTCTATGTTCTCGTCGTAAACATTGATTCGAGCGGAGACGCCGCCATTCCCGTCCTGTCCGTCACGCAGCGTGAGCAACGGTTTGTTGTTGTAGGTGAATATCTTGGGAACAGACATGCAACTGCCTTCGTTCACTGTCGGAAAACTGAACGCTCCAGTTGAAACGGTCTGTGCCATCGTGCCGCCTGCGAGGGCAAAACCCAGGGCGGCGAATACCAAATGCTTCATCATGAAAGGGTGATTATCTGATTGTGTTAGTTTCGGTTTTTTCTACGAGAGATGCAGATACGCCTGCAAGACACAAAGGTAAGAAAACAAATTCAGATAACCACCTTCGCAACCTTCTTTCTGCCAGGCTTCCGGACATTTGGCGGAAGCCTGGGGCGAAGCACTGTAGCTCACTTTGCTCGCAAAGTGAGGGGGGCGAATATTGCGGCGGCCAAGCACGAGCTGAAAATCCAACAAAGTCATGCCCAAAAGCGCTGGTCATGT
>OJAW01001878.1_pt1 | contig 11381 bp, 11 predicted proteins | sample 1589151 | NCBI WGS metagenome assembly OJAW01 (sample SAMN03283290) | human gut metagenome | biome: human-associated habitat; material: feces | host: Homo sapiens | place: Peru | collected 2012 | reverse complement strand
GCGGATAACGCTCTCGGCATCGAAGCCGCTGTCATGCGGCAGGAACGAATAGACGCAGTGGTGAACGCCTCTGTCGCCCTTGAAATCGGGGCGCAGGCCGCCCTTGTGCAGGGACAGGCGCAGCTTGCCGCCGTTGACGCTGATGCCGTACTTGCTGTCGTTGAGAACGGCGACTCCGAAGCGGGTCTCGGAGAGGTCGGTATATTTATGGTTGAGCACCTCGAACTTCGCCTTTTCAACGCTGTTGTTGCGGGTGGTCGGGCGCTTGACATTGCCGAACTGGACATCGAAGCGGGCGAACTCCTGCCTGACAGAGGTATCGAACGCAGTCTTGAGGAAGCGGTGGTTATCCTGCCAATCCATGACGGTGTCGAAGCGCACCTCGGCGCTGTCCGCAAAGAATATCATATCCTGCGTAACGGTCGACTTGCCGCTTATCGCATACTTGCTGCGGATAACAAATGCAACGGAGCCGTTTGAAACGACCTCGCGGCTGACGAGCTTCGAGACATCCTCAAACTTCATCTCGATATCGGCGTCAACATCCCAGTTATCCCACTCGAACGGGAAATCCTCCGCCATGATGAAAGTGTTGAGATTATATCCATCGCCGCAGATCTCGCGGTCGGCGCGCTTATCGACAAAGGAAGAAATCGTGCCGTTATCCGCAAACTTGACGGACGCGAACGGAGTCTCAAGGCTGTTATCATCGAGGCTGAACACGCTGCTTTCTTCGGGCTCGCCGTCGACAAGCTTGAGGGTGACGCTCGAAAATGCCGGGACGGTCACGCCGCCGACCATGAGCTTCTTATTGCCTCTGACATCGGTGTAGACCTGCTGTCTGTAGCCGCCGTCAACTATCTTGCCGCTGTAGTCGAGAACAATGACATCGGAGCGGTCAAAAGAAAGGGTGTTCGTGACGGTCACGCAGTCGTTTTTGTCGCTCTGAGCGAGCTCTTTGACAAGATCGCGGGCGCGGGTTATGAGCGCGGTGGTCATGGCGCGGGACTCCTCGTGGGCGCGCGGGATGCAGGTGCCGGGGAGGATATCGTGGAACTGGTTGACGAGCAGCTTCTCATAGAGCGGAGCGATATCTGCGCTGTCCGCCGTCTTATTGTTCTTCACGGCATCGTTTACCGTGAATATTTCAAGATCTCTGAGCGCGAACTCAGCCTTGCGGTTGTTGCGCTTTATGACATGCTGGTTTGTGAGCGTGCCGCGGTGCAGCTCAAGATAGAGCTCGCCTGCGTATGTATCGGGCTCGACCGCGTCTCTCTCAATCTCTTTCATCGCCTCGCCGACGAGCTTGTGCTCGGACTTCGGGCAGCCGTTTAAGTCAGCGCAGCGTCTTGACGCCTCGATCATCTCAAACTGCGGTCCGCCGCCGCCGTCTCCGTAGCCGTAGGAGATAACGCGGGTGTCGGTGACGCGCTTATCTTTGATGCAGGAATGGTCATTCGAGGGAGTACCCGCGACATAGGTCATGAGATCCTCGGCATCGGGCCAGATATGGGTGCGGTTGAAATGGGTGAACACCTTTGTGCCGTCAATTCCCTCCCAATAGAAAGTATCAAGCGGGAAAGTGTTGGTGTCGTTCCAGTCAATTTTAGTCGTCAGGAAATAGTCGACGCAGCAGCCCTTCATTATCTGCGGGATAGCCGCACTGTATCCGAAGGTATCGGGCAGCCAGAAGCAGTTCGAGGTGAAATCAAAATATTTTCTCGTGAATCTTTGACCCCAGAGGAACTGTCTGACCATCGACTCGCCGGAGGTTATGTTGCAGTCGCACTCGACCCACACGCCGCCGTTGGGCTCATATCTGCCCTCTTTGACCTTCTGCTGAATGCGCGCGAAGAGGTCGGGATATTTGCGGCGCAGGAAGTCGCTGTGGCACGAGGAGCTCTGGATAAATTTATATTCCGGATACTCGTCCATGAGCGCGAGCTGATTTGCATAGGTGCGCGCGCACTTCTTGACCGTCTCGCCGACATGCCAGAGCCACGCGGTGTCCATATGCGAATGTCCGATGAGCGCAGCCTTCGGTGCATCGTCGCCGTTTTTGACGGAGAGCGCTTTTTTGAGATAGGGCTTCGCTCTCTCGAGAGCCGCCATGAACTCGTCGCGGTCAACATCGTCGGGCGACTGATATATCTCTTTGAACACTTTTTCAAGCTCGTTTATAACGGAAGCGCGTCTGAAAGAGCTCTCCGGCAGGTTCTTGACGAGCTGAACGAGGGTGCGCAGATCGAAATAGAACTCCTGGATAGCATAGTTCTTGACGCAGATATCGATGCCCTCGTATGAGAAGTCATAGGTGAGCAGAGGGTTGTTCTCGGTCGGGTGGCAGCCCTTATAGGAATGACCTGCGTAATATTCGAGGTCGATGGCTATCTTCTCGCCCGCCTTTGCGTCCTTTTTGAGCAGGTCGCAATAGTGGTTGCCGTGGCCGGTGAAAACTATCTTCGTGCTGAAGTTGCCGTAGGGCACTCCGTCAACCCAGAGGGTTCCCTCATAGCCCGAGATGTGCGGGCGGATGAAAATATCTTTTCCACCGAGTCCGTCGGGGACGACAAAATCGGTCTTGAACCAGCAATAACCGAACTCCTCGCCCCATTTGTAGCCCTTTTCGATGGGGTCAAAAAGGCTGTCCTCCGGGATGCAGTGGAAGCGCTCAAGGGTGGCGAACGCGCTCACGGGTCCCGGCTCGCCGACTTTTTCAAAAATCATCGGCTCGATGATATCGACAAAGCGCTCAAGCTTTCTGAGCATTCTGTCGGTCTGTTTTAAATCCAGCATATTCTTCTCTCCAAAATATATTTTTCCGCTGTGCGGACATTTGACTTATATAATATGTAACAGTATACCGCAAGAGTGTTGCATCTGCAAGCATTTTTGAAGAGAAAAGAAGCAAAAAAGCCGCCGCGGAGATGTTTTCCCTGCGGCGGCTCGTGTTATTTCAGCGAAGTTCTAAGATGCGGCATATCGCAGCTAAAACCGCCGCGAGATAAAGCCCGAAGATATTCATTATATTATAGAGAAGTGCCGTTATCATCTTCGCCCTCCGCTATGCGCTGTTCGTGCATGAATTTGTCCGCTTCGATAGCAGCCGAAGTGAAGCTGTTGTTCTTCCAATAGCTCACAGCGCCGACAATGAATGTGAATATCAGGCTTATTATTGTATAGAGCTCGCTGTATTCGACGCTGACCGGTGTTTTTCCGAATGCGGTCAGCGCCATATTGACTATTGACACAAGAGACAAAATACCTCTGACCCATGTGCCGACCGATATTTTTGTTATATTCTCAAAAAGCTTCTTCATGAAAATCCCCCTTATTTTCTGCGCGTGATATCATCTATGCGCCTGTGCGCGGATTTTATCGAATCCTCTGCCGCCGCCATGCGCTCGACGAGATTATTGTGCTTGTCGACCCGCTTTTCGAGCTGCGCGATGCGATAATTAGTCAGCCTGTTCGACGCGAGTATGCCGCCGAGCGAGCCGATGAGCGTGCCCGCCGCCGAGAGCAGAGCTACAGTTATTTCTGCGTTCATCTCACACGTATAATTAAACCATCTCGAAAGGGGTGGTTTAATTATGTCTCCTTTCATAAAATCTTTGGTTATATTTGCAGGAGTAGCTACCTGCGATATAATTAAGGCAAGCACTGTGGATTTGTATCTATCTTTTTACAGCTTTGACTGGTTGGAGGTGACTCAAACCACAGTGGTTTGTCTGAAATGGTAATCAGTTAGTTAACGCTTTGACGTTTCTATTTGCGTGAATACAGGGACAAGCCGTCTGTGGAAAACAGCAGTGCAGAAAAGTAAAGGAGGAAACCATGTATTACATTGGAATCGACATTTCTAAATTCAAACACGATTGTGCTGTAATTGACGACGTTGGTGATGTTGTCACTCCCTCGTGGTCATTTGCAAATGACCACGAGGGCTTTTTGCAGTTCAAAGCATTATTAGACTCTCTTGGCTCAGAAACAAGAATAGGGCTTGAATCCACCGGTCATTACGGTACGAACCTTAAACTCTTTCTTGAATCGTGCAGCACCACATTCATGGAGTTTAATCCGCTGTTAATCAATCGCTTTATTAAGAGTAAATCTCTTAGAAAAACTAAAACAGATTCGATTGACTGCGAAATGATAGCCCGTTATCTGATGACGGTAGAGTACAAGCCCTATCCATCATCATTTTACCACACTGAGAAACTAAAGTCACTAACAAGATTTAGGGATAACCTCGTTAGGCAACGAAGCCGACAACTCGTAGAACTGACAAATATCTTAGACAAGGCTTTTCCTGAGTTTAAGCCGTTTTTTAAAGGTAAATTTTCTGCCACTGCGTTTCACATCCTTATTAACTATTCGTCACCTGAAAGGATTGCAAATATGAATTCTAAATCTTATGAAACACTTAGAAAATTGTCTCGCGGAAGATTTTCTCTCGCCGATTTCACAACTCTGAAACATATTGCACGGAATACTGTAGGTCGTCCCGACGATTTCTTGCTTAGTGAAATGGCTATGGTCATAGACATTTTCAGTCAGTTAGATTCAAAAGTTGATGAAACTGAAACACTCATCAAGGAATGTGTCTTAGAGATAAATCCGCCCATACTGACTATTCCCGGCATTGGTGTTGACTCTGCTGCCGTTATTCTTGCTGAATTCGGTGACTTTTCAAAGTTCCAAAATCCTGCTCAACTTCTTTCGTTCGCCGGTTTGGAACCGGGATATTTTCAATCCGGCACTTCCGAATCTAACGGTAAAATGGTTAAACACGGTTCTTCTTATTTGCGATATGCTCTTATGAATTGTGCTCAATCCGTCGCTAATTACGAACCTATATTCGCAGAATATTACTCTAAGAAACGTGCCGAAGGCAAAACATATCGTGTGGCTCTTTCGCATGTCGCCAAAAAGCTTGTGCGTGTTATTTTTACTTTGCAAACCAAAAATCTTGTTTATGACCCTGATGCCATTAGATAATCTCTAACTGATTTTTTTAAGTCCTTGAAATATAGGGCTTGTTTAAGTGCGCCTATTTTCCAATTATTCAATTTTTTAAAAAAGTCTTGACTTTTAATAGTTAGTCACCTCCTCGAGACTGCCGACCGCGACCCAGCTCGAAATATCGCCGAGCAGGGCTTCGAGCGTGCCGCGGTTCTGCTGAACTTTTGTGACGGTGTGTTTTTTCGGCGAGAGCTGGGAATCCGGCACGCGCTTTCCGCGCGTCGAGGTGCAGCCGCCGTAGACGGCACCTGGCTTTATAAAAACAACGCTCCCGACCGAGACGGATGGTCTCGCCGCGAGTCTCAAGTCAGAGAGCCTGACCCAAGAGTTTATCTCTTTGAGCAGCGCGCGGCTCAGCTCGACTTTTGCGACGGTATGCGTTCTGAGCTTCACCCACGACGGGACGCGCTGACCCGTGGCATAGTTTTTGCCTGTGATTTTCACGCGGTCGCCCGCTCTGATATCGGCGGACTGCGCGACTTTTTGCGGTTCGTTCTTCACGCAAAGTCCGTAAAATTCGGCTATCGATGCGGCAATCGACTCGCCGCACTTTTTCTGTCCCGCTTCCGTTTCGACATTTTTTCTGTCCGAAGAGCTGTCTATGAACACGGTCTCGATGAGCAGGCTGCGGCATTTGACCGAGCGGACGAAGCCAAAATAATCGCCGCCCGCGGAATTGAGCTTTGTTTTGGCTCCCCTGTCGCGCAGTGAAAATGTCTTCGCAATGCCCGCGCTTATCTTCGCGGCGAGCTTTTTGCCGCCCTCGTCGGCGTGTTTATAATAAACCTCGCTCCCCGTTCCGCCGCCCGCGTTCAGATGAATTTCGGCAGCCAGATTGAAGTTCTCGCGGTTGACATAGGCTATCCTGTCCGTCAGATACATATCGGCGTCGTAGTTTATGAGTACCGTATCGCAGCCGTAATTTTTGAGTGCCTCGGCGATATAAAAGCCGATTTTTCGCGCTATGCGAAACTCGTGGAAGCCTCCGCCGACCGCGCCGCTGTCATAGCCGCCGCCCGCCGATTTTCCGTGACCCACGGATATACAAATTCTCACTCTCACACCTCCTCGAAGTAGATGCCCACAAGCTGCGACGGCAGATAGTGCATAACCGTGCCCTCGCCGCCGCTGTCGTCTCTTGTGCATCTGTAAATTTTGCCGCCGTCGAGATAGTATTTGTCTTTAAAATATCTCATGCCCTCGGCGGCGGTTATCGGGTTGTCTATCGTGCCATCTTCGCCTGCCGTCACGCGCTCCCAGTGTGCGGGGGTCGCGCTCGGTAGCCATGTGGGATTGGCGGATATAGCGTTGTAACAGCGATAGAGATTATCGCCATCGCACACCCTGTCGCCGATAGAATAGTCTTTTTCGCCGCTCCACGGTTCAAATAGGCTGATACTTGTCAGAGCTTCGGCGTTTGTCAGCTTCGCGGCGGCTCTTGTTATCATCTCGCGAAAGCGTTTTGCCTGCGTCCGTGTCATATATCCGCACCCCCTGTGATAATATCCAGCGCCTCGTCCGCCGATATATCTTCGGGCGGCTCGGCGGCCGTCCAGATTCGCTTTATCTCGGATTCCGTCTCCGTCCATGACTCGGTGTAATACCCGCCGTCGGACGGATAATCCGCCGTGATTATCGGCTTGTATCCGTAGTGCAAAAGCAAATTGGGATCGTTGGTAAAAACATCGCCATTTTCTGTTCTTATCGGTCTCGGCGCACCGTGCAGAGCACCGCCGACCAGTTTTCCGTATATCATATTTTCACGTATAATTAAACCATCTCGAAAGGGGTGGTTTAATTATGTCTCCTTTCATAAAATCTTTGGTTATATTTGCAGGAGTAGCTACCTGCGATATAATTAAGGCAAGCACTGTGGATTTGTATCTATCTTTTTACAGCTTTGACTGGTTGGAGGTGACTCAAACCACAGTGGTTTGTCTGAAATGGTAATCAGTTAGTTAACGCTTTGACGTTTCTATTTGCGTGAATACAGGGACAAGCCGTCTGTGGAAAACAGCAGTGCAGAAAAGTAAAGGAGGAAACCATGTATTACATTGGAATCGACATTTCTAAATTCAAACACGATTGTGCTGTAATTGACGACGTTGGTGATGTTGTCACTCCCTCGTGGTCATTTGCAAATGACCACGAGGGCTTTTTGCAGTTCAAAGCATTATTAGACTCTCTTGGCTCAGAAACAAGAATAGGGCTTGAATCCACCGGTCATTACGGTACGAACCTTAAACTCTTTCTTGAATCGTGCAGCACCACATTCATGGAGTTTAATCCGCTGTTAATCAATCGCTTTATTAAGAGTAAATCTCTTAGAAAAACTAAAACAGATTCGATTGACTGCGAAATGATAGCCCGTTATCTGATGACGGTAGAGTACAAGCCCTATCCATCATCATTTTACCACACTGAGAAACTAAAGTCACTAACAAGATTTAGGGATAACCTCGTTAGGCAACGAAGCCGACAACTCGTAGAACTGACAAATATCTTAGACAAGGCTTTTCCTGAGTTTAAGCCGTTTTTTAAAGGTAAATTTTCTGCCACTGCGTTTCACATCCTTATTAACTATTCGTCACCTGAAAGGATTGCAAATATGAATTCTAAATCTTATGAAACACTTAGAAAATTGTCTCGCGGAAGATTTTCTCTCGCCGATTTCACAACTCTGAAACATATTGCACGGAATACTGTAGGTCGTCCCGACGATTTCTTGCTTAGTGAAATGGCTATGGTCATAGACATTTTCAGTCAGTTAGATTCAAAAGTTGATGAAACTGAAACACTCATCAAGGAATGTGTCTTAGAGATAAATCCGCCCATACTGACTATTCCCGGCATTGGTGTTGACTCTGCTGCCGTTATTCTTGCTGAATTCGGTGACTTTTCAAAGTTCCAAAATCCTGCTCAACTTCTTTCGTTCGCCGGTTTGGAACCGGGATATTTTCAATCCGGCACTTCCGAATCTAACGGTAAAATGGTTAAACACGGTTCTTCTTATTTGCGATATGCTCTTATGAATTGTGCTCAATCCGTCGCTAATTACGAACCTATATTCGCAGAATATTACTCTAAGAAACGTGCCGAAGGCAAAACATATCGTGTGGCTCTTTCGCATGTCGCCAAAAAGCTTGTGCGTGTTATTTTTACTTTGCAAACCAAAAATCTTGTTTATGACCCTGATGCCATTAGATAATCTCTAACTGATTTTTTTAAGTCCTTGAAATATAGGGCTTGTTTAAGTGCGCCTATTTTCCAATTATTCAATTTTTTAAAAAAGTCTTGACTTTTAATAGTTAGTCACCCCCATGTGAAGCTGCCCGCGCCCTGATTATAGAGCGCCGTTTTGCCTATAAGATCATAAAGGCACGGCACACCGTTTGCATCGAGACACGGGACAAGCTGCTGTGCATCGCCGTCGGTGTAGCTATATAACCGCATAACAGCCTTATTGCCCGACCAGTTGTTGTTGCCGACGTCAAATATCAGTCCGTTTGTCGGCGTCTCGAAGTCGGCGACATCGCTCCAAGATTTTTTTAAAATATCATTGACCCACACGCCGGCTTTGTTTATTTGGATTTTTGTTCGTTCCAATGATGAAGCCGCCGCAAAACGGTGCTTTTGATACTCGGAAAAGTCGCCGGAGAAAACAATCGGATTTTTGTTTTGAAACAGCGTAAGATTATTTTCCGACGCACTCTGGCGCGACCCGAATATGCCCGCGTCCCTGTTTATTTCACCGACTATCCTGAAATCTATGGTGATATCAGAATCCTGCGTCAGCTTGCGTCCGGTGTCGATATACTGGCTGCCCGAGGACTGCAAAAAGCTCACGGGAGTGAAGTCATCCGGCAGACCTTCGATATGCCGCGCGGCACGCGAAAAGAATTTTCTTCGCCCTATCAAGTGCCCTCACCGACCTTCTGCGCCGCCAAAATTTTGTCTTTGAAGCTCAGCTCCCATGTTTCGCCGTTTTTAAAATCCGGCGCAGTGCCGATATATCCCGTGCCAGCGGGCAGAGTGACCGTTATATCGCCGCTCGCCGCGAAGTTCAGGCGCATCCAGCACTCGAACTTCGCGTCTTCGGGATACTGAACCGTCAGCGTCCGAAGCCCCGTCATGCGGTATTCCGCATTGTCGTTGAGCGTCGCTGACACCTGCGCGGTGCTGTAGGTATACTGCGATGGCGGAGCCTGCGGAGTGAAGCCGAGGGAATTTATTATGACTGCCTTGAGGTCCGTAGTCCCGCCAAACAGAGCTTTTAAATCCCGCATACTCTCAACTGCGGCGGCGAGCTCGGGCAGGACGCCGCACTCCTCTTCAAGCTCGCCGTCAATGCCCATAACAGACGGCTCGAAGCCGAGAGTGAACACGGCGGACTTGGTTATTCTCGTTACTTCGAGTTCGCTGCGCTTATGCGCCTCGACCTGAACGGTCAGTTCGCCCGTTGAGGTCAGCGCCTCGGGCAGAGGGCAATATATAACGCCGCCCGTGACATAAGCGGGACTGCTGTCCGCGCTGCTGATAATATTCGACACGATGCGGCGGCTCAGTCCGTAGACATCGAAGCTCAGAAGATAATAGGAAGCGTCCGTTTTCAGCTCGTCGTTGAGCGTGATGCAAAGCCGCGCCGCGTTATGCTCCCCGCAAAAACAGAACGGCTCTTCAATCTGAGCCGTTCCGTCCGAAAGTATTGTTATTTTTATATCTCTCATCTGTTTTCCTCCCCGGAATAGTTGTCCTTGAGATAATTTGCCGTTTCCAGAACGTCCCTGCGCTCTTTATAGAGCACGTTGAGCAGAGTTTTAATTTTATATGCCTCGTCGCTCGTCTCGGGATTCGGAAGATCCGAAAGACGTTTTCTGTGCCTTGCTATAATCCCGTCGAGCACCTGCGCCTGCTCGAAATATTCGTCGGCAAGCTGTGAAAGAGTTCTGTTGAAGGTCATTTGTCTTCTCCTTTCAAAAGATAGTCAGCCGTAGTGCCGAAAAATCCGGCAAGTTGCGCGAGCTGATGCAAAGTCGGCTCTTTTTCGCCGTTTTCTAACATTCTTAATGTTCTTATCTGCATTCCGAGCGCATCGCAGAGCAGCTGTTCGCCTATGTTCTCGCTGCACCGAAGCTTTTTTATCCGCCCGCCCAGGGTGTTCGGCTCATATCGCTTTGCCGCGCTCACGGCAAGCGCGCGCCTGACGGCTATCGGCAGAAATTCGACGGATTCTATATCGTGCTGATATTTTACAGTGAAGCTCAGCGCGTCGTATATTTTTCTCTGCGCCTTGTCGAGGCACCGCGACACGCTCGACGGGCACACGCCCAATTTCTGAGCTATCATGGATATCGTCGAGCCGTCGAACCAATATGCCTCCGTGACCTGCCTCTCGCGCGGCGTAAGCCTTGTTTTTATCACCTCGTCGGCGAGCACGGACAAATCAACATCCCTGCGCCGCCACGCATAGTCGTCCGGCGATTCGCAGCCCGGGCAGTGAGAGCCGCAGCAGACGCACATCGCCGCCCGCCGCTCTTCGGGAGTCGGAAACGAGAAATCCATCGCCGCCTCGACACTTCTTTTTGACATTTGCTCATCTCCTCACTTTTCGAACATTTGTTCGTATCTATGCTTATAATTATAGTAACACATCAGATATTTGTCAACGGGAAAATATTTAATTTGACCCCGAAAATTTGCACTAAATGATGCACAGTCACATTCAGAAAGCGGGAAGAAAAAGTTCTGTCCGATAAAAAGGTCAGCAAATTTATATTTTAAGCGCGATGTATATATAGGTCATACCCAGCGCATTGAGAAGATTTTTGCTCCCGTTGACATCGCTCGCCGTGCTGATGCTGAAGCCGTCGGAAGAAATGCTGAGTCCGGGCATACCGCCCGCCTGAGTCGCGGCGGCAACATAGCAGTTTGTTGATGAGCCCGAAAAATCAGCTATAGCGGCGGGCATACTCCTGCAAAAAACAAATACGGCGGTGGGCTTGAAGCCGACTTTTACAGAACGACTTTTTGCACCCGTGCCCGTATATGAGCCGATTTTTACAGGCGCGTTCCACAGAGCCTTGTCCTCGGCTGTGACATGCTTGACGGTATCGCGGATATGCGAGCCGCAGAGCAGAGTCTTGTCGAGGAAGCAGTGGAAGTTGAGCCCGGTCGTGTCTGCGGGGCAGAAATCCGCCTGCATGAGTATATATGCGTCGAGGACAAAGGCGTCGGTGTCCCTGTCCGCCTTGATGCCCGAACAGCCGGATTCGACAACGTTGAGATCCGTGTCGAAAGTCAGGCAGTCAATTATAGTCGTCAGCACATCGTGGCAGGTTGCGCCGCCCTTGCTGTAA
>OJAW01001877.1_pt1 | contig 11381 bp, 9 predicted proteins | sample 1589151 | NCBI WGS metagenome assembly OJAW01 (sample SAMN03283290) | human gut metagenome | biome: human-associated habitat; material: feces | host: Homo sapiens | place: Peru | collected 2012 | reverse complement strand
TTACCGACTCTCTTACAGGTGAGACCGTACGTCATCTTGCTGCATTCCGCGGACCGAATCCGGTTCTCGCAATCTGCTACAAGGAGAAGACCCAGCGTTGGCTCAATCTTAGCTATGGAGTAATTCCTATCCATCAGAAGGAGCAGGCTTCGGCTGAATATATGTTTATTGCAGCCTTGCGTATGCTTCGCCAGAAGGGTTATATTACGCTCGACGACAAGATTGCTTACCTTAGCGGCAGCTTCGGATTTGGCAATCCTACTGGCACCACTTTCTTGGAAATCAATAAGGTCAGCCAGGTATTCGACAAGTCGTATGAGTTCCACTTGCCACAGAAGGAACAACAATAAAAATATAAGTGTAACAATAAAAGGGGACGCAGAATATGCGCCCCCTTTATTGTTCTAACACATTATTGTGATATTTCTCTACACTCTGTTATTCCTTGTTCGACTTCTCTACAGCCAACTTTTCTTCGTCGGCTTTCTTGTCAACGACTATAGCATCGCCAGCATTTATCTCGCCAAACAGAATTCTCTCGCAAATTTCATCCTCTACGTAGGTTTGGATAGCTCGCTTAAGCGGACGTGCACCAAACTGTGGATCGTAACCTTTCGTGGCAAGGAATGTCTTTGCTGTATCAGTTACAGTCACGGCATATCCGTTCTTTGAGATGCGCTTGATGAATTTGTCAAGTTCTACATCAACTATTCTTCTTATGGCCTTAGCATCGAGCTGGTCGAATGTGATAATCTCGTCGAGACGATTCAGGAACTCAGGCGAGAACTGCTTGCTCAGGCTCTTCTGTATAATGCTGCGGGCATACTCCTTGTCCTTTTCGTCGAGCAGGTTGCCATGAGCACTGCCCGCATTGAAACCCACGCCACGGCCAAACTCCTTGAGTTGGCGCGTTCCCGCATTGGAGGTCATGATGATGACTGTGTTGCGGAAGTCGATGAGACGGCCGTTGCCATCAGTGAGTCTGCCTTCGTCCAAGACCTGCAACAGGAGGTTGAACACCTTGTCGTTGGCCTTCTCTATCTCGTCGAGCAGCACGATGGAATAGGGTTTGCGTCTTACCTTCTCGGTGAGCTGTCCGCCCTCGTCGTAGCCGACGTATCCCGGAGGCGCGCCGACCAGACGGCTGACTGTGTGACGTTCCTGATATTCACTCATGTCGATCCTCGTGATCATGTTCTCGTCATTGAACAGAAACTCCGCAAGAGCTTTTGCCAGTTCAGTCTTACCGACACCGGTCGTACCCATAAAGAGGAACGAGCCGATCGGCCTCTTCTCGTTGGACAGTCCGGCCCTGCTGCGGCGGACAGCGTCAGCGACAGCCTGAATGGCCTGATCCTGACCTACCACCCTCTTGTGCAGTTCGCTCTCGATGCGCAGAAGCTTCTCCTTCTCGCTCTCAAGCATCTTCTGTACCGGGATTCCGGTCCACTTGGCGACAACCTCGGCGATATCCTGTGGGGTAACCGCCTCGGTGACAATCGGATCCTTGATCTCGGCCTGTTTCCTGGTCAGCTCGTCAATCTTCTTCTGAGCCTCGGCGATCTTGCCGTAACGGAGCTCGGCTACCTTGCCGTAGTCCCCCGCCCTTTCGGCTGCCTGGGACTGGATCTTGTAATCCTCGATCTCCTGACGCGCTTCCTGAAGGCCTGAAAGAATGCCCTTCTCGTCATTCCATCTCTTCATCAGAGCCTCCCTCTCGGCCATCTTGTCGGAAAGTTCCTTCTGAATCTTCTCGGACTTCAGGGACGTTCCCTCACGCTTGATGGCCTCCTTCTCGATCTCCAGCTGACGGATGTCACTGTTGAGCTCGGCGATAGGCTCCGGAACGGAGTTCATCTCCAAACGCAGCTTGGACGCGGCCTCGTCCACAAGGTCGATGGCCTTGTCCGGCAGGAACCTGTTCGTGATGTACCGGTGTGAAAGATTGACGGCGGCGATCAGCGCGTCATCCTCGATCTTCACACGGTGATGGTTCTCGTACTTCTCCTTCAGACCTCTCATGATGGCGATTGACTCAGCCGGTGACGGCTCATCGACCAGAACCATCTGGAATCGTCTCTCAAGCGCCTTGTCGGTCTCGAAGTACTTCTGGTACTCGTCCAAAGTCGTCGAGCCGATTGTCCTCAGCTCACCTCTGGCAAGCGCAGGCTTAAGAATATTGGAGGCATCCATCGCACCGGACGAACGGCCCGCCCCCACAAGGGTGTGGATCTCATCGATGAACAGGATGATCTCACCGGCGCTGTCAACCACTTCCTTGACAACTCCTTTCAGACGCTCCTCGAACTCACCCTGGTACTTCGCACCGGCGATCAAGGCACCCATGTCCAATGAATATACCTTCTTGCTCTTAAGGTTTTCCGGAACGTCACCGTCCACGATCTTCTGGGCGATGCCTTCGGAGATGGCTGTCTTACCGACACCCGGCTCACCTACAAGTATAGGATTGTTCTTGGTCCTTCTGCTCAGAATCTGCAGAACCCTACGAATCTCCTCGTCCCTGCCGATGACAGGATCGAGCTTTCCCTTCGCGGCCTGTTCGTTGAGGTTGATTGCGAATTTAGGCAAGAACTCCAATGATTTGTTGTTTGTATTGTTTTCCATAATTTCTCTCCTTTTCGGTCTCGGGACACTTCCGCTCGCGGCCCACGCCGGTTCACGTGACGGTAACAAAAAGACCGTCCGGTCCTAAGACCAGACGGTTCAGAGTCAAATTATGTTCCACAGCCCGAAAGCTGACAAAATGTCAGTTATTCGGCGGAAGAATCAGCGGCTGGAGCTTCCTGGGCAGGATTGGCCTGCTGTACAGGAGCTGAAGGGAACTCAGGCTGGGCCGCTGTGTTCTCGATCTTCTCGGTCACGTCAACACCGGAAACGGTGGTTCTGGTCGTGAACGCCGTAATGATGGAAACAACGAGAATGAAAGTGACAAGACCCCAGGAAACCTTCTCAAGGATGTCAGCGGTCTGTCTTACGCCAAGAGTCTGGTTGGCTGAAGTAAAGTTACTGGCCATTCCCTGTCCCTTGCCGTTCTGAAGCAGCACGACGATGATCAAAAGAATCGCCGCGATGACAATAAAAACTGTGAGGAATGTAAACATATTCTTTAATTTTAATTTTCTTGTCGCAAATTTTCAATAAGGGATGCAAAGTAAGCACTTTTTTCCGGATATCGCAAGATAAGTCGGGAATAAATCTTCTTTGCCTCAACAAAATAGCCTTGATCGGCGTAAATCGCGGCCAATGTCTCGGTGCAAAAGCCGAGCTCCGGATCCTCCCAACGGCGGCCTTCAGGCTCGTCATAACGTTCGGATTTGAAGTTGGAGAAGACATTGTCCTCGTCCTTCCTCACGGCGGCATACTGCTCCGGAGAGAAGAAATCTCCTCCGGCGACACGCACTGTGCGGCGATACTCCGGTTCCGCTGATGAATATTCCCGTGTACCTTCCGCCGCTTCCGTCCGTCCCTTCGCTTCGGCACCGGAATCCGACCTGATATATTCCTTTATCAGGCGTTCCACATCCTTGTCGGAATAATCTTCACGACGAGCGGAACGCATGATGCCGGTGATCAATGTCCGGGAAACGACGTACATGGCGGTGTCCGAGTATTGCGCCTTGCCCCATTCGCTTCCTCCGACTTTTGCCATCCTGGCACACAATTCCTTACGGGCTCCGCCGAACCAAGGGTAAAGGTTGATCACCCCGGTCAGTTCGTCCATGGTCAAGGACTGGAGATTCTTTTTGTTCCCGTCCATGACTACCACTGCGCGACGCTGGCATTGAACATGTCCTCAACCAGTTTGTCGATTATCTCCTGGCAAAGGGTGGATTCCACGGCATCCAGCGAGTTGGTGGAATCATAGTCTGAATATGCGGAGAAACTCTTTTCAAAATCATCCTCGGGATACTTCCTGTTTGTGAACTTGAGCTTCACTGTGACCGTGAGTCGGTTCTGGGCGGCCACCTCGTTGGCCGTCACGGCGGCGGCCCTGACCTCATAGCCGGTCACCTCCCCCTGAAGCTCAAGGTCTCCGTCCATCTCCACCTGCTCCAGCTTCGTAAGCTTCCTGAACTTGTCTCTCATGGCCTCGGTGAGATCATTGCTGAGATTAGGGTTCACCTTGAGGGCCTTATATTCAAAATAATTGATTGTGACCGTCTTGACATCCGGTTGGATGGATGTTCCGGAAAATGAGTAACTGACTATCGAGCAGCCGGCGAAGACCGCGGCCACAAGCAAAGAAAGCGCTATAAGAAATCTTTTCATATTCATCATTTACCATATTTCTTGCCAAGGTTGTACTTTGCTATCCAACGGTATAGAGTCCGGTCAGGCACTCCTAAATCCAAGGCCGCCAATTTTCGGTTGCCATCGTGTTTCTCAAGAGCCTTGACAATCATGTCCAACTTGGCTTTCTCAACCGAAAGATTCTGATTCTTCGGCACTCCCGCGCTGATATCCACGATCTTGCCGATCTCGCCGCCGGTCACAGGCTCACCGGAGCCCTGCCACTCGGCCTCATCAGGCTCCGGCACCGGACTGATGGCAGGACGCAAGGCCGGAGTCACAGGACGCTCCCCGGCATCCAGCCTGGCCTTGAGGTTGTCCACCTCCTGTTTGAGGTCGAATATAGCCTTGATTATCATCTGCTTGTCCGAATCAGGCATCGCTCCGCCGGAAGGTTCCGGAGCCGCCACCGGCAACAGACCGGCTTCATTCTTAGGAATATAACGGGACAAGGCTTCCGAATCCACCACACATCTCTCCGAAGCCCGGGTAAGCTTCTCGGACTCCAACGCGGTGACCGTCTCGGCGACATTTTTAAGCTGGCGGATATTTCCGGGCCAGCGGTAGTTGATCAACAGGTCAATGGCATCGTTTGTCAGGGTCACCTTGCCCATTCCGTATCTCTCGGAAAAATCCGAGGTGAATTTCCTGAACAGCAGATAAATGTCCTCCTTGCGTTCACGCAGGGCGGGCATCATTATCTGGATAGCGTTCAGCCTGTAGTACAGGTCCTCGCGGAACTTGCCTTTGCCGACAGCGTAGAGAAGATTGACATTCGTGGCCGCGATGACCCTGACATCGGTCTTCTGAACCTTGGAGGACCCTACCTTGATGAACTCACCGTTTTGAAGGACCCTGAGCAGCTTTGCCTGTGAGGCAAGAGGCAACTCCCCGATCTCGTCCAGAAACAAAGTGCCTCCGTCCGCCTCCTCGAAATAGCCTTTCCTTGTCTCGATCGCACCGGTGAAAGAGCCCTTCTCGTGACCGAAAAGTTCAGAGTCAATCGTGCCTTCCGGGATCGCGCCGCAATTTACGGCAAAGTATTTGCTTGTCTTGCGGAGACTGTTCTGATGGATGATCTTTGGAATATTCTCTTTACCGACGCCGCTTTCACCTGTGACAAGGACAGTCAAGTCAGTCGGAGCCACAGCGACGGCTGTCTCCAAGGCCCGGTTAAGAGCGGCATCATTGCCGATGATGTCGTATTTGTTTTTAAGTCTTTGCAGTTCTTGTGAATCCATAGTATTTGCACAGAGTTTGGCAAAGTTAACAAAATAATAGTTATCTTTGTATATTTGTTAGCAGCATTGGAATGCAATCTTTAATCATCAGTAATATGAAAAAGACACTCAAAATTTTTGCCGCGGCTCTCATCGGTATGGCTGCGGTCGCCTGCTCTTCAGCCGAGAAAATGGCTGAACTTGCTGACAATGTGGTCGTAAAATGCGACCCTGCGGTTCTGGAATGTGTCGCTGGCAGCATCGACGCCACTGTTACAGTGACCTATCCTGCTAAGTACTTCCACCCTAAGGCGATCCTTGAGGTCACCCCTGTTCTCGTTTACGATGGCGGCGAGGCCAAGATGACCCCGTTCATGTACCAGGGCGAGAAGGTGAAGGACAACTACAAGGTTGTCGCCAAGGCCGGCGGCACCGTGACAGAGAAAGTTCACTTTGACTATGTGGAAGGCATGGAGCAGGCTCATCTCGAGCTTCGCGGCATCGCAAAGTACAAGGCAAAGTCTTACAAGCTTCCTGTAAGGAAGGTCGCCGATGGCGTCAACACCACTTACATGCTTGTGAAGGCTGCCGGACAGGTTCCTTACAAGGCTGACGGCTATCAGGCTGTCCTCCAGCAGACCGCCGAGGGCCAGATTCTCTACAACATCAACTCGGCCGATGTTCAGTCAAAGCAGCTCAAAGGACAGTCCATCACGGATTTCCAGAGCGCTCTTGAGGAGATCAAGGCCAACGAGAGAAAGACTCTTGTAGGAACAGAGGTTGTCGCTTACGCTTCACCTGACGGTGGCGAGAAGCTCAACAACACCCTTTCCGAGAAGCGTTCAAAGTCCGCCGACAAGGCTTGGGACAAAGTGATGAAGGGCAAGGACGTGGCTGATCCTGAGGTCAAGAGCATCGGTCAGGACTGGGAAGGCTTCCAGGAGCTCGTCCAGAACTCTGACATCGAAGACAAGGATCTTATCCTCCGAGTCCTCTCCATGTACAGCGATCCTGCTGTCCGTGAGAGCGAGATCAAGAACATGTCATCCGTTTACACCGAGCTGAAGAGCGGTGTTCTTCCTGAGCTCCGCCGCGCGAGGTTCATCGCCAACGTAGAGTTCAAGAACTACACGTCAGACGAGCTCATGGAGTTGGTTGAGAGCAACATCGACATCCTTGACGAGCCGGCTCTCCTCCACGCCGCCACCCTCACCAAGGATCTTGACAGCAAGGTTAAGCTTTACGACAAGGCAATCAACAAGTACGACAGCGAGAAGGCCAGGTTCAACCTTGGAGTAGCCTACCTCAACGCCAACGATGTCAAGAAGGCAGAGAAGGCTTTCGCTGATGTTCAGAAGAAGGACGCCGACCTCACCAACGCACTTGGCGTGATCGCACTCCGCAAGGGTGACTACGAGACCGCCGCCAAGAACTTCAAGAAGGCCGGCACAGACGCCGCCAAGGCCAACATCGGTGTAGTTGACATCCTCACTGGCGACTACGACAAGGCTGTAGAGGATCTCAAGGACGTGAAGGGCTGCTGCCACAACACTGTTCTCGCCTACATCCTCACAGGTCAGCTTGACAAGGCTTCCAAGGCAGCTCACTGCAAGGATGCGAAGGTTGACTACCTCAGAGCCATCATCGCCGCCCGTCAGGGCAACTTCGACCAGGTCAAGACCAACCTTGACTCCGTAGCGAAGAAAGACAAGGCTCTCGCAGAGAAGGCCACCATGGACATCGAGTTCGCTGAGTACTATAAGTAATCTTTCACTTAATAAATAACAAAAAAGCCCGGCGATGAAGCCGGGCTTTTTTGTTATTTATTTGACCAGCCTCACGCCTTTCGGTAGATGGATACTGGATTTGACAGAACCGTCAGCGGATTTCCTGTGCGAGACGGTGATCGGGCCGTAAGGTGTAGGATAGGAGCCTTCCACCCATTCCAAAGAGCCAAGATGAGGATTGATCCTGACCTTCTTGAATCCGGGTTCGACCGGTTCGACGCCAAGCACATGGGAACTCAGCCAGGTGGTAGGTCCGGAGGCCCAACCGTGGCAGAAACTGTGACGCAGACCGACATAGCAGTAGGCACCGCCGTCGGCGTGGATGTCGTACTTCCCTTCCGGAACGATCTCGTCAATCCTGCCGGCACCGGCGACCTTGGAATAATCGAAATCCTCCCAGAACGTTGTCGCGCCGAGATCCAGCATCGCTCCCCAATATTCCGAGATCATCTTCATAGCCTCATCGTAGTTCCCGCTCTTGGCCAGCGCCTCAAGCATATAGTAGCCCATAAACGATGAGAATCCATTGGCTCCGCCGGCCAGAATCACATCACGGACCTCGTCAGCGCCGGCCATATTCTCAAGATAGAGAAGGGCGGCCGCCTGCTTGCTGGATGTGACGGAAGGTTTATACTCCCGCAGTTTCAAGGCCGCTGCCGAACACTCTTCTTTCAGCTTGCTGTCTCCCAGCCATCCGGCCATATCAGCTCCCGCCTCCATAGCCCTTACGGAAAGAGCCTGAAGCCCGGCGTGAATGGCATCCGGTTTCTCGGAAGTAGGCCAGTCGATGAACCGTCCGTCCTTGAAGTTCTCCTTAGATCCATCGAAGTTTGCCATCACCGTGTGCAGAAGTTCTGTCAGATAGGCGTGCTGCTCACGGAGGTAGGCAATGTCACCGTAATATTCATAAAGATGGTGATGAATGATGATCCACCATAATGAATATGAGCATATTCCGTTCATCCAGACAGTAGGAGGGGTACTGTTCCGCACATAGTCAAGACTCTTCCGGACGACCTTGTGGTCGCCGAACACGGTGTTCACCGCCATCACCTCGGGGTGCATATCCCCTATCCAGACAAGGCGGTCCCTCTTGATGCCGTCCCAAAGATATTCCTGCATACTCAGATGAACCGTGTAGGCTCCGGTCTGCCAGATTTGGTTCAGCCTCTCGTCGCTGCAGCGGAATTGCCCGACGTAAGGGATGTCACGGTAGCGGGAGATTGCCCTGACCGCTACCAGCAGTGCCTCCGCGTCCTCACCGAGCAGGTCCAGACGCACAAAGCGGAAGCCGGTGTTGCCATATTCAACGGCCCCGAGCCAAGGGACTGAAATCTCGAAGTCTCTGACCGAATGCTCGTTGGTGGCGGTGGCGCCAGCCTCGTCAACGCTGCTCAGCGCCTCGCTCACAGACTCTCCGAAGCAGACACGGAAGCGCGCGGCCGCCTTGTCACCGGACATAGCCCTCACGATCTGAATGCCACCTTGAATCTCCTTTCCGAAGTCCAGCAGAACAGAGCTCCTGCCGTCCTTTCCGTTCCTGAATATGCAGACATTCGGTTCGTTGGTGGAAACCTGTCCGCAATACGGCCTCAGAAGGTTCTCCGTTCCGGTAACGCCACCTTCGGCAAGCATAATCCGTGTCGGAGTGATGTATTCACTAACAAACTCAGCGTCCTGCCGCTGAACACTCTTATCTTTCAGAACCTCTGCGTCCTGCCCGGAAGCCAGAGCAGCCGCGCCAAGCAGCGCGCCAAGTATGAATATCCTCTTAAACATATTCTTTTAATATTTTTGCCGCGCTTGGCATCAGGCGTTTTCTTTCTCTTTAGGAAGAATGAGGTTTAGGATGACAGCGAGCACGAACACCACAGCCACGCAGTTCTCGGCGAAGACAGTCTTGATGATGTCCGGGAAAATGTTGAACATCTGGGATGCGGAGGTGAAGCCGAGACCCACGCTGAGCGAGAGGCTGGCTATGATCATATTACGGTTGCCGAAACCGCACTTCGCCATCATTCCGAATCCGGCGAAAAGGATGCTTCCGAACATCATTATCGTGCATCCGCCAAGCACGGCCTGAGGGATTGTCGTCAGAGTCAGGCCGACGGCCGGGAACACACCACCGATGATCATTATGGCCGCTCCGGTCGCAATGGCGAAACGGTTGACAACACCGCTCATCGTGGCGAGGCCGACATTCTGGCTGAAGGATGTGATAGGAGTACATCCGAACAGACCTGCCAGCGAGCTGACGAAACCGTCACAGGCGATGCTGCCGCCGAGCTCACGGTTGGTAGGCTGACGCTTGAGGGCTCCGGCGCAGAGAGCGCTGGTGTCACCTATGGTCTCGGTAGCGCTGACCATATAGATCGCTATGATTGAAAGGATCGCGCCCAGGTTGAACTCCGGTCGGAAAGGCAGGAATTTCGGAAGTGAGATAAAGCCCGCGCCTCCGAGGGCACTGAAGTCCACCATACCCATAAACAATGAGAGAACGTAGCCGACAATGAGTCCGACGAGCACTGAAAGCGAGCGGAGGAATCCTTTTCCGAAGACCTGGCAGACAAGGCAGGTGAGAAGGGTCACCGACCCGATGATCCAGTTGTGCGCCGCCCCGAAATCAGCGGCTCCCTGACCGCCGGCGAAACTGTTCGCACCGATCGGAAGCAAAGAGAATCCGATCGCCGTCACCACAGTCGCGGCCACGATCGGAGGAACGATCTTCACCCAATATTTGACAAAGAGTCCGAGCAGACCTTCCACGATACCACCGATGATCACGGCTCCCATAAGGGTTCCCATACCCATAGTCGAACCGATGAATATGGCGAGCGAGAGGAATGTGAAACTGATTCCCATCACGATAGGAAGCCTTGAGCCGATCTTCCAGACAGGATAGAGCTGCACGAGGGTACCGATTCCCGCGATGATCATACAGTTCTGGATCAGAGCGCCCTGGAGGGCGGAGTCAACCCCGACGACACCTGCGAGGATGATGATAGGGGTGATGTTGCTCACGAACATCGCAAGCACGTGCTGGAGACCGAATGGAACGGCCTGAGCTACCGGAACGCGTCCGTCCAGCTCATAAATGTTGGACTTTGCCATAGACTTTAGTTATTTCTGAAATGTATTGATTGAGTTTCGTAGTCCATATCCTCGATGATCGCGATGGACTCAAGGTGGTAGCCCGCCTCACGGAGGATCCTGCCGCCTTTCTGCTGTCCTTTCTCGATCGCGACACCAAGTCCTACCACCTCTGCGCCGGCCTGCCTGACTATGTCCGTCAGCGCGAGCATAGCCTGTCCGTCAGCGAGGAAATCATCGACGATGAGCACTTTCTCCCCCGCATTGAGGTAAGGTTTAGACACAAAAACATTGTTCATCCTCTTGTGAGTGAATGAATATGCCTGTGAGACATATTTGTCATCGGTGCAATTGGCTGTCTCGCCCTTTTTCGCGAACACGACAGGAACATCGTACAAATCGGCGAGCAAGGTCGCGATGGCTATGCCGCTCGCCTCGATTGTAAGAATTTTGGTCACGGTCTTGCCACGGAAGCGGCGTTTGAACTCGTAGGCCACCTGTCTCATAATGTCAATGTCAATCTGGTGGTTGAGAAAATTGTCCACCTTGAGGATGTTACCCTCCTTGATCACTCCGTCGGAGAGGATCTTCTCTTCAAGAAAGTTCATATTTTATATGCCAAAAAACAAATTTAGAGAAAAAAAACAAGTAAGCGTTAAAAAATATCTATATTTGCGGCCACAGACATTAATTATGCGCAAAAACACTATCCAATCAATATCCGAACAGACCGGCTATTCAGTCTCAACAGTCTCCAGAGTGCTTTCCGGCAAGGCCCAGAGGTCAAGGATCAGCCAGAAGGCGATCGAAATAATCCAGGCCGAGGCGAAAAGAGTGAATTACACTCCGAATCTTCTTGCGCAAGGGCTGCGGACCAGCCGGACCTACACCATCGGCCTGACGGTGCCGGGGATCGACAACCCGTTCTTCGCTACCCTGGCCAGCACTGTGATCGAGAATCTGAAACTCGCCG
>OJAW01001875.1_pt1 | contig 11391 bp, 14 predicted proteins | sample 1589151 | NCBI WGS metagenome assembly OJAW01 (sample SAMN03283290) | human gut metagenome | biome: human-associated habitat; material: feces | host: Homo sapiens | place: Peru | collected 2012 | reverse complement strand
GGCAGATGCTAGAATTATTTCTACTAGCATATAACCCTTTTTATTTAGTTTCATAATTCACCTCTTTATTAGCAAGATTCTTTATATTCAAAATTACTGCCGTTAGTATAACTAACTCCGCCATTAAACATATCTCCATTAGATTTTTTTCTTTCATTTTCAGTTAAGTCTAGCTTAGAAATGGATATACATCCGCTGGTTCCTAAAGAATTTTTATGGCTTTCATAGTATAGTTTAGCGGTACTTACAATTACTTCTATTTTAGCATTATCTTGTTTTGCTTTATTTCTTTCAATAGCAGCACTGATTGATGATATTGCCATAACAGAAATTGCTAACATTATTACTACTACTGCTAATAATTCAATAAGAGTAAAACCTTTTTTATTCATTCTTTTCATAATATTCTCCTTTTTTATTATTCTTCGCCATCATAGATTTCTAAATAAGCATAATAACAATCATTTTTATCTTCATCTTTAGCGTTGCATCGTTCCATTAGCATTAGATAATTACTATTAAAACTAGTAGATGTTGAAAGATAAGATAGATAATCTTTAAATGTTTGATGAATGTTTTTTCCATCTAAAACGTTTGCATTAATAGTATATTTATTATTATTTTTATTAGTAGGTACTAAGAATACTGTATCTGTTGTATATGAAGATACTTCTGTAGATGGTAAATTAAATAAATTAGTACCATTTGGGTTATATATATCAATAATGGTTGTTTCTTTATTTTTTAATTTTTTTATTTGTGGCTCTAATATGTTGTTAGTTATTAATATATCACGGTAATATCCTAAACGATATAGGGTTGTAGAGTCATAGTATTTAATTCTTGTAGTATATGTTGAATATATTTTATTATAACTTTGATATAGTCCAACAATGGAAACCATAACGATGGCTGATACGACTACTACTTCTGCCATCATAAAGCCTTTTCTATTCATAAAAATCCTCCTTTTTATTCAGTTTTTATATAACAATAGGAATTATTAATTTTAATATATCCACTATTACAGTAGTAAGTTGTGGAAACTTTTTTAATGCATATATTACCTTGCTTTTTATACCCTCCAGTACACCCTTGACTAGATTTAAAATGACAATTATCTAAAGGATTACCCATTATCTCATGATTCTTAGGACATGCGCAAGTTATTCCGCCACCACTAGTAAGAGAACATGCTCCAAAGACTCTTTTGCCATTTAATAATGATCTACAATAACATTGACCATCTGCTCCTACTATAATTTGTTCTAAATTTTTTGTTAAATAATTATCTTTTGAGTTGGTTTTTACAACATTTATTTTACAAGTTCCTATATTGCCAATAAGATCTTTAGCAGTAAATGAATATTCACCGGTACCAGTAATGGTAGATTTTTGAATAGTAGAACCTTCTTCTACTCCACTACCACCATCATTATCCTGGAATGTTGCTGTAATTGTTGTACCATTTACTGTGATAGTACATGTCGGAGGAGTTATATCTCCTATTTCGTACTTGTAATCAAAAGTAATATCATAGTCTTTATTAGGCATTTGGGGTACTGATATGGGAATGGTTATTGATACTTTGCCTCCAACTGTAGAACAAGATAATTCTCCAACATTAGCATAATCAGTAATAATATCAATAACTTCATCTTTATATTTGACAGTATTACCAGTAATTGTTAATTTATTACAATCAAAATTTTTAGTTTCTGATTTGGCATATGACATAAGTTTATTAGTAATAATAGTTTTATCAGTAGTTATTAGGTTTTCTACGAGTAGGTCATCATTTTTATTTTTTAATCTTATTACTAAGTCTATTATAAAGAATGCTAGGCCAAAGGCTAAGGCAGATGCTAGAATTATTTCTACTAGCATATAACCCTTTTTATTTAGTTTCATAGTTCACCTACTTTATTTGATTTCTAATTTATCAAATGATACGTTTAAGTAATTTCTACTAGAGAGATAATCACACATATGGACAAATCTTTGGGCAGAAGTTATTGGTAATGGTAAGACTACTTTACTATATTTATTGGTATTCCAAGCACCCATATGGGACTCTATTAAAGAACACATTTTACGTACTGAATCAATATCCATTTTTAGTTCTTTAGCATGTTCCATAATTAGTTTTGATGCAAGAAGCGGATGATCGAAACGTGTATAAGTTTCTTCAGTTAGTCCTTTTTTTAATCCGTCATGCATAACTAAAGCCATGATTATTAGATCTTTTTCTTCTTCGGTAAAATTATGATTGATTTCAAATAAGTCATGAGCTATTCTTACGGCTACTTTAGTATGTTTTACAAGGCCATGTGTAGTACTTGCAAACTTAGGATGATATTTACCAGTGGATGATGCAGGGATTGTGAAGAAATAGTCTGGTAATAGATTAATTAAGTATGCTAGATCTTCTTTGTTGGATTCATTTTTTAAGTAGTTTATTTCAGTTGAAAAGTATTTTATTTTGTTCATTTTGTCTCCTTTACATTTATATCTAATTTATTATAAGGTATTTCAATATTATTTTCTTTAAATGCATTATTTATTAATTTAAGATATTCTCTTTTTATTTGATAGTGTTTTTCTGATTTGCAATCAATGGCAATTTGATATTTGATACTACTAGAGGAGAATTCACTTATTCCTAGTATTTGGTAATTGCCTAGAACATTGGGTATTTTTAATACTTCTTCTGATAAATCTTTTAGAACTTTTTCTAGTAATTCAATATTAGTGTTATATGCAACATCTAGGGTAATAAAGAGTACTGTTTTATTAATACTGTAATTAATTACTTCTTTGAATGATGAATTAGAGATAATTTTAATTTCTCCGGTAGCAGATTTTATCTTGGTAGTCATAAGTCCAAAGTTTATTACTTCTCCTTTAAAGTTATTTATAGAAACGATATCTCCAATAGTATATTTATCATCGAAAAGAATACAGATACCTGCTAGGAAGTCAGCAATTAAATCCTGAAGGGCTAGACCTATAATTACTCCAACGATTCCTATTGAAGCAATAATACTAGTGGTATTTATTCCATATACGTTTAAGATTGATAGGACAATAAAGATATAGATAAGATATTTGAAGATATTTTTTACAAGGGAGATAATAGTTTGTTTTTTCTTATCGATATGTTTATTTTTACTTAGTTTATTAATAACTATCTTTATTAAGTAATAGATAATAGTGCCTAATACTAGGTAAATAATAGGAAGATAGAATTTTTCACTTTTTATAAATTTTAACATATAATCACTTCCTTATGTTTATAGATTACTATCTAATATTTTTGTGAGGATACTGTTGAGTAGATAGATATATTGATAATTACATGATAGATGATTATTAGATACTTTTAAATATTTATCATTAATTAATTCTTTTATAGTAGGGTTTTCTAGGATAGAAGTATGCCAGGTATTATTATATTTATCAATATCTATTCCTTTTATTAATCGAAGTCCTAAGATTAGATCGTTTTCTTTACTGACTAGATCACTCTCGTAATTATCATCTTCTATATAATTATCTTCTAGATATTTAGTTAGATTTTTGGTATTTGATATACGATGACGACCTAGAAAGCTTACAGCACTTAGACCAAAGCCATAATACTTGCCATTTAGCCAATAATTTTTGTTATGAATACTTTCATAGCCTTCTTTGGCATAATTACTTATTTCATAGTGGATATAACTGTTTTTAGTAAGAGTGTCATTAATATAGTCAAACATTTCTTTATCCAGTTCTTCAGGAATATATTTTTGTTTATCTATCCATAGTTTGGTGTGTTCTTCTAGAATTAGAGAATAACAAGAAATATGAGGAATATCTAGCATAAGAAATTTAGATATATCATTCTTTACTTTATCAAGATTGGGTGATACTCCATATATTAAATCAATGTTAATATTATTAAAATATTTTTTTGCTAGATAAATATTATCAAATACCATGTCTTCATCATGATGGCGTGAAAGAATAGTAATATTATCTTTATCAAATGATTCAACGCCAATACTTAATCTATTGATACCATAACTTTTGAAAATATTTAATTTATCTATATCAATATTTTCAATATTACATTCAATGGTATATTCATAATTATCTGTTAGATTAAAAATGGTAAGAATACTTAGTAGATGATCTAATTCACTTACTGTAAGAGAACTTGGTGTTCCTCCACCAATATATATTGTGTTAACTGGTTCTCCTTTATAACGAGCGTGGATTTCTTTTTCTAGATGAAGAAGGTATGATGAGACAAATTTCTCATTATAATGCATTTTGCAGAAATCACAGTAGCTACATATTGTTTTACAGAAGGGAATATGAATATAGACTCCTAGCATATTACCACTTAATCTCCTCTAAATTATTTTTACGTAAGAATTCATTGGTTTTAGAAAATGGCTTACTACCAAAGAAACCATAATTAACGGAGAATGGGCTTGGATGAGAGGAAGAGATAATCAAATGTTTAGGATTAGTAATATATTTTATTTTACTTTTAGCAAAATTTCCCCATAAAATGAATACTATTGGGGTATCATGATCATTTAATTTCATTATTATTTCATCAGTAAATTCTTCCCATCCGACAAATTTATGACTAGCTGGTTTATCTTTTTCTACGGTTAAGACACTGTTTAGGAGGAGTACTCCTTGACTAGCCCAATCTGTAAGATCAGTATCAGTACGGGTTATACCTAGGTCACTATATAACTCTTTATAGATGTTATTTAGTGATGGAGGCATTTTGATACCGTGATTAACTGAGAAACATAGGCCGTTAGCTTCTCCTACTCCATGATATGGGTCTTGCCCTAGAATAACTACTTTAACAGACTTGTATGGTGTCATTCTTAAGGCATAGAAAACTTTATTAGCAGGAGGAAAAATTGTTTTATGGTTATATTCATAACGAACTTTATCTTTTATTTTATTATAATATTCTTTTTGATAAATATCTTTTAAGATGTCATCCCAATCATTACCTATCATAATTATGCTCCTTACTAAAATGTTGGACAGGTATCATTAACTATAGAACTATCATTTTCTACACTAATACTACCATTATTATATTTTATAATTATACTACATGAAGAAATATCAATATTGTTTTTTTGAGGGTTAGTAATTACATTTTTACCTTCAGTATCATTTCCTTTTAAATAACCATATGTAAGCAACTCTCCAAGTGTGGTTTTTAATGAACCATCAGTATTATTTTTGTTGCATGTAATACCAGTATTGTTTGAATATTTACATTCTTGATAATATGTTTCAGCTGCGTCTTTAATATTAGTTATTAATAGTTGATAATTTTTTTCTTTACTATTTTTAATGATGGCTGTTATAGAGAATGTAGCAATGCCCATTACTATGGCTAGAATGGCTATGGTAGCTAGTAGTTCTACTAAAGTAAATCCTTTTCTATTTAATATATTTTTCTTCATAAAGTACCTCCATACTATTAATTTAAGTATATCAAAAAAAAGTATCTTTTACAATACTTTTTTATTGTTATATAGCTGGTGTACCAATAAAGTTTTCTTTATTATTTAGTTGAAAATATAGAAGGCATATAGTTCCTATTAAGAGAAAGGTACTACCTAATACTTTAATAGATAATAATTCTTTATTATCACTTAATAAATATAGATTATAGTTTCTAGATAGATAATATAGATAAATAAAGATAACTATTATGATTGTGAAAGTAAAATAATTATTAGCTTTATTTTGATAAGACATATCGTTAGTATATAGATATTTCTTTTGATTATTATCTCCTAGAATATTTATTATTGAGAGGATAATAAATATTATATAGATGATGTCTTCTATATTTAATCTTTCTAGTTCTTGTATTAAATATTCATTCATATTTAAGTATATTATTTATTAATTAGAAATAGTTCTAGCATATCAAAATTACTTTTACCTGTTTTAATATTTTTATCTATTATAAATAGTTTATTTAGGTAATTAGTTAAATCTGTTTCTGTATAGCTAGATAGTCTTTCTTGCATTTTTCTAATATAGAATTCTTTTTTACCTATTACTTTAGCTATTTCTTCTCTTGATTTATATTGATTTGTTAGAATTTTAATGATAAGTGATTGTCTAAATGAGTTAGCTATAGATACGATGAAATAATCAGAGCCAATATTTTCTCTTGTTAAATCTTGATACATTTTAATCATTTTATTATAATCGTTATCTAGAATAGCATTAGTAAATTCATAAATTATATCATCTATTTTATCATTTATTAGTAAGTCAATGGTATCTTTAGTTATTTCTTTTTCTTTACCTAGATATATAAATATTTTATCTAATTCATTATTTATATTATAGATATCAGTACCTAGTTTATTAGTAAGATATTCTAAGTTTTGAGAGTTAATCTGATGATTATTATTAGTTATATAATCTTTAATATAGGTAATGGTATCTTCTTGATTATTAGTTTTAGTTGTATCTATTACTTTGAAGTTATCTTTAAATATTTTAGATTCTTTTACTCTTAAATCTATTTTGTTAGCTATTAGGATGATATAGGCATCTTTATTAGGACTTTTTAGGTAGTTAGTAAGATATTCTATATCATTTTTAGATAGTTTATCTAGAGTAAAATTTAGACCTAGTATTATTTTAGTAGTAGAAAATAAACTCATCATAGATGACTCATCTAAAATATCACTTAGGGTACTAGTAGTTAGGTCATAGGTAATTTTATTTTCTTTTAAGTAATCAATATCTTTTAGAATATTATAGAGATAGAAGTTTATTTGTTCTTGATTAGAACCTATTATTAGATATAAGTTATTCATTATTAGTACCTTCTAAGCATTCATAGCCTTCTTTTTTCAAGTAATTATACATGTCATCATAAGTTTCTATAATAGTACTTCCTTCATAATAGATATTTATACTTAGGGTATCATCTAGATACTCGAAGTTATTGATGTTTTTAAAATATTCAGTTTCTTTATCATTATTCTTAAAATCAAGATAAGTTTCTTCATCAGAGAAAGTGTATGTATTAGTTACATCTATTTTATTAATAGTACCATTTGGATTGAATAAGACTTTTCTTATTTCTTCATAATTCATCTTAAGTTCTTGGTTATAGAAATTATTAGTACAAGTAAGAACTTTTGGTTCTGGAATGATGTTTGGATTAAATTTAAGATATGTGATAAATGAAAGGAATGCAATTAACACTATTAATAGGGAATATAAGAAGACTGGTTTAGATTCTTTAGTTTCTTCTTGTTTTTTAGTCATAGGTTTAGAAATAGTTAAATTATCCAAGATGCTTATTTTATCATATGGAACTTCAGTAGATGATACTAATTCTACTTTCTCTATTTGAGAAATATCTATTATCTGATATTCTTTAGGATCAATAGTATTAGTTAGAAATTGTTCTCTAAAGGTATCTATATATACTTTTTCGTTTTCTTTTATAGCAAATATTACTAAAGAATTAGTCTTTAGATGGATAGATCCATAGTATAAAATATTCTTATCATACTCTCCTACAAATGAGAATATAACGTAGTTATTCATATATTTTAAATGATTAAAACAGACAAAAGCTGCTACTTGCCTTTCATCTTGATTACCATATAAATCATTATTAGATATTTTTAATTTTTTTCCGGTCATAAACATCACCTTTTCTTATCTCTTTATAAAAATTATACTATAAGTCTTTGGAGATAGCAAGTGTTTAAAAATGTCTAAAAGAAAAATGAAAGGAATGATCTGTGCCCATGTGGAAGTGGTAAGAAGTATAAACAATGCTGTGGTAAATAATATTAGAATAAAACAATTATAATAAATAATTTAAAAGAATTATACTAAAAGTCTGAAATATTAAATGACATAAAAAAAGCAAATCTTTATATAAAACAAATTCACTTTTTCTTATTTTTAAATTTTAATTAATACTTTAGTTAATAGCAGTACCATTAATAGCTAGAATAGCTGAATTAGTACCATAAAAACTAGTATTATCTCCTCCATCAGAGTCTCCTGTCTTATTAATAGTAATATCTGATAATGATACAGTAGAAGAATTATTTTGATTATTAGATAGATTATCTTCCATCATATTCATTTCAGGCATATTACTAGGATTGTTATTTACTGTTAAATGATTTTTAGCATAATTCATAGTTAAATAGATAGATCCTAATAAAAATATTATTATGGTTATTATTAATATATTTTTGTTTTTCTTTTCATTTTATCTTCCTTTCTATGTACTAATAATAGAATGGTTTTATTAAATGAAAATTAAATCTTATTTTAAATCATTTAAATATTCATGAAAAGATATAGCAATATTTTCTGGCATTATTTCCGATAATTCACTAATAGTAGCATCTTTCATTTTATCAATAGTGTGGTATTTTTTAAGAATTTTTTTCTTCCTTACTTCTCCAATACCATCAATATTATCTAAAATAGAAGATAAAGCACCTTTACTACGAATATCTTTATGATAACTAATAGTATACCTATGAACTTCATCTTGCATTCTAGTAAGAAGTAAAAATAAATAACTATCTTTCTTTATCTCTATTTCTCTTACAGGATAACCTCCAAGAAGAGTATTAGTACTATGTTTATCATCTTTTTTTAAACCTGCTACAGGGATATTTAATCCTAATTCAGAGATTACTTCTCTAGCAATATTTATTTGACCTAGGCCACCATCTACTAGTATTAGGTCTGGTCTTTCTAAGTTATCCTTTAGAACACGAAAATAACGGCGATATATTACTTCTCGCATTGTACCATAATCATCATTCTTATCATTAGTAATTTTAAATTTACGATAGAGATGTGGAGCTTTTTTACCATCAATAAATACTACCATCCCGGATACGTTAAAGCTACCAAAGATATTAGAGTTATCAAACATTTCAATATGACTACTCTTCTCTATTCCTAACATATCTGATAGTTCTTTTAAACTCTTATTTAGAGAATCTTCATCTTTCTTAATAAGAGAAATTTGTTCATTATAGTAATTCTTAGCATTTTCCATAGCTAGATTTAAAATCTTTTTCTTAAGTCCTTTTATTGGTTTAACTACATTAAGATTAAAACCTTCTTCAAGTAAAGTAGAGTCAATAATGTCCGGTACAATTACTTCTTTTACTTTAGTTAAGTGTTTATCATAGAAGTTACTAATATAACTATTAACCTCTTCTTCTAAAGTATCTATCATAGGAAAGATATTACTTTTCTTATCTAGAAGTTTACCGCCACGGATAAAGAGAATATTAACAGAAAGATAATTATCTAATTCATAGTATCCTATTATATCACGGTCATAATGGTCATCTAATTCTACTTTTTGTTTTTCTAGAGTAATATTAATATAATCTAATAATTCTTTATACTCTAGAGCTTTCTCATATTGAAGTTTACTAGAACAATCATACATTTTAGTTTCTATTTTCTTAATTAGATTTTCACTATTACCATTAAAGAAACTAATTATTTCTTCTTTCATCTGTTTTATTTTTTCTTCGTCTACATCATTGATACAATAACCTAGACATTCTCCTATATGATAGTATAAGCATTCTTTCTTGCCCATATTTTTGCATTTTCTTAGAGGGTATAGTCGGTTTAGCATTTCTACTACTTTTTTAGCAGCAGTAATGTTAGGATATGGTCCAAATAATTTACGGTTACCTCCTCTACGCATATTGGGATTTCTAACAATTAATAGTCTTGGTATTTTATCATTAGTAAGTTCTATATAAGGATAAGTTTTATCATCTTTATATAAAATATTATATTTAGGAGTATATTTCTTTATTAAATTTAATTCTAATAAGAGAGATTCTACTTCAGAATTAGTTAAGATATATTCAAAAGTATCAATATCTCTTACTAACATCATAGTTTTACCAGTATGACTTTGTTTAAAATAGGAACTAAGTCTATTTTTTAGGTTTTTACTTTTTCCAACATAGATAACGCAACCATTTTTATCTTTCATGAGATAACATCCGGGGTTATGTGGAGTTGTTGATAATAATTCATCTATTTTATTCATAGGACTACTCCTTTCTTCTTTATAATTATATAATATTTTTAGAATATTTACTAGGATTATGTATTTATACGTGATATAATTTTATCAAGGAATGTGATTAGATGTATACGATTAAGGAAAATAGTAAGTATGAACTGATAGTTAAGAATTCTAGATTTATTACACTTTTATATAAAGTTAGTTCTTGGAGTGATGCTTTAGATATTTTAGATAAAGTAAGAGAAAAATATCCTGATGCGACACATTATTGTTATGGATTTATAGCTGATGAAGTAGAAAGATGCAGTGATGATGGTGAACCTTCTGGTACAGCAGGCATGCCTATTTTAAAGGTATTAAAAGCTAATAATCTTAATTATATACTGGGAATTGTTATAAGATATTTTGGTGGTATTAAATTAGGAGCGGCTGGTCTTATTAGAGCATATTCTAAAGGAGTTGCTAATGCTATTAAGGAAAATCAATTAAAGGAATTAGTTAAAGGTATTAATTTAGAGATTACTTTTAACTGGGAAAATCTTAAACAAATAGATTATCTTTTAAAAGATGTTAAGATTAATGAAAAAACATTTTTAGATTCTATTAAGTATAATATTGATATTCCTGATGACTTATTAGAAATTATTATTAATAAAGTTAATTCTTATAAGATAATTAGGGATATATATATAGAAAAGTAGTTTTATGTATCTTATAAATGTATAATACATGTATAATATAATATGATTGTAAATGTATGAAGAAAGTATTATTGATAGAAAAATAATATCACCGAAATGATGATATTATTTTATTTGTTAAAATTTACATATTGTTATTATTTTTTTAATTCTCCTAATACGTATTCATATAGTTCTTCACTAATTTTTTCGATAGGTAGGACTTCATCGTCTTTAGCACATTCTATTTTATAGAAATTATATTTCTTAGCTAATTCTAGATAAGCTCTTTCAGCATGAATAAGATGTTCTTTAGATCTTTCATGTTGATCTAACTTTTCTGACTTTACCCTACTTTCTTTTAGTTTGATAGAAGCTTCATATGGCATATGAAGAAAAACTTTTATATCGGCATGAGGTAGTTCAAGAAGATCAAACTCTAATTTTTCAATCCAGTTAAACATTTCATCTCTTTCTTTTTCAGTTTTAAACTTTCCACCTTGATGAGCCATATTTGAGTAAACGTAACGGTCAAGCACTACATTATAACCATTTTTTAAATCTTCAAGAATTACCCAAATATTATACTTTCTATCGGCAGCATAA
>OJAW01001874.1_pt1 | contig 11395 bp, 9 predicted proteins | sample 1589151 | NCBI WGS metagenome assembly OJAW01 (sample SAMN03283290) | human gut metagenome | biome: human-associated habitat; material: feces | host: Homo sapiens | place: Peru | collected 2012 | reverse complement strand
TCAACGATGCGTACCACGGTGGGACTTCGCTTTTTATATGGGTATATGAACTACGACAAACAACCGATAAATATAGATGAACAATTAGCTTTGCTCCAAAACAGAGGACTAATGATAGGAGATATTGTAACTGCTAAACTACAGCTTCGCAATATCAGCTATTTCCGTATAGCTAGTTATCTTAGGTATATGGAAGAAGACCAACTACATCATCTATACAAGTCGGGCAGTACATTTGAGCAAGCCATCAACCTTTATCTCTTTGATAAAGAACTCCGTCAACTTATATTCAAGGCAATCCAAGATATAGAGATTTCTCTTCGAACTAAGATGATTCAAATGTTCTCAATGGAACACGGCGCATTTTGGTTTATGGATTCATCCTTGTTCAAGAATGAAGAGTTTTATCAAGGCTGTCTTGACAATATCAAGAAAGAGGTATCTCGTTCAAATGAAGATTTCATCAAGGAGCATTCCCAAAAATATACTTATCCAGCTCTTCCTCCCGTATGGAAAACCTTGGAGGTAGTTTCTTTTGGTACGCTTTCTAAGTTGTTTTGCCTGTTTAAGGATAATCGGCTAAAAAAGCAAGTGGCAAGAGAGCTTGGACTTCCTCAATACACATATTTGGAAAGTTGGATAAGGTGTATAACTGTACTTCGCAATTGCTGTGCTCATCATGCCCGTATATGGAACAGGCGTTTTGCCTTGAAGCCTCAATTACCCAATCGACTTCCTCTTCAATGGATTACTCCAAGTCAAAAGCCCATCAAGTTGTACCATCAGCTATGCACCTTATTATATTTGGAGCAAACTATTACACCTTGCATGGACTTGAAAAGTTCTCTGTTCAAATTATTTGCTAAATACCCCAATGTAGATTTACATGCCATGGGATTTCCGCAAGGTTGGGAAAACGAACCATTATGGAGACTGTAGGCAAGCATCGCCACCGTCTTATCGCCCTCCTCTCCTTTCGGAATCAGGATGTAGCGATGCAGCAGCGTTACATATCGCCCCGACGTAATCCACTACGACTACGACCGCCGGAAGGCCCGTTTCTTCGACAGTACCCCCCGGCGAGTTCTTCATCTTCTTCCCTAGAGACTGGCACATCGCCAAGGTGGCAAATGATGGTGAGATGTTACTCAAGGTGAGTCTCAAGGTGGTATTCAAGGTATCCCTTACCCCATTTCCTCCTTCACTTCCACTACCACTTCGCCCTTACGGGCAATGACCTTCTTCACCCGGTCGAAGAGCTGGAGGAAGAGTTCCTGGCTTCTGAGGACGAAGCCGGGAGCATGAGCCTCGCCGATGAGGATGCCGCCCTTGCGGAGACGGGACGGACCGTTGCCCGGCTGCATCATGGGGCACGAAAGGGCATGAAGCTCATCCAGGCACCCGAACTCATGATGCTTGCGCTCCAGGCGGCAGCGCTCGCAGATTTCGGGGAGAGGAAGAGGCGAACAGCCCACCCCTGATGAAGCATCAGAAGAAGAGGAAGCCTCCTTCTTCACCGCCTCCAAGAACATCATCTTGCGGGCGAAACTGCGGCATTTAGCCACCACTACGCGATATTCACCAGGCTCCAGGCAGCCCCCCTCGCGCTCTACTGTATCGCAAATATGCTCGTGGTCAACGATGCCACCCTTGCGATCTACTATTTCCAGACTAAGGCGACCCACTACGGCGCCACGAACTGTACGAAAACGATTTAAGACTAATTTCATCATAACAGACAATAACTGATAAAAAATAACAGACAATAACCGATAAAAATAACAAACAATATCTACCCAAAAAACTATTGAGAAAACATTTGAAATTCACATTCACTTTCACATTTTCTGAACGTAAGAGGACTGATAATAATCAGATAAATCCTTGCATCCTTCGGGCAACTGATGATACACCAGCTGCGGAAACATCTCCTTCAATTTCATATAGAGACTAATGCCAGGCTTATCCTGATCTGGCCACATGTGAAGATTCCTTCCCGACAAAAGACTGCGACATTCTTCATTACAAAGTGTAGCACTAGGTATTGCTATCGCCTTATAACCCATAGACATAGCACTCCAACAGTCGGTACATCCCTCAGTAATAACCAAAGGTTCATTATCAGCTACTTGGGGCAAAATCTGCATCCCATATACCATAGGTTTGCTGCCAGGTGCAAATTTAAACCGGGGCTTCTCCTTAGATTTATCCCCCAGAAATCTGCTCTGTACCGTTAGCAATCTTCCATCCACCCCATAGTAAGGTATGAGCAGGGAAGGCCCATCAAAAAACTTACCACCAAAGCGATAGCCAGCGATAGAAAAATCTGTACTTACCACTCTGCACCAATAGATGTATTCGGGGCGCAGCTTTCGCTGTTCGAAAAGAAAATCCCTTGCAGTCTCGGTGAGTTTCTTTCCCTCAAGCATTCTCATGAGATAATCTACATCCGGCTGATGCTGGAATGGTCCTCTAAGGTTGATTCTGTCCGTATCGCATTCCGTTTTCTGCTGCCCGACCGTACCCCTTGCTGGCTGCCGGTCATTCCCCACAACAATACCGAAGTTTCTTCCCAACCATTGGCAGGCTTCGGTAAAAGAGAGATTCTCCCGCTTCATCACCAGGTCGATATTATCACCACCCCACCCGCATGCAAAGCAATGGCAAGTATTGGTTGATGGCCAGAAATGCAAACTCGGATTAGAATCGTTATGACTGATACAGAGCGCATTGCGATGACGCAAGCCTATTCCCAAAGCATCAGCCACCTCCAGTATATTGATGCCTCTAAGTTTAGAGAGCGTGATTGAATCTATATATTCTGCCATATAATAATTGATTTTTTAATACGTGAAAATCTATTTATCAGGAATATCACCATCAGCTGCATGGGTAGTTTTCTGCTGCGTTTTTCTAAGCACTTTCTTGTTCTCACCCTTTTTAGGCTTCTCGAGCCATCCCCATCTGCGCCAGTTGCATACCATGTTGCGGGCAGGGGTCTTGAGCCCCTTCTGCGTCAGAAATTCCTCCAGGAACTGATAAGAAAATTCCTGCGGCAACTCGCTGAAATAGTCTACTGTATGATAAGGCTCTCCTTCGCCCTCGGCAGAAATCTGCTCGAAAGCCTTGCCCCATCGCTGCAACATATTACGCAAGATGTGGTCGGCACAAGCCAGATAGGTCTGCCTTACCAGTTTCCGGATTTCCTTCTCGCTTTTCTTCCCTTCCACTTTGTAAAGCACTTGCATGAGGGCAGCGATGCGGAAGGCTGAAACCGAACTGCGCTTGTAGAAGACATCCATCGACTTGGACATGGTCTTCACCACCTGCTGGCGGCAGTCGTTACACCATTTTACCACCGTCTTGTAGAGCCAGCTCATATCTTCCTCTATCTCCTGATGGAATTTTCCATCTTCCTCGTAGCACAACCCGAAGAGCTTATCCAACGTATTCTCCAGCTCATTACGCTGCATATCGGTCAACGCCTGAAACTGAGGCGGATTGTCGCCCAGATGACTGATGAGCGGGCATAAGATGGTTCGGGTTACAGCACCGCCCTCAATGGCAGCCTTGTTCATATATCTGCTCACCGCACTCTGAGTGCCGCAGAAAACGAACGACAGCAAGGCATCTACCATGGCACTATAGCTGGATTCGCTCATGAAATCCTGACCATATACGCTGCCCAGATCGTATGCCGTCTTGATAACCTGCGAGAGGTCGGCAAACTGGCGCTTGGCAGAATGCACGATGGCAGAAATCTCATCGGCAAATTCGAAGAGCGTCTTCGGAGCACCATAAAGTTTGACGGCAGCATCGCATCGCTTGATGAACATGGTGAGCGATACGGTTTCGGGCAGGATGGTGATGTCGGTCTTCGGTTCGGGTGGCAGCTTGCCATCCTTCTTTCCCTGGCGTCGCTTCAGGGCAGCATACTCCTGCTCCTTGGCTCTCATTTCGCTGTCGCGCTCGATGAAAGGTTTCATCAGGGTACGCATGATGTATCTGGCAAACGATTTTCCGCTCGACTGCTCGCCCTCTACGATGACCTGCAACACGATGGCCGATTTTTCTCCCTGATTATCATACACATACTGTATTCTGACACGTGTAAGATAAACGCTGAGCATGGCAGCAGCCACCACCAGCGTAGGATACTTGAGGTCAGAAGGCGAAGTGATCATCCATTCTCTGATGCCCGACGGATAATCCTTATCGGCAATCAGGTGATGCATGGGCATCTCTTCATTCTCTTCTGCCTGTTCAGCCAGCTTTGCTCCTTTCACCCCAGATGATACCATGTTATTGATTCCGCCCTTGGTATCCTCAGGCTTTGCCACTGGATTAGTCTGAGACGCTTCCTGTGGAGGTATTTTCTTTCCTTTTTCCATAATCCCAATCATTGATTATTTCTGTATGCAAAAGTAAGGAAAAAAAGCCTCCCCGGCAATAGGCGTCCTGCCGGTTCGCCTCCTACTAAGCCTCATCGCCGGCAACTAAGCCTTCCGCTAAGCCTCCAGCTCATCTGAAGGCATAAAAAAAGCACTCTTTGCTTGCAAACGAAGCAAAAAGTGCTGATACTGTATTATTTCTAAAAAATCTTCTGTTCAGATATGTTTCTATTCTTTTATATTATCACCCCCACTGACATAAGAAAGAACCAAACGGCGAACCACGGCATGAATGTCTTCATTAGGGAACTTCTGGCGATATTTCTCCGTAAGGTCTTCGCAGAAATACATCTTGCTATGAACCAAAGAAGAAGGAATATTTAGATGCATAAACACATCGTATGTTGCAACAGGCTTGCCATCCTTTGTGTCGACAGACACAATATCCATCTTATACCAAGCTAGTCCAGATACGGCAGAGAACAATCTATAATTGTCCTTCCCCTCCACTTCACCAGCTCTGCTCAGTATATATACGTCAGCAGACTTATCGTCCTCAGGATTCACCGCATATAGCATATATGCAGGAGAAAGCGTCGAGTATCTTTTTATGACAAACTGATATTTTTTGCTTCCTCCAAAAGGAGGGTTTGCCTTCAAATCCTGCTCTATATCCTCACGAATTTGCGGCGCATCCACCACAAACTCTACTTCGCCAGTATAATTGACGACAGTTTTCGATGACTGTGGATTTGGCTGAATAACTTCACCATTGTCATTGCTGTTGTCACACGCACAAAAAGCCAAGACTACCAACAGTAGTAAGACTGATTTTTTTACTAAATACTTCATATCCTAATTTGTTTATTAAACCTATTCTGATATTAAACGTAGAATATGCCTAAAGATTGCTCTATTTTACGTTTTTAACATTCCATCTAAAACTTGCCAACACTCACAAGAAGCAATCATTTCCCCGCTTCCTACTGCCCCTTACGGTAGATGGCGACAAAACGGTTAGCGATATTGATGAGTTTCTGCCGGGCGTTAGGATCACTTACGTCATCAAACAACCAGTTGGGAAATTCGCCACGCATTTTGGAGAAACGCTTGGAGATGACACTGGCATTGGTCAGGTCGGAAGGCATGCCCAGCTGCTCTGTAAGATACTTACAGAAAGATGCGCCATTATCAAATTTGCCTTCAAAATCTTTGATATCAGAGAGCGCCACCATAATCAGGGCATAGTCTTTCTTCAAAGGAATAGCCTTCTCGTCTATCATCTTCTGCAAGGCTCGCTTTACTCTTTCTCCCTGGCTCAAGTCGCCCCATTCCTTCTCTTTATCTTCTTCCGTTTTTTCCTGCCCGCCGTTTTCCTGATGCTCATCGTCTGTCACTTCCAATTCCAATGTCCTCTTCTGTTCAGGCTCGAATCCGTGAAGATATTCTTCATCATTGTTCTGGCGCATCAGTTCATTAATCTGAGATGAAACGAAGAAACCATCCTCGCCATAATAACCGATTTTGGCTGCCAGCTGTTCAACCACATCCCGGTTCTTCTCCAGCGATTCCAGGCATCGGTTAGAAAACTCATAAGCCACATAACCTCTCCATTGCGCCATAATCATTACCGAAAATTGAGACAATTTCGACTCCAAAGGCATCATCTGAAGTATCACAGCTGCCATATACAGGATGACAAATACGATTCTCTGCCGCTCGTCCTGAGCTGTAGCATACTCATCCTCGTCAACATAGTTTTTTTCATATTGCCCTATTCCTTCCACAAAGGCAAGGCGGCTCTCCGTATCGGTATGCGAAAACATCATTTTGTCTACGATGCAGAATACCTCATAAAAAACATCCTCGCATGAACATCTGGACGTAGGAAACCAAGTCTTGTCATTGAAAATATCATGGGAGATGGCTTGGAAAGCCTGATAAACCAGATACTGCGAGAAAGATTTATCTACCATCTGCCTGGTCTTCATCTTAAATAACTTCATCGCCGTAACCCTTTAAATCATTAAGAATAATATCAAGAGAATTGATCAAGGCAAACTGAGAATTCCCATGACAATCACAACAGACAGCATCTCCAACTACCAGGGCAGAAATCTCTGCATCAGATATTTTCACCTTGGTTCGTTTCAGCGAACGGGAAGAGGTACACGGACCTGTCCAATAGTATACCTTGATGCCGTAATCTTCTTTACTGCACAGGTTCACCAACATGGCAATGTCTCTGTTTGCCTTGTCCAAGTGCAACTGCTCACCAGGATCAGTTTCATATCTGGCATGATACTTACGAGCATTGATGCACTCCATGAAGGAATGCTGCATCTGTAATTGCTTGACAAAGGAATATGGCGCATCGCTAAGAGTCTGATGGCGAGGAAATGAAAACACCACAGCCTTTGGCTTATAGCCAGCCTTGATTCTTTCAGCCACGGCATCAAAGAAATCACCAGGTGGCAACTTGGCTGAAATCACCATATTCCAGCCATATTGATTGGCCACTCTATTGATATTATCCCTCAGAAGAGCCACCACCTTGTCCTGTCCTTTTTTGCCCCCGAAGATTGTAGATTCTTCCACAAAAAGGAAACCTTTGTTGGGGCGATTATCAATAATCACCTTGCAGAAAGGCTGGTTGTGAATTTCATTCTCAGTAAAGTTACTCCAATAGAATTCCTTCTTGTCTGCACATACGTCCAGCACAGCCACTCCCTCTCGAAATCCCAATATTCGATTGTCATGGATGATGTCATCATCATTCTTCTTTGATTCCACCAAAGTCATTTTCTTGCTTTCCAGCAAACTGTCCATTACCTTCTCGAAACCAGTCTGACACTCCTGATATTTTTCAGGCGATGGCATTTCGGGAAATTCCAAGGGTAGAGTACCCTCGATACTTGAAAGATTCCGGCTTTTGCAGAAATCAAATTTGAAGACAACGTAAGAAGTCTTTTCGGTGCTGTTTTTGGTTCGTCCAGTCATTAGCTTCTGGTTTAAATTATACCATGAAAGTTATTTTTCATAGCAACTACAAAAGTAATACTTTTTCCCCGAATAAACAAATAAATTCTAAATTATTTTTTATCAAATTGTCTTTTTTTCATAAAACCATCAAAACAAAATGTGAATGTGAATGTGAATTTGAAATGTAAGTCAATGTATCGGGTTGTTCCATCCATTCCTTTTACAGGATATTGTGAATGAAATTCAGTCCTCGCGCGCGTACCTTATTATATATATAATATTAACCTATTATAATGGCTACTATTACTTAAACACGATTATACGCTTCTCCTTCAGGTAACATTGAAAAACATTTCAAATTCACATTCACATTCACATTTTTGCCTTTCCTCCTATCCACCAGCTAACCCACAGAGCAAGTAACTGTGCGCCCGATGCCCCTAAAACTGCGTGGCGACGCAGCCGAGGCTACGTCCCGATGCAACGGGCGATACGTCGGGACGTAGTTGGCGGTACATCGCCACGAAGAGGGGGATGAGAGGGGGATGCACGGGATTCTTGACAAGGATGCACATGATTCGGGACAAGGATGCACGTGATTCAGGACAACTATTGCATTTTGCCGATTTTTTTTGTATCTTTGCAATGTGTTAGAAGAAAGGCTGCACTGCCATTCATCAAGAACGGCAAATGGGAAATTAACCACTAAAAAACGGAGAGGGAAAACGACAGGGGTGCACACCTGCCCTATCTCTTTCTAAATGTTGAACCACTAAAAAAGAAAGGAAAAAAGAAAATGAAAAAGGAAGTTTGGAAAACTATCTTGCAGATGCTCATCGCTGTACTCACCGCCATCGGCACTACCCTCGGCGTAACCAGCTGCATGTAGACTGATTTGTTTAACCATTTAAAAAACTATTTAGATTATGGGAATTAAAGTAAAAGCTATCGAGCGCAACGTGGCGTTCGAAAAAGGAAAGCAGAAGTGGGCGTTCGTCATGCAGGCTGACCTCTACAGCCAGCTGAACGCAAGTAAGGTAATCGAGGAAGCTGCCATCCGAAGCGGTCTGCCTAAGGCAGTGATCAATGCCGGATGGACTGCCATCGGCGATGTGATAGCTGCCTGGGCCACTGAGGGCCACAGCGTGGCTGTGCCAGGACTGGGTAGCCTCCGTTTCGGTCTCAACTCTACTGCCGTGGAGGATGTGAACAAGGTGAGCGCCAACCTCATCACCCGCCGTTACATCATCTTCGTGCCAAACACCGAGATCAAGAAGGAACTGGAGGAGACTTCCGTCAGCATCACCTGCTACGACCGAAACGGTAAGGTGGTGAAGCAGGTTACCTCTACCGACAAGCCTTCGGGCGACGACAACCCTGGCGGTGGCGGTTCTGACGGAACCGGTGGCGGAAATACCGAAGGCGGTGGTGGAAATACCGAAGGCGGTGGTGGAAATACCGAGGGCGGTGGCGGAAACACCGAAGGCGGTGGCGGAAAAACCGAGGGCGGTGGCACCGATAGCGGAGACGTAGGTCTCTAAACAGCTCCCCTAAAAGAGGAAGAATCTAACAGAGAAAAAACTCTAAAAGAGGAAGAATCTAACAGGGGAGAATCCTAAAAAGAAGAAGGGCGGCATGCCCGAGGCATACCTTTTACAGTATACCTTGGTCATGTACACCCTTTTGTATCCTTGCACCTTTCTTTCTGCCTAAATTAAACTAATCTACCATGCAACGGGTTCCTGCGCATCACTGCGCAAGAAAAAACCTAAAACCTAACACCAAAAAATGGCGTTAAATAAAACCTATGTTTCCTGCGCATCCCTGCGCAGGTTGAATTTATGGGGCACTTAAAAACAAGTGCTTTGACATAACAACATAAATCCCCCAGCGCATCCCTGCGCCGGAAAAACGTCTGACTTAAATTATTTACTGTTGCACAACGCCGTGTGCATAACCCAAAATATGACAGGTCAGTAAGACCAGTCAACCTAATAACTCATTCTATAATAATGTCACGAAATCAGCGGCGATATCCACCAGCTTCTTGCGACGAGCCACACCGATGATGTAGTGCGCCTCCTTGGCTGAGCAATGGAAATGCTTCTTGATGCCAGTCACAAGCTCCTGCTTGGTGATGGAATCCACACCCTTAGGAAATGACTTTCTAACCGCCTTTTCTATATCGCTCATCTTGTACTCCATGTGTCGTTTATGGTAGTAGGAAGATACTGTGACTGCGAAGACAATCACCAGCACGATGATAGTGAACAATACTGTCTGATTCATGATCTTAAATTCTATACGTTTTTACGGTTTATCCAAATTATTGTATTCTCTCTACCGCCTGTAGTCCTCGCTCCCGTCCGGGGGCAATCATCCCAAAGCGATAGGCGCCCGCGATAGCTGCTATCTCGAAACGCACCGCAAATATAGCAAAAATATTCCAATGTTGTTCAAAAAATCCCGATTATTTTTAGTTTTTGCATAAAAAAAGTGGTTTTTCCATCGTTTTTCCCGATAAAACATGGTTTTTTCAAAAATTATATGTATTTTTGCAATGTGTTGGAGTGCCGCCACAAGGTGGCGCTCCAATAATCTGAAAGCCCCTTTATATATATAATAATGTATTGGGACCGGAAGAAGAGAAAAACTATCAATTTAAAAGCAAAACTAACAAATAACACAATAACATAATAACATAGAGAAATGCAAGAAACGGTAAAAAAGGTACTGACCGGCGATTTTAATCGCAAGAAGGCACTGCTCTTCCTCCTGACGGCACTCGTCACGGTCATCGTTTGGAACTTGCCCATCGACAGCTTCGGCATCGACGGACTGACAGTAGTTCAACAGCGCATCATCGCCATCTTCGTGATGGCAGTGATGCTGTGGCTCACCGAAGCTATTCCGGCCTGGGCCACGAGTGTGGTAATCATCTTCGTGCTGCTCTTCTTTGCCAGCGACTCGGCATTCAAGATCATGCAGGGTTCTGAGGCCGAGATGGGACAGCTGCTCGACTATCAGGGTGTGATGGCATGCTTTGCCGACCCAACCATCATCCTCTTCCTGGGCGGATTCGTGCTGGCGATAGCAGCCACGAAGAGCGGACTGGATGCCAAGATGGCAAAAGTGCTGATAGCCCCGTTCGGCAAGCGCTCGGAGCACGTGCTGCTGGGCTTCATGCTCATCACCGGCATCTTCTCGATGTTCATCTCCAACACCGCCACCGCAGCCATGATGCTCACCTTCCTCACCCCTGTATTCAAGGCTTTGCCTCCGGGCGGAAAGGGCCGCGTAGCGCTCACCATGGCCATTCCTATCGGAGCCAACCTGGGCGGTATGGGTACACCTATCGGAACCCCTCCTAACGCCTTCGCCTACAAGGTGCTCAACGACCCTCAGGGACTGAACATGGGCATCGGATTCGGCGACTGGATGATGATCATGGCGCCGATGGTCATCCTGATGCTCATCGTGGCATGGTTCATCCTGCTCAAGATGTTCCCATTCTCACAGAAAACCATCGAAATCAAGATAGAGAGTCATGCGCACAGCAACTGGCGCACAGCCGTAGTGGCTGCCACCTTCATCCTCACCATCATCCTCTGGGTATTCGGTAAGCAGCTGGGCGTCAACGCCAATACCGTGGCTATGCTGCCTATCGCCGTGTTCGCCTTCACGGGCGTCATCAACGCCAACGACCTGAAGGACATCGACTGGGCGGTTATCTGGATGGTAGCAGGAGGTTTCGCTCTGGGTCTTGCCATGAACGGTACGGGACTTGCCGAGGCTGCCGTGAAGAGTATTCCGTTTGGCGAGTTCAACCCGCTGGTCATCATGGTCATCTCCGGTCTGGTATGCTTCGCGCTGAGTAACTTCATCTCCAACACCGCCACCGCAGCCCTCCTGATTCCTATCCTGAGCGTGGTATGTGCGGGCATGGGCGACAAGCTTGCCGAAATCGGCGGTACATCCACCATCCTCATCGGTGTGGCAGTAGCAGCCAGCTGTGCGATGTC
>OJAW01001871.1_pt1 | contig 11421 bp, 9 predicted proteins | sample 1589151 | NCBI WGS metagenome assembly OJAW01 (sample SAMN03283290) | human gut metagenome | biome: human-associated habitat; material: feces | host: Homo sapiens | place: Peru | collected 2012 | reverse complement strand
GCCCGCCTCGAGAATCAGTTTTACTGCCTGTGACGGCGTCACCTTCTCTCTGGGAACGTAGCAGGAGCAGCGGTCGCCGACATAGCGGTCGAATGCCTCACGGATGCTGCCTACATAGCCATGGGTCAGCATGTATTTCGCATAGTGCGCCCGCGTGATTACTGCGCCTGGAAAGGCTTCCAGAAGCGCCTCGTAGGTAATGTCAATTCCTGCTTCCTGTAAGAGGCGGCACATCTTAAGGTTGCGTGTGGTGCGGGAGTCGATAAACTCCTGCAGCTGCGCGGCAAAGGCAGGGGCATGATGATTGATGTACAGTCCGACAATGTGGACATCCTGTCCGCGGGAGGAAGGAGAGTCCTGATATTCCGTGGAAAACTCAATGCCGGGGATGACCTCGGGAACTTCCACGGAACCATTGCTACGAAGCTGCGCCGCGTAGGAGATCGCCTCATCCAGACCGCTCACGGTGTCGTGATCGGTCAAGGCAAAGGCGGCAAGCCCTTTTTCTATGGCATAATCAACCAGCTCCGTCGGAGAGTAGGTTCCGTCGGAACGTGTGGAATGTACATGCAAATCAACCTGTCTCATGCTCTTATTCAATCCTCGTCTTCTTCCTTGTCTGCGGTAAATACCGTTCTCTTTCTCGCCATCTCGTCGCTTGCAAGGTACTCGTCGTAGGTTGTGATCTTGTCAATGATCTGACCGTTCGGAAGAATCTCAATAATGCGGTTAGCTGTGGTCTGTACGAACTGGTGGTCGTGACAGGAGAACAGCGCAACGCCCGGGAACTTGATCAGACCGTTGTTCAGTGCAGTGATGGACTCCATATCCAGATGGTTGGTAGGCTCATCCAGAATTATAAGATCAGGGTTTGAAAGAAGAAGCTTACTTAAGGCAACTCTTGTCTTTTGTCCGCCTGACAATGTGTTTACATGAAGTGAGAAGTCTGCCTCATTAAATCCAAGACCCTTTAATACGCCTGTGATTTCACTTTTGTAAGCATATCCGTTTGCATTTTCAAATTCATGGTTAAGTGCAGAGTATCTTGAAAGAGTCTTTTCAAGCTCATCACCTGTGAGGTTTTTCATGCTGGCTTCAAGCTGTCTTAAAGTATTTTCCATATCAATTATGTCCTGCTTTACAGAAAGAAGTTCTTCATAAATAGAGCGGTTGGTATTTAAGTCCTGCTGCTGTGCAAGATAGCCGAAGGCCTTATTTTTTGACATGGAAACTGTGCCTGAATCAGAAGGCATATTTCCGGTTATAATATTTAAAAGAGTAGACTTACCTGCACCGTTAATGCCTATGATTGCAGCCTTTTCGTGGTCTTCTATATTAAAAGAACAGTTAGATAAAATAACATCTGTTCCAAAAGATTTACAAATATTATTACATGAAAGAATCATAAAGCCTCCTATATTTCTTACATTAATTATATAAGCATACCATAACTTCGCTACAAAAATCAAAAATAATATTATATTTTGACTTATCTTATTTTTTAATGTATTATCAAAAGGTTAAGAATAAGAAAGGCTGGTATTTTAATTTAATGAAATTTGACGAGTTAAATATTGATGAGAGAATTTTAAGAGCAATAGAGGATATGGGATTTGAGGAAGCTTCACCTATTCAGGCAAGAGCTATACCGAGTGTATGCGCAGGAAGAGATGTAGTAGGACAGGCACAGACAGGAACAGGAAAGACAGCAGCTTACGCAATCCCTATGTTACAGAAGATAAATCCTGATTTAAAGAAAGTTCAGGCAGTAGTGTTATGCCCTACAAGAGAACTTGCGGTACAGGTTGCAGAGGAAATAAGAAAACTCGCCAAGTATATGAGTGATATAAAGGTACTTCCTATTTATGGAGGACAGGAAATAGTAAGACAGATAAAGTCTTTAAAGACAGGTGTACAGATTGTTGTAGGAACACCTGGAAGAGTTATGGATCATATGAGAAGGAAGACTGTCAAGTTTGATGAGGTCTCATTGGTTGTTCTTGATGAGGCTGATGAAATGCTTGATATGGGCTTTCGTGAGGATATGGAAACAATCCTTACAGATACACCGGAAAGCAGACAGACAGTTATGTTCTCAGCAACAATGCCTAAGGAAATAAAGGAAATTGCAGCAAAGTTTCAAAAAGATGCAGAAAATATCAAGGTTGTAAGAAAAGAATTGACAGTAGAGAATATAGAGCAGTTCTATTATGAAGTAAGACCTAAGAATAAGACAGAGGTGCTTTGCAGACTTATAGACATTTATAATCCAAGATTATCCGTAGTATTCTGTAACACTAAAAGACAGGTCGATGAGCTTATATCAGAGCTTAAAGGAAGAGGATATTTTGCTGATGGAATACATGGAGATATGAAGCAGCAGCAAAGAGACCGCGTGATGGATGATTTCAGAAGCGGAAAAACAGAAATACTTATAGCTACAGATGTTGCGGCAAGAGGAATTGACGTTGACGGAGTTGACATCGTATTTAATTACGATCTGCCACAGGACGAAGAGTATTATGTACACAGAATAGGAAGAACAGGAAGAGCCGGAAGAGAAGGACTTGCTCTGTCATTTATCAGTGGAAAAGAAGTTTACAAGTTAAAGGATATAGAAAGATATTGTAAAACAAAGGTGTATGCAAAACCAATACCTTCACTTGATGATGTAAAAAATACAAAAATTGATGTGATGTTTGACAAGATAAGAACTACCATAGAAGAAGGTGGTTTGTCAGATATGATAGAGATAGTAGAGAACCATGTAAATGCCGAGGATTATACATCAATGGATTTAGCGGCAGCACTTTTAAAGATGATGATGGGTGATGCACTCGACAGAGATGATGATGTAGAGGAAATACATTTTGATATGGATAATGACGATAATAAAAACAGAATGGTCAGATTATTCATAAATGTAGGAAAGAAAGACAAGATTAAGCCTGCCAACATACTTGGTGCGATAGCTGGAGAATCGGGAATACCTGGAAAACTTGTAGGTTCTATTGATATGATGGATAATTATACATTTGTTGAGGTTCCTGCAAAACATGCCGAAAGAGTTCTTAAGGCAATGAACAATGTAAAAATCAAAGGCAGAACCGTAAGCATTGAGAAGGCAAATGCAAAGGGAAGAAACGGCAGAAGACGTAAAAGGAAATAATATATGAAGCAGATAGAACTTGGACCACTTAATATAAAAGAAGCTCTCAGATATCTTGGATATGGAAAAAACAGTCCTGATGAAAATACAGAAGAAATTATCAGGGAATGTGAAAAGGACGTATTAAAGGCGGCAAGACCAAGATATACATATAAGATATTTGACATAAAAGAGGTTGACAATGGAATAGAGCTTGAGAATACAAGCCTTATACTTACCGGAAATTCAATAAAAAGCCATCTCAAAGGCTGCGATAAGGCTGTCTGTATAGCTGCTACAATTTCAGCAGATATTGATAAGCTTATAAGGGTAAGACAACTATCTGACATGACTAAGGCGGTTATAACCGACAGTTTATCAAGTGTTGCAATAGAGCAGTTGTGTGATAAAATTGAAGAACAGTTAAGAATTGAATATCCGGATTATTTCCAGACATTCAGATTTGGAATAGGATATGGAGATTTACCGATAAAACTTCAGGGAGAGTTTCTTAATATATTAAATGCAGGAAAGCAGATAGGGCTTAATGTAAGCTCGTCATGTATGCTTACACCAACCAAGTCTGTCACTTCAATAATGGGATTATCTAAAATTCCCGTGCAGAGTGGAAGAAAAGGCTGTGCAACCTGTAATATGAGGGGAATATGCAAATTCAGAGGAGAAGGAGGTCATTGTAATGGATAGATTTAATGAACTACTTAAAAAGGATTATGTGATTTTTGATGGAGCTATGGGAACAATGCTTCAGGCAGCAGGCATGAAGATGGGTGAAACACCAGAAATGCTTAATATAACACAACCTGAGCTTTTAGTATCAATACATGAGAAGTATCTTAATGCCGGAGCAGATGTAATATATGCTAACACATTTGGCGGCAACAGATATAAGCTTGAAGAATGTGGACACAGCGTGGAAGAGCTTGTTACGGCAGGAATAAAGAATGCTAAGACAGCTTGTGAAAATGTTAAACCGGAGGCATTGGTCGCACTTGATGTAGGACCTATAGGACAGCTTTTGGAACCTACAGGAACTTTAAGCTTTGAAGAGGCCTATGATATGTATGCCCAGATAGTAAAAGCCGGTGAAAAAGCCGGTGCAGATCTGGTTGTATTTGAGACAATGACTGACCTTTTGGATGTGAAGGCGGCGGTATTGGCAGCTAAAGAAAATTCATCACTTCCTATAGTATGTACAATGACATTTGAAGAAAATATGCGTACATTTACAGGCTGTCAGATTTCAGCAATGGCGCTTACTCTAAGCGGACTTGGAGTTGCAGCTCTTGGCGTGAACTGCTCACTTGGCCCTAAGGAGCTTGAACCTGTAATAGCAGAGCTTGCAAAATGGACCAATAAGCCTATAGTTGTTAAGCCTAATGCAGGACTTCCGGATCCTGAAACTAATGAATATAATGTAACAGCAGAGCAGTTTGCTGATTTCATGAAAGATTTGAGAAAATACGGAATTAAGATATTTGGCGGATGCTGTGGAACTAATCCTGAATTTATAAAGTGTCTTTCAGAAATGCTTGCAAAAGAAGGAAATATTCCTGCACCTGTTAAAGAAATACCATCAGCTGTATGCTCTGCAACCAATACAGTAACTGTAACAGAACCTAGAATTGTCGGAGAGAGAATTAATCCTACAGGAAAGAAAGTGTTTAAGGAAGCACTTCTTAATAATGATATGGATTACATTTTATCACAGGCGTTAGAACAGGTATCGGCAGGAGCAGATATACTTGACGTTAATGTGGGACTTCCAGGAATTGATGAAAAACAGATGATGATTGACACTGTTAAATCACTTCAGTCGGTTGTTGATGTGCCTTTACAGATAGATTCAACAATACCTGAGGTTTTGGATGCGGCATTAAGAGTGTATAATGGAAAGCCTATAGTAAATTCAGTTAACGGTGAGGAAGAATCACTTAAAAATGTTCTTCCGCTTGTAAAGAAATACGGTGCGGCTGTTATCGGACTTGCCCTTGATAAAGACGGAATACCTAAGAAAGCAGATGACAGAGTAAAGATAGCTGAAAAGATAATGAATGCGGCACTTAAAATAGGAATACCAAAAGAAGATATATATATTGACTGCCTTACATTAACTGCATCTGCGGAGCAGGAAGGCGTAATGGAAACACTTAACGCGCTTCATACGGTAAAGCATGAATTGGGACTTAAAACAGTACTTGGAGTTTCAAATATTTCATTCGGACTTCCAAACAGGGTGCTGGTAAATCATATATTCCTTACAATGGCAATGACTAACGGACTTGACCTTGCTATTATAAATCCTAATATTCCTGAGATGACAGGAGCAGTAAGAGCATACAAGCTTCTTGCCAATATTGATAAGAATTCAGTTGAGTTTATAAAGGCATATGCAGCGTCACCTGTAGGCAAAATTGACCCTGCAAAAAATGTAAAAACATCTGACGCAGCTTCAAAGAAAAATGGTGAATATACTCCACAGGATTTGTTTTATGCTGTAGAAAAAGGACTTAAAAACGAAGGTTCAGAGATAACTGCACAGTTACTTAAAAAGATGGATTCAATGGAAATCGTAAATCAGGTGTTAATTCCTGCACTTGATAAGATTGGTGCAGAATTTGAGAAGGGGACATTATTCCTTCCACAGCTTATAATGGCAGCATCTGTTGCACAGGGAGCATTTGAGGTTATAAGAAAATCCATGATTATGAATAATAATGCACCTGTAAGCAAGGGAAAGATTGTTATTGCAACCGTAAAGGGAGATGTTCATGATATCGGAAAGAATATTGTTAAAGTACTTCTTGAAAATTACGGATATGAAGTGATTGACTTGGGAAAAGACGTTGATTACCAGACAGTTGTTGATGCTATAAGAGACAATGATGCAAAGCTTTGCGGATTATCGGCACTTATGACAACAACTCTTGTTTCAATGAAAAAGACAATAGAGCTTATACATGAAAACAACCTTGATTGTAAAGTCATGGTTGGAGGTGCCGTTCTTACACCTGAATATGCAAAAGAAATCAATGCGGATTTTTATTCAAAGGATGCAAAGGAGTCTGTAGATATTGCTAAGAGAGTTTTAGGATAAAAAATTACGGATAAAGATTTTTGACTTTGAATTTATAGTGTTATATAATTAACAAAACAATATGTTTGTGTTGGTTTTAGACAGAAATGAGGATTTATTATGGAAGAAAATAAAAAAATATCTTCAGCAGTAATAAGAAGATTACCAAGATATTACAGACATTTAGGCGAGCTTATGGAAAGTGGTGTCTCTCGTATATCATCAAAGGAATTAAGCACACGTATGAAAGTTACAGCTTCCCAGATTAGACAGGATTTGAATAATTTTGGTGGCTTTGGACAGCAGGGATACGGATATAATGTTAAATATTTATATGATGAAATAGCCAAAATACTTGGTATAGACCATAAACACAGCATGGTAATAGTAGGAGCCGGTAATCTTGGTAAGGCTATAATTAATTATGCGGATTTTGAAAAGAGAGGCTTTATCATAGAAGGTATTTTTGACAGCGATACAAAGCTTAAGGGTAAGACGGTCAGAAATATACCTATCAGAATGATGGATGAGCTTTCTGATTTTATTAAAGATATGAATATAGAGATAGTTGCTTTAACAATTCCTAAAGAGGCAGCTAAGAACATTGCGGATACAGTTGTTGAAGCGGGAGCTAAAGCAATATGGAATTTTGCTCATACAGACCTTAATCTTCCTGATGATGTTATAGTGGAAAATGTACATCTTTCAGAGAGTCTTATGAGACTTTCATATAATATTGCAAATAAAAGGGCTTAGAAACAGCATTTATTAATAAGAATTGATTGTGGTACATCTGTGGAATGGAGATTGTTATGTCAGAGATTACATATGAAGCACTTAAAGGATTAAAAGATTTAAAATCACTTCCAATACTTACTCTTGATGAAAGATGGTATCATCTTGTAACAGATAAGATTAAGACAGATGAAATAAGATATTGGGAAAAAGAAGTTAATGAACTTTTAAAAAAGCAGGGACAGGTTAATACTGATATAAAGGAAGTTAAGAAAATAAAATCCCATATAATAAAAGAAGTTGTTGAGAATATGGAAGATGACAGCTCGAACAACAAAAAGAAAATGACACAGAATCAAAGACTTATAAAAGAAGCGAAGGATAAGATATCACAGCTTGAGGATGAATCACTTGAACTTCCAAGAAAGCTTGCAAGAGCAAATGAACATCTTATGCTGGAAACGGTGAAGGTATGCTTTGAAAAGATTAATTCCAATAAAGAAGACTTGGAAGTACTTAATAAATGGATTGATTCAACGAGAGTCAAGCTTAAGAAAAATTTGCTTATAAAACAGGATAAAGAAGCTGTTAATGAAAAAATGTACACATATATGCATGATATTTTTGGCGCAGAGATAATGGGAACACTTGACAGAATTAATGAAGGTTCGGAAGGTGAATAAATTGAATTATATATTAGATGCAAAACAGATGAAAGCAGTGGATATAAACTCAATTGATAATACAGGTATTCCTTCAATTGTACTTATGGAAAGGGCTGCATTATCTGTAAGTGACTATATAAAAAAAGATATTATAAAAAGAGGCATGACGGATACAGATGTATCCGTTATTTGCGTGTGTGGAAAAGGCAATAACGGGGCTGATGGACTCGCAGCTGCAAGGCAGTTGTTTTTATCAGGAATCAGAACGTGCATATATGAAATAGGGAACAAAGAAGGAACAGAAGAATATATCCAGCAAAGAAAGATAGTAAAGAATTTAGGTGTGGAATTTGTTTCTTATCTTGAAAATACAAAATATGATTATATAGTGGATGCAATATTTGGAATTGGACTATCAAGGGATGTAGAAGGAAAATATGCCGGCTTGATAGAGCTGATTAACAAAATAACGGATAATACCAGAGCAAAGGTAGTATCTGTGGATATACCGTCAGGAATTGATGCATCAAGTGGAAAAGTAATGAATTGTGCGGTAAAGGCAGCTGCTACAATTACATTTGGCTATGCCAAGCTTGGACAGATTTTATATCCGGGAACAGAATATTGTGGCAGGCTTATTGTCGCAGATATCGGATTTGCACCGGTTTTACAGGAAGATAAAGAAAAATATGCATTTACTTTTACAGAAGATGACATTAAATGCATAAATGACAGAAAAGCTGACGGAAATAAGGGAACCTTTGGGAAAGTACTTATTGCCGCAGGCTCTAAGACAATGGGAGGAGCTGCGATGCTTTCAGCAAAAAGTGCGTACAGGACAGGCTGCGGGCTTGTAAAGGTATGCACACATGAGATTAACCGTCAGGCGGTTCTTTCGTATGTGCCTGAAAGCCTTATCTCAACTTATAATGATAATACGGTGCAGGAAGAACTTGATAAATGTCTTGAATGGCCATCGGTAGTGGCTGCAGGTCCAGGAATTTCAAAAGATGATAATGCTAAAAAGATTACTGTCAGCGTTATGAATAGTGATGTGCCTGTAAAGATATTTGATGCTGATGCGTTAAATGTTATCGCAAAGCATAATATTGAATATAATGTAAATGAACACAGTCATATAATAATAACGCCGCATATTGGTGAGATGTCAAGACTTACAGGTATGACTATTGATGAGATTAAACAAAATATAATTGAATGTGCCAGAAATTATGCCGCAGCCCACAAAGTAATATGTGTACTTAAGGATGCAAGAACTATAGTAACTGATGGTGAAAAGGTATATATTAATACATCAGGGAATGACGGAATGGCAACAGGTGGTTCGGGAGATGTGCTTACAGGAATTATAGCAGGTCTTGCGGCACAGAAAAATGAACCATTCAAATCAGCATGTTTTGGAGTGTATTTACATGGTAGAGCCGGTGATATGGCAGCTTTACAATATGGAAGACACGGAATGTTATCCGGTGATATAACAGATTTTATTGGAAATGTATTGAAATAAATGGAGGATTATGATGAAAAAATACTATAGAGTATATGCAGATGTTAATCTTGATGCGATACAGAATAATGTAAAAGCACTTATGGGAATTACAAAGCCGGGAACAAAGGGAATGGCAGTTGTTAAAGCTGACGGCTATGGACATGGAGATGTCGCAGTTTCAAAGGCCGTTTATGATTATGTATACGGATATGCGGTTGCCACTCTTGATGAGGCAGTCAATTTAAGAGAAAATGGAATAGATAAGCCGATACTTATACTTGGCTGTATTGCACCGGAAGAATATAACATCCTTATAGAAAATGAAGTTGATGCGGCAATATTTGATTATGAAACAGCAAAAGAGTTAAATGATGCAGCAGAAAAACTCGGTAAAAAGGCGTTGTGTCATATAAAGCTTGATACGGGAATGAGACGTATAGGACTTGAACCGGATGAAAAGAGTATAGAGATTGTTAAGAAGATAAAGAAGCTTCCTAATCTTAATGCAAGAGGTATTTTTACACATTTTGCAACAGCAGATGAAAAGGATAAGACAAAAACTATAGGACAGTTTAATAAATTCAATGATTTTATTAATAAACTTAAGGAAGATGGAATTACATTTGAGGTAAGACATTGTGCAAACAGCGCAGCCATAATAGATATGCCTGAGACAAATGAAGATATGGTAAGGCTTGGAATTGCACTTTACGGAATGTATCCGTCTGATGAAGTGGAAGCAGATAGAATAAGCTTACAGCCAGCATTGGAACTTAAAAGCCATGTTACAATGGTTAAGACTATTGACGCAGGCGAGGATGTAGGCTATGGCGCTTCATATACAACAGATAAAAAAACGGTTCTTGCAACTGTATCTGTAGGCTATGGAGACGGATACCCAAGATCTTTATCATCAAAAGGCTATGTGCTTATAAATGGATACAAGGCTCCTATAAGAGGAAGAGTATGTATGGATCAGCTTATGGTAGATGTAACTGAAGCAGGAGAAGTTAAAAGAGGGGATATTGTTACATTAATAGGACATGACGGAGATTTGTGCATTACCGCTGAGGATATAGCAGGACTTACAGGAACTATTAATTACGAAGTGGTATGCGATTTGGGCAAGAGAATACCTAGAAATTATTACTATAATGGACAGTATATAGGAAGTCATGACTGTTTCCATGAGAAATGGGATATAAAACTTTAAATATAATTGCAAAATATGAATACACAACCGAAAGCTGGCAATACTTTAGTTAGATATAAGATAAATGCTTTGGGAGTGTGATAGTTTTGGTTATAAAACGGGGAGATATATTTTATGCAGATTTAAGACCGGTTGTAGGTTCTGAACAAGGGGGCATAAGACCGGTTCTTATTATACAGAACGATACAGGCAACAGACATAGTCCGACTGTGATATGTGCTGCCATAACATCCAAAATGAATAAAGCAAAGCTTCCTACACATGTGGAAATTGATTCTATGCATTATGATATTGTGAAGGATTCGGTTATATTGCTTGAACAGTTAAGAACAATAGATAAAAAAAGACTTAAGGATAAAGTTTGCCACCTTGACAATGATATTATTAATCAGGTAAATCACGCATTATCTATAAGTCTTGAAATGGGAAATGAACAATAAATGTTAATGCAAATGTTAAGCTTATAAATTTGACTACAATACATGTGTTATGTTAATATTAATTAATATATAATCAATTAATACATTTAATAATAGTATTGTTAAGAAAGGAATTATAATTAAGATGAATGAGGGTCATCCCGCGGAGGAGAACCAAGGCGTGTTTTCAAGATTTTTTAGTAAAATATCAGGAAAAAGAAAATACGAAGAGGATTTAACAGAAGAAGAAATAATGGACATGGTTAATGAAGGCCATGAACAGGGAGTCTTGAAAGAGAATGAAGCTGCCATGATTAATAATATATTTGAATTTGGTGGCAAGCAGGCACATGATGTTATGACTCATCGTAAGAGCATAGTCGGAATTGATTGTGAATGTACAGTAAAAGAAGCATTTGATATTGTATTAAGTGAGAATTATTCAAGATACCCGGTGTATGAAGGAGATATTGATAATATAATAGGAATTCTTCATATAAGAGATTTATTAAAGATATATGTTAATGAGGAATTAAGAGAAAAGAAACTTACAGAAGTTAAAGAAAAATTATTATTTGAGGCTTATTACATTCCTGAGACTCGTAATATAAGTCTTTTGTTTAAGGAAATGCAATCT
>OJAW01001870.1_pt1 | contig 11421 bp, 8 predicted proteins | sample 1589151 | NCBI WGS metagenome assembly OJAW01 (sample SAMN03283290) | human gut metagenome | biome: human-associated habitat; material: feces | host: Homo sapiens | place: Peru | collected 2012 | reverse complement strand
CGTGTCCTGTTATGCGGCGAAAGAACCGCCTTAAATTATCTGCAGAGAATGAGCGGAATTGCTACATACACATCAGAGGTCAATGCATTATTAAAGGGAACCAAAACAAAGCTCGTTGACACCAGAAAGACAACCCCAAACAACCGAATTTTTGAAAAATATGCAGTCAGAGTGGGAGGCGCGTCCAATCACCGTTACAATCTGACTGACGGTGTCTTATTGAAGGACAATCATATCGGAGCTGCAGGAAGTGTGACAAAGGCAATTGAAGCGGCAAGAGCCTATGCACCTTTTGTCAGAAAAATTGAAGTAGAGGTAGAGACGCTTGACATGGTAAAGGAAGCAGTCGCTGCAGGTGCCGATATCATTATGTTAGACAATATGGATCATGAGACTCTGAAAGAGGCTATGGCAATCATAGATGGAAAGGCAGAGGTAGAGGTATCCGGAAATGTTACCAAAGAAAATATCGCCCGACTTACAGACCTGGGAGTAGATATCATTTCCAGTGGTGCGCTGACACATTCAGCTCCGATTTTGGATATTTCTTTGAAAAATCTGCATGCAGTCTAATTCGGAGGTTTGTGTATGAGTGGTGAAGAACGCAGAGAAAAAATCATTAATACACTGAAAAGCAGTGAGAGTCCGATTTCCGGATCGGGACTTGCTAAAATACTGGGAGTGAGCAGACAGGTGATCGTACAGGATATCGCCCTGCTTCGTGCAAAGGATTATGATATTTATTCGACCAACAAGGGATATTGTCTGAGTGACCAGAATAAATGCAAGCGCATTTTCAAGATATACAACAGACCCGAGGAAGAAGAAAAGGAACTGCAATTGTACGTGGATCAGGGCGGATATGTCAAGGATGTGTTTGTATATCACAAGGTATACGGCGTGGTAAGGGCAGAACTCAATATTTCGTCGAGAGCCGATATTGATGCCTATATGATGGAAATTAAGAGCGGAAAATCCAATCTGCTCAGCAATCTGACGTCAGGGTATCATTATCATACGGTTCTGGCAAAAAATGACCGGATCCTGGATACGATACAGCAGAAGCTGACAGAGCAGGGATTTCTTGCCAGGCTTTTGGATTATGAGCCGGTGGACTTCTGGAAAGAGGAAGATTAGTAAGCGATAAAGAAAAACAACGCTAAAGCAAAGCAACGCTAAGATAAAACAACGCTAAAGCAAAGCAATAATCAAACAACAAAGAAAAAATAAAACAAACAAAGGCAACAATAAAAAGCAATCATCAAAGGTAGAATATGAAATTATTACACTGTGCAGATTTGCATCTGGATTCAAAAATGACATCCATACTGGACAAGGAACGTGCCAGGGAACGAAAAGCAGAGCTTTTGCATACGTTTCAGGACATGGTCTCTTATGCTGTCCAAAATAATATTTTTCACATCTTGATCGCCGGAGATCTGTTTGATACCGGTAATATATCAGCAGGTGCGAGAAAGCTGGTAATATCAGAGATTACCGGGCATCCGGATATCCGGTTTTATTATTTAAGAGGCAATCATGACAGGGATAATTTTTTGTCATCCATGGAAAGTATTCCGGACAACCTGATGCTGTTCTCAACAGAGTGGACATCGTATACCTTGTCTGACGAGGAAACGAATCATCCGGTTGTCCTTTTCGGCATCGAGTTAGCCAAGGGTAATTCTGAAAACGTATACAATACACTGGTACTGGATTCCGAAAATATCAATCTTGTGACATTGCATGGACAGGAATATGAGACAGGCACAAAGGATAAAGCAGAAATTATCCGCTTAAGAGAATTGCAAAACAAGGGAATTGATTATCTTGCGCTTGGACATGTGCATGCCTATAAGCGGGGGAAACTGGACGGAAGAGGTATATACTGTTATCCCGGATGTCTGGAGGGGCGTGGATTTGATGAATGTGGACAACACGGCTTTGTAGTCCTTGATATTGATGAAAAAAAGCAGACGATATCAGATATCTTTGTGTCCTTTGCAAAAAGACAGCTCTATACTGTGGAAGTGGATGTGACCGGCTGCGGTCATTCAGCGGAAATGGCAGAATGTATCAAAAAACAGTTAGCGGAGGCTTCCTGTAAAAAAACAGACCTTATCAAGGTCATTCTGACCGGAGCACTGGATGTTTCAAGTGAAAAAAATATCAACTATCTGGTACAGCATTTTTCAGGTGATTTTTATTTTGTCAAAATATATGATGAGACAACTCTCAAAGTAGAACCGGCTGATTATCGCAATGACGAGTCATTGAAGGGCGAATATGTACGGACGGTCCTTTCGGCAGAAGATATCACGGAGGAAGAAAAAGCCTCTGTTATCCGGCTGGGATTGCAGATCCTTGGCAATGAGGAGGTGCTCTTATGAGACTATTGAGCTGCCATGTGGAAAATTTTGGAAGGCTGCATGATTTTTCATTGGATTTTTGTGACGGCTGCAATACGGTTTTTGAGGCAAACGGATTTGGAAAAAGCACACTGGCTGCATTTATCCGTGTCATGTTTTATGGCTTTTTAGGTGAAACCAAGAGAAAAGGTATGGAAAATGAGCGCAAGCGCTTTGAACCATGGCAGGGAGGAACCTATGGCGGCAGTCTGGATTTTTCCGTTGGAAACAGGAAATACCGGATGACGCGTATTTTTCATGATAAGCAGCCGAATGATGAATTTGAATTGCGCGATCTTACAACGAACCTGATCAGCAATGATTATACAGAGCAGATCGGAGAGGAATTGTTTGCAGTCAACCAGGAATCATTTATCCGGACAGTATTTATCGGTCAAAATGATCTGGTAACATCCGCAACCGATGACATCAATGCTAAAATCGGCAATCTGACCGATGATACCAACGATTTAAACCGGTTTGAAGAAGCGGACAAGAAGCTTACTGATTATCTCAATGCTTTGTCACCGCGTAGAAAGACGGGAATTGTATACAAGCTTAAAGCAGAGGCTTCGGATCTGCAGACGAGGCTCCGTGCGCTTGACGGAATGGAAGAAGCGATTGAAAAGCAGCAGGATCTGATCGAGGACAAATTACGGGAGATTGACAAACTAAAGAAACAGCAGTCTGAGATTTTTCAAAAACAGGAGCAGCTGAGCCGTCAGAAAGATCTGCAGTCCAAACAGGACATGTACAGTCATCTTTGCAGGGAGATGAAGGAAAAGGAACTGCTGTTTGAGACAGAAAAGCAGAAACTGGAAGAAGATTTTCCGAAAGAAGCCGAACTGGAAGAAGCATTTTTAAAGCAGAAAAAAGCAAAAGACATCATGGCTGATGTTGAAAGAAATAAACTGAAATCCGATGAGCAGAGCCGTCTTGAGGAATTAAAGGGGCTTTTTGATAAGGATGAGGATCCCAAAGACCGGATCACAGCAATGCTTGGTGAATGGAATCGCAGGATGGCTAAAAAGAGTACTCTTTCCATGCGGAAAGGTACATTTGCCACATTCCGCGCCACGCAGGAGGCAGAGGCTGAGCGGGATAAAAAGCATGCCGCAAACAGTATGATGATCTGTATGGCAGCAGGTATATTGTCGGTGGTTGTCGGTATTTTACTGTTACGAGTGCTGCTTCCACTGGGAATCGCACTGACTGTGGCAGGTGTTTTACTGGGATGTATGGGACTGCGTAAAAGAAAAGAGAGCAGTAAACAAACAGAAATGTCGGATGAATTAAAACAGATGGAGCAGGAGATCCTGTCGGATGAGGCGCAGATAAAGGCTGTGGATACAAAGCTTTTGGCATATTTTAATAAAAAGGGAATCTCGCTGACGGAGCCGCTTGAGGAACAAGCTGTTTCGGACAGGTTGCAGCAGCTGTTAACAGAGGCCATGGAATATGAAGCCCTGCTTGCAAAGGAAAAACAGGCGCTTTCTTATACAGGTCAGATGGATTTATATGAGAGTCTGCAAAACGAACTGACCGCTTTCTTGGCTTCATATGGAAGAAACGCGGACAACCATGCGTGTGAAAACGAACTGAATGTTTTGAGAGAGCAGTTTTTTACGGCAAGGACAAGGGCAGATGCTGCTAAAAGGAATTATCAGGCATGCAGGTTGAAAAAAGAATCCTTCGAAGAACAAAATCCCATGGTGAATCCGGCAGAAAACGGAAATGAAGAGACCGCCGGGATACAGGAAAGCCTGGAAAACCTGAACCGGGAATTCCGGACGAATTCGGACCGGCTGGAAAGCTTACATCAGACAGTCCGGGAGTATCAAAACAGACAGGATGAGCTCAGGGACCGTTATGATATGCACGAGGAGCTGGAAAAGCAGTGGGAGGATCTGAATTGTCAGATTGAGGAAAAGACACGGCTTTACAAACAGCTTACAAGGACACAGGAATTTTTAAGACAGGCCAAAGAGAATATGACACAAAAATATGTGGCTCCTTTAAAAAACAGCTTTCTGCATTATTACGGACTGGTAGTGGGTAAAGATGAGAGGCAGTATTATATGGATGCCAATGCAGCCGTTACCATTATGGAGTGCGGAAAGCAGAGGGAGACCGGCTATTTAAGTGCCGGTTATCAGGATCTGATCGGACTGTGTCTGCGGCTGGCATTTGCGGATGCCATGTATCCGGATGAAAAGCCGGTATTGATATTGGATGACCCGCTGGTGGCGCTGGATGAAGAAAAGCTTTCGGGTGGCAAGCGTCTCCTTTTGGAAGTGGCAAAAAAATATCAGTTGATTTATTTTACCTGCCATGAGACAAGAGCGACCTGATTATGGTATAATATTGGCGGTAAATTTTTATTATTCATACAATAAACTGGCATGAGGTGGAAAAAATGCACTATGTGATTGGTGATGTGCATGGTTGCTACGATGAACTTGCAACACTTTTAACAATAATAGAAAAAAGAGACAGATCGGCACAGTTTATCCTTTTGGGGGATTTGATCGACCGGGGGCCGAAGGTATGGGAAGTATTGTACTGGGCACAACGTCATATTTCGCAAAATGGCAGATATCAGTGCATCCGTGGCAATCACGAGCAGCTGGCTCTGACCTGGTATGTGGCAGAATATCTGCCCTGGTATAAAGAGCAGGGATTTTATATTCCAAAGGAACCAATCCCCAAGACCTATTATGATTTTTCCGAAGTGCTTGAGAAAAAGGGAATCCGGGAAAAAGATAAGATTGAGCCGATCATGCAGCTTTTTGAAAAAATGCCGGCTTCCAAAAAGCTGACGATCAGATCACAGGCCGGAAAAGAGGTTACATACCGTCTTGTCCATTCGTGGTATGATTATGATGAGGAAAATGAGGGCAGGCAGTTTTATATCAATCTGGAAAAACGCTGCGATTATATCAATCACAATCCGGATGAGATCATTATTCATGGTCATACCTCCACCGTTGACCGGGAATATATTGCACAGGATGAGTATCCGGACCGTCCGGGTATGATTGCCTATCGCGAAAATTCCATCAATCTGGACGGAGGATGCTGTTTTTCCAAACGATTTGAATATCCCTGCATGCTCTGTGCAATTTGTCTGGAAAATCTGGAAGAGATTTATCCCGACACTCTGGAGAATCGTTTTTACAAAAATGCAGATAAGAAGATTCCCATGCAGGAAGCGCAAAGAAGAGCTGATGCATATCGGGAAAACTACATGAAAAAAGAAAATCCGCATCGCAGAGCAATGTTAAATATGTTAAATGATACAAAAAGGAAAGAGAGCGTAAGTGGTGCAAAATTATAAAATGATCTTGTCTTATGATGGGACCCGTTTTTATGGATGGGAGCATCAGCCGACAACGGATATGACAATACAGGGAAAGATGGAAAATGTACTTTCTCTTATGACAGGACAGACAGTTGAGGTAATTGGCTGCGGACGTACGGATGCCGGTGTCCATGCACAAAATATGGTCTGTAATGCCCGGATGGATACACAGCTGGAGGTTGGAGAAATCCGGGATTACCTCAATCAGTATCTGCCGGATGATATATGTGTCAAAGAGGTGAAAGTTGCATCCGACCGCTTTCACAGTCGTTACAACGCGACCGGAAAGACCTACTGCTATACGTGTTATATCGGGGAAACCAAACCGGTATTCAACCGTAAATATGTATATGCGCTGGAAGAAAAGCCGGATGTGGAAGCGATGAAGCAGGCGGCACAGGCTCTGATCGGATCACATGATTTTGCGAGCTTTTGCAGCAACCCGCGTATGAAAAAATCAACAGTCCGCAATATTGACAAAATTGAGATCGTAAAAAAGGGCGATCTTCTGACACTGACATTTCACGGAAACGGATTTTTACAGCACATGGTGCGTATTCTGACCGGCACCCTGCTGGAAGTCGGATATGGGAAGCGGACAGTGGACAGTATCGTTTCGCTGATAGATGCAAAGGATCGGAAACTGGCAGGATTTACAGCACCGGCCAAGGGGCTTTGCATGATAAAAGCAGATTACTGATAAGTTTTTGGGGGAACTATGAACGATTTAAATTGGGTATATGCCACGTGCTTTGAAACTGTATTTAAAGCAATACAGGTAAATGCACAGACTGGGAAGTACAATATTCTGAAACGTCCGCATGACGAAATGAATTTAAACATTCCGGAATCGGGCAGTATTGAGGCTTATGTCAAAGCCATAAGCAATTCGGGTCTGGTGTATCCGGCGGATTTCTCGGATTTTCATTTTCATTTTAATCCGGTTTATATCCGCAGATCTATCCGGTATGGTCAGTATCATCAGGTACATACTTTTCGACGCAAGATGGGAAACCACTATACGTGGGTCACATTCGAGCTGATCATCCCGTCCTCTTATTCCGAACAAAATCCCAACGTATTGTATATCTGGAAGCTTGCGGACAACGATTCGCGCGGTCTGGAAGATTCAATGAGAATGCTTTCAAGCGTATACCGCAAGATCATAAGGATCAATCTTTCGGATGATTCGCATCAGGAACTCAAGGTTGATTATGAATCGGACAAGGCAGATCACGGCATGTCTGTCAAGATGTCCGAATGGTTTCGCAAATTTGCGGAAAACGGTTATGTGTACAAAGATGATGTAAAAAGTTTCATGGAATTTACGTCCATTCACCGCATCCGCATGCATTTCAGACACCGCAAGGAAAGTACGGAGCTGATATACCGGAGAAAAGAAGAGGATGGAAAATTCCGCTGGGCATCCATGGAATTGATCCCGAGTGTCGAGTATACACCGGAAAACCAGATCGTGATTCTATATATCCGTGATGTACACGATATTTATTCCCTGGAGCAGAAGCGGGAAAAAGAGCTTGAATATTATCAGACCAGAGATTCCCTGACAGGTTTTTTAAACCGGGCAAGTTATCGGGAGACATGTCAAAATTATGTCGAACTGTCAAGAAAAAAGACAGTTGCTGTCATATATGCTGATATGAACGGCCTGAAGCTGATAAATGACACACAGGGAGATGCGGCGGGAGATGCTTATATCAGGCAGTTTACCGATGTGTTTGGACAGTATTTCAATACGGATCGATGCTACCGCATCAGCGGAGATGAGTTTCTGGTTATCATACAGGGAATTACCAAAAAAGAGGCCGGTGCCAAGTTCCGTGCGTTTCGTGATATCATGCAGATGGAATGTGATCAGACAGCAGCCATCGGATATGCGTGGATCAATCGTCCCGGTACTCTGGAGGAGGTTGTGAAATCAGCTGAATCAGCCATGTATCTGGACAAGCACGAATATTATCGTTTCCATAGCAGATATGCTTTTTAACATGTATAAAAAAACACCTTTTTCGTATACTAACTGTCAGAAATGACAGTGTAGATATGTGGAGGTGTTTTTTTAATGCAGGATGATACGATCAAATTATTAAAAGAGGTAGATTCGGGCTGTAAAATGGCGATAGACAGTATTGACCGGATGGAAGGGTTTCATATGGGACCTGATATGGCACATGTGACAGAATGCTACAAGCAGAAGCATCAGGCTCTGCAGAAAGAAGTAACAACGATGCTTCATGCATGCGGGGAAACAGGCAAAATGCCGGATGCCATGGCTGCGATCATGGCTAAAACCACGACACAGCTCAAGATGATGATGAGAGAAGATAATCATCAGGCAGCCAAGATCCTGATGGACGGCTGCAATATGGGTATCCAGTCCGTATCGGAGTATATCAATAAATATAAGGCGGCTTCCAAAGAAAGCATTTCAATCGCTAAAAGTCTTATCACGACGGAAGAGGACTTTATGTGCGATCTGAAACGCTTTTTGTAGTAAAATCAATAAACAGTGATTTATAGATTTTGTTTCGTTGAGCAGTGTTTAAGCCAGAAAAAGCTTCCTGCCAAGCTCACAAAGTGAGGTCTGGTCGTCTAATGCAATCAGCTCTCTCGCGGAATGCATGGACAAAAGCCAGACACCGGCATCCACACAGGGCATGGAAAGGGAAGTACTCACCACCGTGCCAAGCGTGGAACCGCCACGCTGGTCGGAACGGTTGACAAACTTTCCATATGGGATCCGGTGTGTGTCGCAGAGAGCCTGTATCACACTGACATAGGTTGAATCGGTGGCGTAGGACTGTCTGGCGGAAAGCTTTAAGCAGACACCACTTCCCAGTCCAAGGCGGTTGGTCAGATCATTTTTGTCCGTATAAGCCGGATGCAGGGCGTGGGCAACGTCCAATGACAGGCAGAGACCTGCTGACAGAGCGCAGTACAGATCTTCTCTGGTCAGGGAAAGACCGGAAAAGATACGCTCCAAAATCTGTTCGGTAACCGCTGAGGCTGCACCCTGCTTGGTTGCATTGCCGATCTCTTCATTGTGATAAAAAGCAGAGATACAGATTTCATCATTGTCCGTACCGGCAGAGCAGATTGCATCGAGCGCTGCCAAAACTCCGGAGCAGTTGTCGATACGTGGAGCAGATACAAATTCATCGTTTAAGCCGACTGTTTCCGGATGATCGTTGTTGTATAAAAAGAGTTCATAGTCGAGGATGTCTTCCTTATCGCAGTCCAGCGTGGATGCAAGATAAGAGAGGAAATCCTGATTTTCATTATTTTCTGTCAGGGAAAAAAGCGGTAACAGCTGGGTCTGTGGATTGAGCTTTAAGCCGGTATTGATATCCTTATCCATGTGAATGGCAAGTCCGGGGATGATAACGACCGGTCTGCCACTGTCAAAAAGTCTGCATGAGGGTGCAAACGGATCCTCAGACCTTGTACATACCTTGCCGGCAATACCGAGCGGCCGGTCAATCCATGTGTGATATACGGCACCGCCATAGGGCTCTGTGTTGAGCCGGAGATAACCGTCTGTGATAAGATCCGGATTGGGCTTTATCAGAAAACTGGGCCAGTCTGTATGTGCAGTGATCATGCGAAGCTTTGGCAAAGCTTTATCCGATATGTTCTGACCAATCGTAAAGGCGATCAGTGTGCCGTCATAAGCCTGAATCATATATTTTCCGCCTTTTTTAATTTCAAAGGGCTTGTCTAAAAACAGCCGGGAAAATCCCTCTTCATCAAGCTGGTCTGCCAGATAGGCGCAGCAGTGAAACGGTGAATGGGCTGCCTCGATAAGACTGCTTAACTGTGTCAGGGTTGTTTTATTATTTGTTTTCATGGAAGCCTCCTGTTTTTGGATAATTGATAAAAATGATATTCCGGACAGACATCTTTCAGCGGAACGGACAAATTGCCCGGCTCTGTGCCCTCCGGTGTATATACAGATAAATATAGTTCGTCATTAGGGTATTCACAATAAGCCTCATTTATACCAAGAGGTATGAGCCAGTGTCCCTCTTCATAATCAATATACAGATTTCCATATGCAGAGGCATTGTCTGTATCTCTGCCCAATCCGACACAAAGGATGGTGTCGTGCGTTGGTGCAATTCCAAGCTGCTGTTCTATCAGTGAAGGATCCAGAGTGACTTCCAAAAAGTCATCCGGCTTATCCGAAGCTTCCAGAGTAGCGGTTAAATTGGACAGGTTAGCTGCCAGTACCGCAGGAGCCTTTGCCAGATAAACCGAGGATGAAAAAGGAGTCTCTGATAAATCCGCTTTTTCATAGGATTCTTTTCCATAGAGTGTTACAAAAAGCTCTCTGGGAAGATAAAACTGCGTAAGGGCATCATAGCGGTAGCCCTGATCCAGCAAATAACGGTACAGATAATAATTGTTTAATGGCTTGATATCACTTCCGATGACAGTATGTGAATTGACAGAGGAACACACATCTTTGGAAGCTTCATAGCTTTTAGCCAGAGAGACCTTGCCGGAATAGGGAGCCTTTTCATCTAGTAAAAAGTAATAAAGCTGCAGGCTGTTAAGTCCCATGATCCGCACGTCAGGATCTATAAACTTTAAAATTGCCAGCCGGTTTTGATAGTCATAGAGCGAGGATAGTGTGTTTTGATCGATAAAGCCATTGCCAAGCCGGTTGAAGGCCTGTCTGTTATCGTCTGAAATAAGTGTCATGCCATCGGACAAAGCAAAGGGCTTGAAATTGACTGTATACTCACCAATTACAGAGGCATCCGCATTGGTTGTGCCATCGGGTACCGGGAATTGATAGTCACGCATTGTCGAAAACGGTATAAGACCAATACATAAGCAAAGCAAGATAAATAGATTTTTACTTTTGTCAGAATTAAAAAACAGGCTGCCGTAACGGATGCAGAGGATAGGAAGCAGGGCACCGAATACCCAGAGGTAAATGTGGCCGCTGCGGGAAAACAGACGACATACCCAGCCCTCATCCATGATGACCAATGTGTAGGTATAGCAGACCGGCAGCAGGATAAAGGCTGCGGCAGTAAGCAGAAAAGCCGGTGAAGCAAAGGCTCGGATATTTCTCTGCTTCTGACTGTAATTTTTGTAGATATAAATACAGAGCAGTAAAAGTGCAAGCCATACAAAAGCCATAGGAGCAACAAAACGGACGGCATAATAAAGGGCGTTTCGTATAACGGACATAAGCCCCTGCATATCCAGATAGGGCATGAACCATTCCGGTACATCGATGGCAGAAAGAGAAAGCCCATCGGCCAGGATTGTCTGGTGGGAATAGGCAAGCACATGTCTGGCCATGCGGATTAGTAAGGGTATGCTAACTGCGATGGGAACAAGCAGAATCAGTGTTTCGATATAAAAAGGCGTTTTTTTACATTCCGTCCGTAAGGTCTTTGCTTTTAAATAAAGATAGAGGCAGGCGCAGGCATAGGGAAGACCTGCACATATGATGGCAAGACCGAATAGCGGATAGTAGAGACCGGACAGGAAGCCGCAAAATACATAGGTATATAAAAATCTTCTCTTGTTTTTTGTAACGGTCGGAAGCGTGAGAAAAAGAAGCACCGGCAGGATGATCCATGTACGGCAGTAGACCGGCATGTGAAAGAGGAA
>OJAW01001868.1_pt1 | contig 11432 bp, 11 predicted proteins | sample 1589151 | NCBI WGS metagenome assembly OJAW01 (sample SAMN03283290) | human gut metagenome | biome: human-associated habitat; material: feces | host: Homo sapiens | place: Peru | collected 2012 | reverse complement strand
ATTACAAGAAGAGTTTTTCCTTCCTGTAATCAAAAACAATGTCTTGAAAGCTGTTCTGCGGGAAAAATTATCTGTTTTTTTGAATTCAGAAGAAATGGAACAGGTAGATAAACTTCTTAACAGAGAATTGTTTAATTCAATTGATGTGTTTAGTTATATAGGAACTTTAAGGGATATAAAGCGTCTTGCAAATGCTTTACGTTTGCATCTTAGAAAACTTCATGGGGAAATTGATATCTGTGATTATATTATATTAGAAATTTTAAGACAACAGTATCTTTTTGTTCTTGAACTTATTGTTAATAGAAAAGATGATATTTTGTTGCTTAATAATAGTGGTAAATATGTTTATTTTAATGGTAAAAATGGTCCTAAAGAAAAGGATGATATCCTTGCAAAAATGTATCACTTTAAGGGCTTTGATATCTTAGGATACATTGAGGAAAATAGTGAAGAACTATCTGTGCCTAAAGCTAAGATTGATAGCTTGAAGAAGTTGTTAGATGCTCTTTGGGGTGAATTTAGAACATATAGTAGTAAGGGTATTAATGTTCCTGAATATACTCAAAGGTATCTGTATTCTTCTATATTGGATTCAGAAGTTTCTGATGTGGAGTTTGACAAGATATGGCAATTTCCTTTTGATGAAATGAAATCAACGTTACAGGAATGGATGGTAAACAAATCTTATTCTTTGGTGGATAAAGTTGAAAAGAGAAAAGTTGCAAATAAAGCAGATACTTATAAACAACTTCATATGTTATTTTATATGGGCTCTATAGGGCATAAGTATGTGCCAGATTTTCGGGTGATTGTAGAACGAATAAAAATGTTGAAGGAGATAGCTTGATTAAAAGAGTTATTGCTCTTCCCGGAGAAACAATAAGTTATAGCAATAATACTTTGTACATAAATGGTGAAGTTTTAAAAGACGAATATGCTTATGGTATAACTGAAGATTTTAAAGAAATAAAATTAGATGATGATGAATATTTTGTAATGGGAGATAACAGAGAAGTTTCTTTAGATAGTAGAAGCATAGGTATTATTAAAAAGAAAGAATTAGAAGGAGCAGTAGGGATTATAATTTATCCTTTTAATAGATTAGGAAAAGTAAAATAAATATTAACTTTTCTTTTTTAATTTTATTTAAAAATAAATAGTGATAAAATATTACCATAGGAGGTTAATTATGAAATTTAAAGTTTCAAAAAAATTATTTGAAAAAATTCCTGATGCAGTTTTTGGGGTAGTAGTAGTAAAATCATTTGATAACAAAAGATCTTATGATTTTATAAATAGTTTATTTGAAGAAAATTTAACGTTATCTAAGGAAAAATTTAATGGAGTAAAGATTAAAGAAGAAAAATGGATAGAACCATATAGAGAAGCATTTAGAAGTTTAAATATAAATCCTAATAAATATATGTGTTCAATTGAAGCATTAATGACAAGAATATCAAAAGGAAATGATATTCCAAAAATAAACTCAATAGTAGACTTAGGAAATGCATTATCTTTAAAATATGAATTACCTCTTGGAGTTCATGATATTGATAAATTTAAAAATAATGAAATAGAAATAAGAGAAGCAAATGAAAGTGATATATTTATTCCATTTGGTAGTGATACAGTTGAACATCCTGAAAACGGAGAAATTGTTTATGCTTCAAAAGATGAAATTAAAACAAGAAGATGGACATGGAGACAAGGAGAGAATAGTAAAGTAACTGAAGAGTCTACTAACTTATTTATTCCAATTGATGGCTTTAATGATAATAAAGATAAAATACTTAAACTGCAAAAAGAATTAATAGATATTTTTGAAAACAAATTAAATTTGAAAGTATATTTCGGCTTAGTAGATAAAGATAATAGAGAATTTAATTGTGATTAATAAATAAAATTGTATAAAAAAGAAGTATTAGAAATCTAATACCTCTGGACTATACAATTTTTTATATAGTTTATTACTTTTCATTAATTCTTCATGTGTACCAGAACCACTTAATATACCATCTTCGATAACATAAATTAAATCTGCATCCATAATTGTTGAGAGTCTATGGGCTACAATTATTATCGTATGAGTTTTAACTAAATCATCAATAGTTTTTTTGATATATTCTTGGCTTTCATTATCAAGGGCACTAGTAGCTTCATCAAATAAAATTACTTTAGTATTTTTAAGTAGTGTTCTTGCAATTGCAATTCTTTGTTTTTGACCACCGGATAAGTTTATTCCACCTTCACCTATTAGAGTATCATAACCAAGGGGTAAACTCATTATATAGTCATCTATATAAGCTTTCTTACATACATTTCTAATTTCTTCTAAAGTAACATCTTCTTTAACAATCTTAAAATTATCAAAAATAGTAGTATTAAATAAAAATGGCGCTTGCCTAATAACAGATATATTATCTCTTAATGATTTTTCACTTAGCTCTTTAAGTTCTATGTCATTAATTTTAATGCTACCTTTATTTGGATCAAAATATCTTAGTAATAAATTAAATAGAGTAGATTTACCTTGACCAGATTTACCAACTACAGCAATCTTTTTATGTGGTTCAAAATCTAAACTTAACCCTTTAAGAATATAATCTTTATCTTCTTTTCTATATTTAAAAACTACATCTTTAAAAGTAATTCGGCATTTTTTATCAATTAATTCTTTTTTACCAAATTTTTCATCTTTATATAGTCTATTATTTAAAATTTCATCAATTCTTTTTAATGATACAGTAACTTTATTAAAACATACTCCAAATTCTGATAATGATTCAACTACATCATCAATTCTCCAAATATATTTTTCTATTAACACAAAAGATGCTATAGTAACCAAACCATTTAATACTTGTGTACCAAGTGTTAATAAAATTATAAATTGAATAACAAAATAACTAAAATTATTTAAAGCATAATATACACTTTCATTAACACCAACTCTTCTTTGTTTCCAAAATACTTCATGTATATCAGCATTTATTCTTATTCTAGAATTTCTTTTAATACCAAGTGCTTTTATCTCTCTTATACCAGTAATATTTTGAGTAGCAACATTTACAAGTTTATCACTAGATTTTTTAATTTCTTCATGTATTTTCTTTAATTTTGGATAATATACATTGGAAAGCAAATACATAACTATACATAAAAATACAAGTTCTAATCCAACATAAATCGAAACTGTAAATGATATTCCAACAATAATTATGGCAATTATTAATCTACAAGTAAGTTTAATTAACTTTTGAAGTAAATCAAGAATTCTATCTGGATCGCTATGAATTCTATTTATAAATTCACCAACTCCAATATCTTCAAAAGCAATAGCAGGTAAATCAGTTATTTTGCTATATAAATCTTTACATATATTTTCCATAAAATCCTTTTCTAATTTATTGTATAATAAATCAGTAGGAAGTTGGATAAATACCCAAGCCACAATCATTATTAAACTCCATAAAAATAAATTATGAACAAATAGTGTCTTATTACCATCACACAAAGCTTGAAAAGCATTTGCCATTATAAAGGCATTAAGTAATGGTTCAAAGTATTTTAAAACTGTCATGAAGAGAAAAGCAAATAATCGTAACTTATCTTTTTTAAAATATTTAAATAATATTTTAAAGTGTTTTAACTTTTTCATTTTTTCCTCCATAAAAAATAACTATTATATAATAGTTATCAAAAAGTAATCTCTAATTTTTTAAAAGTTGAGAAAATAGTTGATAATTATTATACATGTTTAAAATAAATTTGTTTTTTTGAATTTTATTGCCCATTTTCTCACTCCTTTCAAAACTCTCTTTAAAATTCATCATAAATATAACATAGCAATTATATATATGTCAAATAAAAAAATATAGAGATTATCTATACTTTTTAATAATTCTTAAAGTATTTAATATAGTAAGAAGTGTAACACCGGTATCAGCAAAAACTGCAAACCACATATTAGCAAGTCCAAATACACTTAAAATAAGTATTACAATTTTAGTAGAAAGTGCAAATAATAAATTTTCTTTAATTATTTTTTTAGTATATTTTGAAATAGAAATAGCTTTAATTATCTTTTCTAAATCATCATTCATTATTACAATATCACTTGCTTCAATTGCAGCATCACTACCAACACCACCTAAAGAAATACCTATAGAAGCTCTTTTAAGTGCAATAGTATCATTTATTCCATCTCCAACAAATATAATGATTTCATTATCATTACTTATTTTTTCTAAATAATTATATTTATCTTCTGGCATCATTTCATATATTATATTTTTAATATTTAAACTTTTACCAACTAATTTAGCATTTTCTTTATTATCACCAGTAAACATATAAGTTTCAATTTTTTCTTTATTTAACTCATCAATTACTTTTTTAGCATTATCTTTTACTTCATCGGTAGTTATTATATCTGCTACATGTTCATCATTTATTGAGACATGTAAATTATCACTATTAGATTTACAATTACATAAAAGACTATTACCAATTTTTATATGATCATTATTTAATGTGAATGTAATGCCTTTACCAACGACTTCATTAAAATTTTTAACATCTTTATTATTTACATTATCTTTAATTTTACAAAGTGATTTTGCAATAGGATGGTTAGATAAGCTTTCACCTTTAACAATTATTTCTTCAATCTCACTTTTTTTATACTTACATTTTTTATCTAAAACAATATCTTTAACTTTAAAAGAACCATTTGTAAGAGTACCAGTTTTATCAAATACAATCTTTTTAGCTTGACTTATGCCATCTAAATAATTGCTTCCTTTAAACAAAATACCATTTTTTGATGAAATGCCTATACCAGTAAAATATGATAGTGGAACGCTTATAGCAATAGCACAAGGGCATGATATAACTAAAAATGTGAGAGCTCTATAAAGACTTTCTTCAAAAGGCAATTTAAAAACTAATGGAAGTATTAATAATACTAAAATAGCAAGTATTATAATAATTGGAGTATAAAATCTACTTAGTTTAGATATAGTAGTTTCTGTTTTGGCTTTTTTATCTTCAGCAGTTTGTAATAGCTCTAATATTTTAGATACAGTTGAATTAATAAATAGAGTAGAAGCACGTATTACAATAACGTCTCCCTTATTTATGCAACCAGATAATACTTCATCATCTACCTTTTTGTATTGAGGCTTACTTTCACCAGTTAAACTAGAGGTATCAAGTATAGTTTCACCATTTATTATAATGCCATCAACTGGTATTCTTTCACCCTTTTTAACTACTAGTTCATCCCCAATTTTAATATCTTCTACATTAATTCTTTTATCTCCGTTTTTAATTTTTAAATTAGCATAATTTTCTTTAATTTCTATAATACTTTTAATTGATCTTCTACTATTATTTAAGGCTTTTTCTTCAAGGATCTTTCCAGTATTGTAAAGAGCAATAACCATCATACCTTCTAAAACATCACCAATAAATAAAGCTCCTAAAGACGAGATAGTAATAAGCATATTTTCGTTAATAGTTTTATTAATAAAAAGTAATTTTAATGCTTTAATAAAAGTTTTATATAAAAGTAGTGTATAAGATATAGCATATAATATATATTTCAAATAATTTGGAATATTTATAAAATATGCAAATAAACAGATAATAATTGCAATTAAAAGTTCATAAATATTATATGATTTTTTATTAAGTTCATCTATATCATCAATTTCTTTAATTTGAGCATCACTTTCTATTTTCTTAACAATATTATTAAGCTCTTTTATAGTAAATTCTTTATCTGAAGAAAAGCTAATAGTTAGGTTATTAAAATTAACTAATACATCAGAAAAATCTTTATTTTTATTTAATTTATTTTCAATTTCTTGAGCACACCATGAACAATCTAAACCTACAATTTTAAATTTAAATCTTTTCATTTTATTTCTCCTTCATGACCTATATGATCAAGTGCAACCTCTAAAGCTTCTTTAACATGATCATCATCTAAAGAATAATATACTTCTTTTCCAACTTTATTATATTTTACAATCTTTTCATTTTTTAAAACTTTAAGCTGATGAGATATACTACTTTTTGTCATATTAAGTAAATTAGCAATATCACATACACACATTTCACTTTCATGAAGTGCAAACAATATTTTACATCTTGTCGCATCTCCAATAACTTTAAAAAAATTAGAAACTTTAAATAATGTATTTTCATCTAGCATTTTTTCTATAACTAAATTCACTTTATCTTCGTGAATAACATTACAATCACAAATAAACTCTTTTTTCATGTTTCCTCCAATAATTCTATCGACCATATCAATTATAGTTGAATGAGTATTCAATTGTCAATGGTAATTTTTAATTTTAAATAAAGACATTTTTAAAATAGTTTGATAAAATAAAAAAAGGAGGTAGTTATGAAAAGTATTGTTTTTGCAACTGGTAATGAAACAAAAGCTAAAAGGTTTTCAAAAGGATTAGAAAAGTATAACATTAATGTTTTAAGTTTAAAAGATTTAAATGTTAAATTAGACGTTGAAGAAAACGGTAACACTGCAATTGAAAATGCATTAATAAAAGCAAGGGAATGTTATAAAATAACAAATATGCCAACAATCGGAATGGATGACACTTTGTATTTAGAAGGAGTAGATGATAGTCTTCAACCAGGAATGTATGTAAGAAGAGTCAATGGAAAAGTACTTAGTGATGAAGAAATGATTGAACACTATACAAACCTAGTAAAAAAATATGGCACTAATGGAAAACTAAATTGTAAATGGGTGTATGGACTTGCAGTAATTAACGAACTAGGAAGAGAGTTCACATACACATGGTATAAAGATGATTTTTATATGGTAGATATTCCATCAAAAATTATTAATCCGGGTTATCCATTAAATTCAATATCCAAATATAAGAAAATTGATAAGTATTTTACAGAAATAACTGATAAAGATAAATCTTTAATAGAATTTGATGAAAGTGATGTTGTTGAATTTATTAAAAATCATATTGAGTAGGAGATTAGATAAATGGAAAAAGTGTTTAATAAACTTGTAAGAGATAAAATTCCAGATATAATTAAAAGTAATAATGAGAAATGCGATATAAGAATTTTAAATGATAACGAATTTAAAAAAGAACTATATAAAAAATTATTAGAAGAAGCAAATGAAGTTATACATGCAAAAGATGATGAAGTAAAAGAAGAATTAGCAGATACTTTAGAAATAATTATTAAAATTGCAGAAATTTATAATAGTAATTTAAATGAAATAATTGAATTACGTGATAAAAAAAGATTAAAAAAAGGATCATTTGATAAAAAAATATTTTTAGAAAAGACATATTAGAATTATAGAGATAAAAAATCTCTTTTTCTTTACATAAATTATCAAAAAAACATGTAAATTTAAGAAAAAAATTGATAAAACAAAGGATTTGAAGTTATAATAAATATGAGTGAAAAAATAGAGGTAGTAATGAAAAGCAAAAATAGAAATTATTTCAAAAAATTAGACATCATAAGAATACTAGCATGTATAGCTATTTTTATGTACCATTTAGGATTTTTAAAAGGTGGTTACTTAGCAGTTTGTATTTTTTTTGTATTAAGTGGATACCTATCAGTTGAAAGTGCTTTAAAAAAAGAAGACTTTTCACTAAAAGAATATTATATAACTAAATTTAAAAGATTATATCTACCACTTATAATAGTAGTTTTTTTATCAATAACGGCAGTATCATTTATTCCAAATGCTTATTGGCTAAATATTAAAAATGAAACAACATCAGTCTTATTTGGATACAATAACTTTTGGCAAATTAATGCTAATTTAGATTATTTTGCAAGACACATTGATTCACCATTCATGCATTTATGGTACATTTCAATATTAATCCAATTTGATTTAATATTTCCATTTTTATATAAACTCCTTAATAAGGGAAAAGAAAAAATAAGCAAACATTTTCCTGTAATTATTTCATCAATATTTACAATTACAGGTATAGTTTTATTTTATACAATAAGCAACAATAATCTTATGAATGGATACTACAACACACTAACTAGAGTATTTTCATTATTTTTGGGTGTTACACTCGGATATACTAAAAATACTTATGAACCATTATTAATTTTTAAGGACAATAAAATTTTAAACAATATTGTGTTTTATTTATATATTTTATTATCAATTTTAATGTTTATATTTATTCCGTCTACTTCAAAATATTTTATTGTTAGCATGATTTTAATTAGTTTTATGACAGCTAGAATGATTGAATATGGAACGTATTATAATGGCGAACTAAATATTTTTGATAAAATAATAAAAAGAGTTTCTAGTATTACTTATGAAGTATATTTGGTACAATATCCAGTAATATTTATATTCCAATATTTAGATGTTCCATCAAGTTTAAAAACTCTTTTAATAGTATTAATAGTATTGGTAACATCCGTAGTAATTCACTTTATGTTTAAAAAAGAAGATAAAATTAATTTGTTAAGATTTACCGTAATAGTATTAATTTCTTTAGGATCTTTATATGGTTCATACATTTATATTACTTCAAAGTCTTATGAAAAAGAAATTGAAGAATTAAAAAATTTGCTTAAAGAAAATGAACTAGTAATGAAAGCTAAACAATCTGATTATGAACTTCAAGAAAAGCAAAATGAAGAAGATTGGAAAAAGGAACTTGAAGAATTAGAAAATCCTGAAAATTATGAAAATATAATAAAAAAGTTACAAATTACTTTTATAGGGGATTCAGTAATGCTCGGAGCAATGAATGATATTAACAAAACATTTCCAAATAGCTATTTTGATGCTAAAGAATCTCGTCAAATTACAACTGGATATAAAATATTAGAAGAATTAAAAAAAGAAAATAAACTTGGAGAAATAGTAGTAATTCATCTGGGAACCAATGGTGATTGTAGTTATTCATTTAAAGAAAAATTAATGAATTTATTAAGTGACAAAATAGTTTTCTGGATTAATACAACTAACAATGAAAAATTTAATAGCAGTTTAGAAAAATTAAAAGATGAATACAGTAATTTACATATTATAAATTGGCATGATTTATCTATGAATCATAAAGATTGGTTTTATCATGATGGTATACATTTACCACAAACAGGAAGAAAAAACTATACAAAAATTATTTACAATGAAATATACGAAGTATATAAAGATAAATTGAAAGATAAAAAGCAAAAACTTATTCAAGAACATTTAGAAGAATTAAGAAATAAAATATCTTTTTATGGTAATGATATATTATTTTATAATTTTACTGATTTGCAAGAGAATTATCCAGATGCAAGATTTTCTGTAAACACTAATTATAGTTTCAAAGATTTAAAAGACAATATTAAAAAGAGTTTGGAAGAAAACACTTTATCTAATAAAATTGTTCTATCTTTTGATAATTCTACAATTATAAGTATTAAAGAGTACGCAGAAATAATCGAAGTTTGTAAAGATAGTAAAGTATATATTGTATCTACCACAAAGCCTCTAACAAGTCTTTCAAATTATAAAAATGCTGTAATAATTAATTTTTATGAAGAAATTCAAAAACATAAAGACTACTTAATGGCTGATGGTATACATTTAACTGAAAAAGGTAATAAAGCATTAATTAACACCTTAAAAAATAAAATTAAATAAATATTTACTATAATTAAGTTACAAAAAAGGCAAAATAATTTTAAAATTGTCTTTTTTTGTTATATAATTATTTATATTAAAGGAGTGATAATTTGCCAGTAATAGGTTTTAAAAAGAAATTTAATAATTTTACACCTATAAAAGAAGATACATTTATTATAAACTTTAATTTAAAATACACTAAAAAGGGATCTTTAAAATTTAAAGGAATTATTTCTTCTAATTATTTTGATTCTGGGGATTATAATCTTTTATTAGATGAAGTATTAAATAATTTTAATGACTCTTTATTTAAAAAATATGATAATGGAGTATTTATATTAAGCATTTGTAAATATTTAGTAGATAATGTAAAAAATATATATTCTATATGTTATGAAAGTAATGATTGCACTGACATTTATTATAGAAACGAAATAATAAAAGATTATAATAGAATAAAAAAATATAAAAGAAAGGATTGATTATTATGTTTGAAAGTATTGCAGTAATTTCTGATGTACATGGTAATTTAGAAGCGCTTACTGAAGTAATAAATGATATTCAAAAAAGAAATATAAAAACCATAATATGTTTAGGAGATATAGTAGCTAAAGGTAATTCTCAAAAAGAATGTTTGGATATTATAAGAGAAAAATGTAGTATAGTATTAAAAGGTAATTGTGATGAGTATTTTTCAAGTAATATTGATTTAAGTAATAAAAGTATTGAAGAAAAAAATAGATACAATTGGAATCAAAGTAAAATGACTGACACAGATAGAGTGTATTTGAAATCTTTACCATACTCATATGAATTATATATTAGTGGTAAATTAGTAAGATTTTTTCATGCTACTCCAGAGAAAATAAATGGTTTTGTTGGAAACATAGATAAATTAGAAAAATTATATTCTCAATTTTTACCAAGTGATAATACAATTTCTAATGATAAAGCAGATGTAGTAGTTTACGGACATATACATATCTCATTTATGCAAAAATTATATAATAGAATATTAATTAATGCAGGTTCAGTTGGAAACGCAATTGATGTTTTTAGAAATAATTTAAAAGACGGTAACCCTAAAAATACTACAGTAGCGAATTATTTAATAATAAGTGGTATAATTAATTCAACAAATATTAATGATACAATATCTTTTGAGTTTGTAAATGTACCATATAATATTGAAAAAGAATTAGAAAATAAAAGTTTATTTATCATTAAGACTATTCCTGAAACTCCTAAAATTTCATATGGTATTGTTACTTTAAAAAATAATGTATTAAGTAATAGTTGTAATAAGTTTATTGCTTCTTTAATAACTCAACAAAATGATTTAAAACTGTAATATGAATTACAATTCATAATAATATTAACTTGATTAGTTGCCTTTTTGTATATTGAAATCTATTAATTAAAAAGTCAAAGGTAATTTTTGAATAGTTATAAATTTTTTTAATTAATGTTTAAATATGCAATTAAAAGGTGATTTCATACCAAAAGAATATTGATATATATGTCAAAAATATGCTGATTTAACTTGTAAACATTTTCCTTCACATATAGCATTAATATTTTAAGAGTAAAATCAATTGAGAGAAAAGAAATTATAAAATTAATAACAGAAAAAATAGAATGCTCTTGGATACTACTTGATTAAAATATAAATCATAACGGATAATGATAGTTTATATGTAAATTGATATAAATATAAATTTATGGTATTATATAACACATAATTTTTCTTGCGTTG
>OJAW01001860.1_pt1 | contig 11457 bp, 11 predicted proteins | sample 1589151 | NCBI WGS metagenome assembly OJAW01 (sample SAMN03283290) | human gut metagenome | biome: human-associated habitat; material: feces | host: Homo sapiens | place: Peru | collected 2012 | reverse complement strand
TACGACCGCCCGGTTATGAGCCGGATGCTCTAACCAACTGAGCTAAGGGTCCATTGCTATTTAATAATAGCATATATTTAGAATTGTTGCAAGAGAAAATGAAAAAAAATAAGAGAAATTCACTAGAAAGTCTCTTATTTTCCTAACATATTAATTAAATTGATTTTAAACATATCTTTTTCTGGATTAGTTTTCGAAATCATAACACCTTTGTATGTAGATAATTCAGCTCTGTGGCCTTCATCTAGAATACCTTCTGGTGTAATATTTGTTAAAAGTATTATTTTCTTTTCAAGATATACTGTATAGTGTAATGTTATCTCGCCGTGTACTTTAACAAATAATTCATCTGTTGGTAGTTTTAACTCGTAACCTACAGTTTTATTTTTTTCATTTCTACTAACTTCTTTTCCTAAGAAATTACCTTTACGTAATTCTGGATAATAGTTAAATGTTAATTTCTTGTAAGCCAACATGTTATACTTTCTAACAGATCTTTCTTTTTTACGAAAATCGTTTTCATCCAAATACTCGAAAATATACGCATTATTCATTATACTCAACCCCACCCTATATAAATTTTAATTTTGTATACTTCAGGTCTCTCACCCTCAAAGTACACATATTATAGCATAAAAGTCTTATTTTGTCAAATATTTTTGGACTTGATGTTGTTTAAAATTATGTGTCCTGCTTTGTTTAATTTATGCATCTTACTTATTTATGATGTTAATATTAGAAAAATACTTTAATAGGCTGATAGTTTGGATAATTCGAACCTTTATTATTGGTATTGTTTATTCATAAAATCAATCTTGCTTTTTGATATATAAAATGATATGTTATAGGTAATAAAAATTAGTTTTAAAGGAGTTTGTTTAATGAAAAAAAAGGGAACAAAAAATGTACAAAGTAGTGAAAGCAGCAGGAATAAAGGGAGGCGAATGATGAGTATTATTGGAATAGTTGCAATAGTAGTTATTGTTTGTTATGGAACTTTCATAAATAGAAAGATAAATGATAAAAAAATAGATTTTTCTCCTGATGTTTCAATTAATATGACAAAGAAAATAGAATTGTCAAAAGAACAGGAAACTTATAATATTGATAGTAGTTTAAGAATTGAGTTTTTAGGAAAAGTACAAGATAACGATAGTTCTAACAAACCAATATATAAATACACAGCGGATGTTTATTTAGACGATAATAAAATCTTAACAATTGATAATGATAATATTTATTCTGCAAATGCAGCGGCTAATTTTGAAGTGATTCGTACTAAAAAAGTTTATATTTTGAAATCATTTGTTGCTAGACAGTGTAATTCTGATAAGATTAATATTGTTACGATGAAGGGAAAAGTTTTACCAATAACAGATTCGGCGATGGATTTTGATATCAATAAGAAACTTGATAAGTTTACATTAACTTTGTGTGATAGTTGTATGGACAGTAATTGTAAAATTGAAAAGTATGAAATTGTAGATGATACGATCGTAAAGAAATAAGTAAAAAGATGACTTGTAAGTAAGTCATCTTTTTTAATTGTGATATGTATATACTTTTGCTTTTTCAGTTGTTGGAGCATTAGCCATGGCCTCAACAATAGCCTCTGCTTTTTCTTCATTTGTCATCGTATATGGTTCTTCATATTCGTAAACATTTTGATCTGTTGCAGGAGATTTCTTTGTAGAAGTTGTGGCATCTGATGTTTTTGTTGTTTCTTCTGCATTTGGATCTGGTAATGGTTGATCTGTCATATCACCAGTTGGATCTGTTGTTATGTCTTTAACTGAGTCATTTAAGTCTCCATTACTGTCTGAATGTTTATCATCAAAGTCAACATCATGGTCACCAAAGTCTTTTTCGTTTACAGTTTTGCCGTTTTTAATATCTTCATTAGCCTTATCCACTTTATCTTGGAAGTCTTTTTCATCTTGCTTTATTTGTTCTTCTTGTTCTTTTCTTTCTTGATCGGCTTTTTCTTGTTGACGTTTTGCTTCTTCATCGGCTTTTTTCTCTGCATCTTGTCTTGCTTGCTCATTTTCTTTAGTTACTGTTTCATCCGCTTTTGCTTCGGCCTCTTTTACCTTTTCTAGACCTACTACATCAATGGCATGATTACGATCTGTTGTTGTTTCAGTAGTTGTTTTTGTGTAATACTCTGTTACTGTTTTTGTTGAAACTATCGTACCAGTAAAGTTTTTGCCATTATAAGCAAAGGCTACATTTACTTGCTTTTTGAATCTATCTAATTGACTTATATCACGATGTGCATCATCTATTACATAGGCTTTATTTTCTTTCAATTCTTCAATTCTTTTTTCCTTCAATAAATCATAATCTATATATTCATTATTCTTTGGTGTCATTAGACTTACTAAAGCGGCTTTTTCAATTATATCGTTGGCTCTATTGCATACACCGATATCGTTTAGGTAAGCAACTGCTTTATCTTGTAACGTTTTATCTGTTTCAAGATTTTGGAATAGAATTTCTGAAGCACTTACCATTGGTATAATAGAAAATTTATATGATTCAATACTATTTCTTGGATCACTATGAGCAATTCCTTCTTCCCTAACCTTTTCTGTTATTGGAAAGTCCTTGTATAGTTCTTGATAAAAAGCATTTACTTTTTCAACTTTAGTCTTGCCTGTTGCTTCTTTGCATGCTAGGAATAAGTCATGATATTTTTTATAGAAGGCTTTAGCCTCATCACTACCTAAAAGTGTACTTATATCAACTTGATTTTCTCTTGTTTCAAGTACGTGAGCACCCATTAATTGTAAGGTGGCAGTCTTATAAGCATCACTTAATTCAGTAGCGTTTAATTCAGCACCATTAAAGATTTCAATTAAATCGGCCTTTTTATAATCATTATATACAAGAGCCATTGAGATTACTTCATCCCAAGAAAGTGCGGCTTTTATATCTTTTCCTTTTTCAACAAAAGCATTGGCAAATTTAATGTTAAAGTTATTTAGTGTGGCACTTATATTAGTCATAACTTTTTGTTGTGTCTCACTCTTTGATAATTTTAACATTCCAGCAAAACTTGTAGTTTCTTTTATTAAATCATCTGTATTGTATTCTTGATCGGCAGTAGCAACAATTGGCTTAACTGGATCGTCGGTATTTCTTTGAGTTTTACCATTAGCACATCCTGGAATAAATAATATGGCTACAGCAGTTGCTACAGCGGCAACTCTTCTTGCTATTTTACCTAGGAATGTCTTTTTAAAGATTTTTTTAATTGGGCCATCTTCTTTTGGCGGTTTTTTGGTCTTTTCTTTTTCTTTTTGTTCTCTATAGGCTGCATATTTTGCTTGTAGTTTACTTACTAATTTTACTCCAGTTATGGTTTTAAGGAAGTTCATAAATCTTTCTTTTTTATTTGTAGTTTCTTCTTCGTATTCTTCCTCTTCTTCGTACTCTTCTTCTTGTGCTGCTCTTTGAGACTTTTTCGTCTTATGTTTAGCTCTTATTTTGTTTATTAAATTTACTCCAGTTATAGTTTTTAAGAAATTCTTAAATGAGCCTTTTTTGGTTTCTTCTGGTTCTTCTAGATAGATTTCGTCTTTTGTTCTAAACTCTTGGAATCTCTTTTCAAACTCTCTACCTGATACTCTATAGACATAACGTTCATCTATAATGTCAGCAAATTCTTCTGGACTTATACCTTTGGCATTCATTAGAACTTTGATATTTTCTAAACCTTCGGCTTCATCAGTATTTTTGACTGTACCATCAGTATAGAAAATACAGGCTTGTGTTCTTTTTCCAGTTTCGCTATCAAAGGTATAAAAGACTATATTTTTAATTTCCTTTTTCATTTTATTTTCCCCCTTATGTTTACTTTAACTTTTTATTACCAGTATAGTACCAGTTGTTATTTAATAGAGTTGTATCATTGTAGTAACTCCACTTCTTCTCAGTTGTTCCTGTTGATGTTAATTTTCTTGTTCTATCACTTGAGTAGCATACTGTTCCATATAATGGTTCAGTTCTAGTTGCTATTTCTGTTTTTGTGATATTTCTATATACATAAACTGTCTTTGTAGTGTAACCGCCACAAGTTGCTGTTACTGATGAACTTGAACTAGTTGGTGCTTCAGTAGTTGATGTTACTTTTGACATGCTTCCTGTATATGTATATTTGTCATAATAATAGTTTGGTAAAGTTGTACAAGTATCTGAACAATAACTGTAATCAGCGCCAACAAATTCATAATGTGTATTTTCTGTATCTCTTGGTGGATTAGCATATGAACCTCTGCCATTGTAAGACCAACCGTCTACTGATGATTGTGTTCCTGATGTTATTGTTGTTACGTTGGTATATGTTTTTGTTACAGCATATGTCACGTTGTTAATGATTACATATGTGTAATTTGTACATGTTTTGGCAGAATATGATGATGCTTCGATTTGAGTACTACGTTCTTTGATGTACTCTTTTTCATGAGTTCCTATTTTTTCTTTACGATTATATAGTTTTACTTCTCTTAAACAGTTTATATCGCTAGCAGCACATGTTATGGCTTTAGTACTACAACTGGTTTCAGTCCAGTTAGCCCATTTTGTCCAACTACTGAATGTTGCATTTGTAGTTCTTGCATACTCGTATAAATATTCTTTAGTTTTACAACTGTCTTCATAAGCATTTTTATCTACGATATTACCGTTTTTGTCATAGTATTTACCATTAACAATTTCACAGTAATGTTTTTCTTCTGGTTTACTAGTACATTCATTTTCGTAAGTTTCTTTAGTTACGACAGTTCCGTCTTTGCCATAGTATTTGTCATTTACGATAGCACAATAATGCTTTTCTTCTGGTTTACTAGTACATTCATTTTCATAAGTTTCCTTACTTACAACAGTTCCTGCTTTACCATAATATTTGTCATTTACGATAGCACAATAGTGTTTTTCTTCAGGTTTAGTAATACATTCGTTTTCGTAAGTATCTTTGTTAACTACATTTCCAGATTTGCCATAATACTTTCCGTTAGCAATTTTACAATAGTATTTTTTTACTACTGGAGTATCTGGTGTAATAGTAGTTCCTTTTATTACTATGTTCTCAGACTTTTTCTCACATATATTACCCTTACAATATGTGTAGCAACCTAAATGAACTAAAATATAGTCTTCTTTTTCACTATCTTTGATATTTACCTTTAGGATGTATTCATTTTCAGCTTTAGTTATTTTTACGTAGCTTGCCTCAACGTCTACTGGTTTATTATTTTTGTCTATCAATGGTGTGATTATTTTTAGACCGATCATTTCACTTAAGGTCATCTTTTTAAATTCGCCTTCTTCTTGAGGAAGACGTTCGTCTGTATAGTAAGAAATGGCTGCTTCTTTCATCTTGTTTAAGTTATCAGAGAAAATTTGTGATGTTAAAGCATTTATCTCACTACTACTTACGTTACTTTCTTTGATATTTTTATTGATTGTTGGTGCAATGAACTTTGGTAATAGCCAAACTAATAAAAATACAAAGATGATTATTAAAATTAACTTTAATAAGAAGTTTCTGAATGGGAAACCTCTATTTTCGTATTCTTCATACATATATATGCCCCCTGTCTCTATGCCTTACTATTCTAGCATGATGTGGGGTTTTTGTCAATTTTTTTGTTTTAATTCGACAATGGTTGTTCCGGTATTAAAATTATCTAATTTGTAGGATAAAACATACTTGTTATGCTTCAATGTTTCTTGAGTGGTTTTTTTTAAAATTCCTGTGCCATTCCCATGAATTATTAGAACTGTTTTATTATGAAGATTGTAATTATCTTCGATAAATTCATTAATTAAAATACGTGAATAGTCGCGATCTAGACCATGAAGATCTATTTGAGGTAAGTAACTAGATAATATTGTCATATTCTAACACCTCTTTTAATTCTGGAACTGAATACCTAGCCCCTATTTTAGTAACTGATAAGGCCCCTGTTATTGAGGCATAATGTATTGAGTCAAGTAATGAATAACCATTACTTATAAAGTAGGCAAAGGAACCATGGAAGATGTCACCAGCACCAGTTGAGTCAACAGCAGTTACTTTTATGCTTGGAATTTGAGTACAAATTCCTGCAATTTCGGTAAAGCTTCCGTAAGATTCCAGAGTGATTATGATATTTGTTTTGAAGTATTCTTTTAATTTGAAATAGCAAGTCTTTACAGTATCAATGTTTTGATAATCTATTTTAGTATTTGAAAACTTTTCGGCAAATTCATGAGAACAAACTAAATAAGTAACTAATTTTCCTAGTTCTAAATTATCGTCATTAAGACGGCTGGCATCAAAAACACTTATAGCCGTAGGATTTTCTTTTAAGACTTCTTTGACTGTTTCAGGATGTTCACCGTCTATCAAGATTACGTCGGCTTGAAGTTTTTCTGGAATGTTTAAGTTTCTTATGGGAGTGGCTTTTGATGTTACAATTGTTCTACTACCATTTGCCATATTAGCAAAAATATAACTGCATGAAGTCTTATGAGTTGGTATTTTTTCAAGATAGGTAGTGTTGGCTCCTACTTTTTTAAATTCATCAATTATTCTATCGGCTTGGTAGTCAGCACCAAGGGCTGATATTACAGTTGTATCTACTCCCCATTTGGCTAAAACATAGGCTCCATTTGGACCAGAACCCCCACCACATTCTACATGATATGGTATACGATACTTATCATTTTCTACTGGATAATCAGTCATTGGAAGTGTTGTATCAAAAGTTGAGTGCCCTATACAAATTGCTTTCATTTTTTCACCCTCTATTCCTATATAGTATATCAAAAATTAGGAGAACTTTAAAGTAGTTGAGACGGTTTTGTATGGAAAAAAGCGACATGGCATTTTTACTTGTAAAGATGGACTTTTTAGAAAATATGTGGTATAATACAGCACTTATGAAAGGGGTAATAATATGGATGAGTTGTTTTTAAAGTGTTATCGATTAGTACTTGAGAATATACGTGATAGAGTTCCTTTTGAAGCAATTTCTCTACTGGGTATTTCAGTTCTTGCTTTATATCTAGTTGATAAAGAGATAGTTTTAGAAAAAATGCCTAGTATAATACAAAATACGTGGATTAAAATTGAAAGGAAGTCAATCATAGAGCAAGTGCGTGAGGTTGGTATAAAAGATGAGGCTTGCTTTTCTCGAATTAATGGGGCGGTTTCTACTGTACTTTGTCATGATGAGTTTGGTAATCCTGCCGCGGGAACAATTCTTTTTGTCCCTTTAGATTATAGTAAAAAGAGATTAGAGATTATTAATACTATAGTTCATGAACTTACACATTTGTTAAGGGAGCAAAAACCAGTTCTTGATGGGGAAATATTTACTTTGCAAGGTGGAGTTTCTATGAGCCGATACAATACTCGTACTGAAGTTTCTGAGAATGAGTTTCATTGGTTTGAAGATGCTATTGTTGAACATCATGCAAAAAAGGCTATCGATGCGTTGATGAGTTTTTTAGAAAATGATACCGATAAGACCAATTGTCTTATGGTTTTAGATGGTGGCAAAGAAACGTATAAAGACATTGAAAATATTTCATATAGTTTTTTTAATATAACTATGGATGTTTTGAATGAGGATGATAACTTTAAGAAGATTATTGATGATTCTTTTCAAGGACAATATGTAGGTGGTAGGTTAAGTAAATATTTTAATGAAGTAATGGCCGGAGAGGTGACCTTTTCGGAATATGCTTTGCTTTTTGATCAACTAGGGGAAGCATTGGCAGCAAACAATCCTACTCCTATGGAAGGATTATTTAAAAAGATTGGAGATATTACAAGAGATTTTTATTTTAGGACAGGCGCCAATGAAAAAAGAGGAATTAAAAGACCTTATGAAAAGGTTGAGTAATTTCTCTTTTTTATTGAGTAATAGTTTCCAATAAATTAATGTCTACAATATTTCCATTTTCGTATTTGGTTAAGGCTTCTATTATTAAAGTCTTGGCTCTTAGGCAATCCTGCATATTTTTTAGTTCTTCTAGTGAGTACCAAGCAACATCTAGGATTTCTTTTTTATTATAGTTAATTGAACCGTTAATAATTTTAGCGCTAAATATTATACTTAACCAGTTATCAGTTTCTGTTACTTTATTACTTAATTGAATTAGTCCAGTTAAGTCGACAGTGTAACCGGTTTCTTCTAAAATTTCACGTTTAGCGCCTTCAATAATTGTTTCGTTATCTTCTAAGTGACCAGCGGGAATATTCCATTTCCCTTGACATTTTTCTTTGGCTTCTTGAACTAATAAATATTTACCGTTTTGTTCAATGATTCCCCCTACTAGTATTTTTGGCATAGTTATCCTCCTAAATTATTTTATAAAGATTGGACTTTGTCTTGTAATTTACTTGAATGTATTTACAATAAATTTTGTTGTGACGGCTACGGCTTCTTGAAGAGCTTTGTCATTGTTTCTAAAAGTATGTTCTCCATCTTTTATTAGTTTTAAAGTTGGTGTTTGACATTTTTTAGAGACTTTTACCGATAATTCATAAGGAACTGTTTTATCGGCTGTACCATGAACAAATAAGATTGGTAAGGACAATTGTTCTAGATTTTCATAAGGTTTTAGGCTATATACTTCATCAAATAGTTTTAGGCCATAATTTACTTTAGTACCATTATTTTTTTCTCTTGTATAAAAGCCCTCTTTTTTGGCTATTTCATATCCTTCTTTGGTAAAAGCCTTATTAGATGGATCTTGATAATCTAGAGCACCATACCAAGATACTAGTCCTTTTATATTTGAATAGTCTTTATAATTTAATAAAGATATAATACTGGCTCCAAAACTAGCACCTAAAATGATAAATTCATTATAATCTAGACTTTTTAGTAAGGAAATGGTACTTTTCAAATCTTCTATTTCACCAGAAATAGTCATTTCATAATCTTTTCCTGTACTTTCACCGTGAGAGCGAAAGTCAAATCTAAAAGTATTTATTTTGTTTTGTAATAGACTTAAAACTAAGGCATCAAAAGCACCATTTTCGGATTTATTACCACCTAGCCCGTGACATAAGATTACAATTTTTTTATTACTATTTGGTCTTGATAGTAAACCTTTTAAAAGTACGTTGTTGGTACTTCGATATTCTATTTTTTCTTCATTCATTTTTATCACCTTACTATTATGTTTTTATACTAATTTTTTTATTACTTTTTGGGTAGTGATTTAATTTTTACCTTTGCCCGTTCATGGACTGGCTCTTCTTTTGAAAGGTATAAATCTTGAGGCATATTAGCAATATAGTTTAATTCGTATAATAAACCTTTATCCGCACTTATGAAACTTTCTCTGGCGGATAGTGACCAAGTTCCATCTCTAAGAATGTATGCTGAGAGCATGTAATAACTTGGATCAACTACTTTTATTCTCTTTAATACGATTTTTTTATTTTCTTGCTGGTACTTTTCTAGAGATAGTAAAGCAAGATGAGAAATGTTTTTTACTGGTATTTCTTCTTGGTAAGAAATAGTTCCATCTGTTGTTAGTTGAATAAGAGCAATAGGCCTTTCATTGTCGTTTACAGTTACAGTTTCTACTTCTACACATTTTGTTGAGTCTTTTTTAAATTTTTTATAAAACATATTATACTCTCTCCTTTTTGGTTTAAACTCTTAAGTATAGCATAACATATTTTAGAAGTTTTGTGATAGCAGGAGTTGTTTTTTTCAAAAAGAAAAAGACTAAAATTTAGCCCTTTAATTATAGAATGCAACTTATTTTAGGCCTTTTCTTGGTTTTGAATGAGATTGGTTTTTTTTAAGAATAATATGTATTGCCTGATGAGTCCTTTTTAGCGACGGTTCCATCGGCAAAGGTTTCATCTCCTTTATAGTTAGTCGTACTAGAAGTTATATTTCCATCTTTATCCGTATAGGTGGTAGCACCTAAGCCATTACTGTAGCCTGTTGCTGCATAATTACCTACTTCATCGGTAAATGTTTGCTGCCCAAAACCATTATCAATAGATGCTCCAATCATATTACCTTCTTCATCGTAGTACGACGTTTTGCCAGATACATCTGTAAAGGCACGAGCTGGTTTTCTTTTCTCTTTCTTTTTTGCCTTTTCTTTAGCAAGGTCATTATTAATTGAATTTTGATAGACAGCACTACTTGGGGAAGGCTTTCCTGAGTAACTAGTAACTTCAAAAGTATTTCTAAAGAATTTATAGATTAAAAGTGCAATTCCACAAGTTGCAACTGTTGGGACAACAAGTAAAATGGCAGTTATGGGCTTTATTGGCTTACAAACTTTTTTAATTAAAATATATACTCCTAATGATATTATGGCTACTATGGTAATTATAATTACGGAACTCATTTTATCACCTCTATTATAGAGTATAACAGAACTTTTAGATTATTTCTAGATGTCATTGTTGGGGGATTAGAAATTGCTGGTATTTTTTTCGAAAAGAAAACTCTATCAACGGATAGAGTTATTCTATATTTTTGCATTCTTTTATGGAAAGATTATTCTTTATTATTGATTGCGGCTTGAGCAGCGGCTAATCTTGCTACTGGTACACGGAATGGTGAGCAAGATACATAATCAAGTCCTACTCTATGACAGAAATCAATACTCTTTGGATCTCCACCATGTTCACCACAAATTCCTAAGTGAATATTTGGTCTAGTTTTGCGACCAAGTTCAGCCGCCATAGCAACTAATTTACCAACACCAGTTTGATCGATTGTTGCGAATGGATCTTGTTCAAGAATTTTCTTCTTGTAATAATCTCCTAAGAATTTAGTAGCATCATCTCTTGAGAAACCAAATGTCATTTGTGTTAAGTCATTTGTACCGAAACTGAAGAATTCAGCCTCTTCTGCTATTTCATCAGCAGTTAGAGCAGCTCTTGGAATTTCGATCATAGTACCAACTTCATATTTTAAGTCAGCACCTTTTTCCTTAATAATTTCATTTGCTGTTTCTACAACAATATTTTTAACATATTTTAATTCTTTTACAGTTCCAACTAGTGGAATCATAATTTCAGGAATAACTGTTTTGCCTTCATTTTGAACATTTATTGCTGCTTCAATTACGGCTCTTGTTTGCATTTTAGCAATTTCTGGATAAGTAATTGCTAGACGGCAACCACGATGTCCCATCATTGGATTGAATTCTTTTAATGATTCAACTCTATTCTTTAAGGCTTCAAAAGTCATACCTAAACTTTCAGCTAAAGGTTTAATTTCTTCATCTGTATGTGGTAAGAATTCATGTAGAGGTGGGTCTAAGAAACGAATTGTTACTGTATAACCATCCATGGCTCTAAATAAGCCTTCAAAGTCATCTCTTTGATATGGAAGAATTTTTTCTAGCGCTTCTTCACGTGCTTCTACAGTTGTTGCGGTAATCATACGACGGAAGTTAAAGATTCTTTCTTCCTCAAAG
>OJAW01001859.1_pt1 | contig 11458 bp, 11 predicted proteins | sample 1589151 | NCBI WGS metagenome assembly OJAW01 (sample SAMN03283290) | human gut metagenome | biome: human-associated habitat; material: feces | host: Homo sapiens | place: Peru | collected 2012 | reverse complement strand
AGTATACATATATATACTTTTTGCTAGTTCATTTATAGTAGGATTTTTCTTACCAAGATTAACTTTCATAGCATTAATAATATCTTTTCTACTTTCCTTATTAGGAATATAGTCCCATAAAACTAATCTGCTTCTCTCATCATAAATCATTTGACCAGAGCCTGCTAAGAATAATTGTTCAATATTAATTAAATCAGCATCATCTTTTTGTAGAGCATTAGTAGTTATATCTTTAGCAATATCATAGAAAGATAATATTTGCTTAGTAGTAAAGTTAGTATCTAAGTTATTAGAAATAGTATCTAAAAAAGATATCATTAACTTTATAAAAGAATTTATAGAAAATTTATCTAAAAATATGGGTATTACTATAAATAGTGAAGTAAGAGAAAATGAAGGAATATATAATGTACTATTAGTTACTGATAATAATCCAATTATTATTGGTAAAGATGGTAGAACAATAGATGCTATTCAATTACTAATTAGACAAGCATTAACTACTCAAGTAGGTAAAAATATAAAAGTAATAGTAGATGCTTCAGATTATAGAAATAATAAACAAAGAAATTTTGAAAGAAAAATAAAAAAAATAGCTAAAGAAGTATTAAAAACTAGAGTAGAAGCTAAATTAGATCCTATGAATTCTTATAATAGAAGAATTGTTCATTCTCTTTTAGCTGACTATGAAAATATTGAAACTGAAAGTTTTGGAGAAACTCCAAACAGATATGTAGTTATAAGATATAAAGACTAAAAGTCTTTTTTCTTTTTATTACTTGTTGTATAATTATGTGGAGGTGATTATATGAAAGATACAATTGCTGCAATATCTACATCTTTAGGTGTAGGAGCTATATCAATAATAAGAGTAAGTGGAGATAATAGTATAGAAATAGTTAACAATATAACTAAAAATAAAAATTTAACTGATGCTTTAACTCATACAATTCATTATGATTTTATTGTTGATAAAGATAAAATTATAGATGAAGTTTTAATTAGTGTAATGATGTCTCCTAAAACATTTACTAAAGAAGATGTAGTAGAAATTAATTGTCATGGTGGAATAGCTACTACAAATAAAGTGCTTGAATTATTATTAACTAATGGTTGTAGACTTGCAGAACCAGGTGAATTTACAAAAAGGGCTTTTTTAAATGGTAGAATTAATTTAAATCAAGCAGAAGCTGTAATGGATTTAATAAACTCAAAAACAGAAAAAGCTCGTACTTTAGCTATAAATGGAATAACTGGTAATGTATCTAATATGATTAAGGATCTAAGAGATAAATTAGTTGGTTTAATAGCTAGTATAGAAGTTAATATTGATTATCCTGAATATGATAATGAAGATGTAACAGAAAAAGATGTAGAAAATGAATTAGGTAATATAAAGAAAAAATTAAATGAAATAATAAATAATAGTGAAAATGGAAAAATAATTAAAGAAGGTATTAAAACTTCTATAATAGGTAAGCCAAATGTCGGTAAAAGTAGTATTTTAAATGCATTATTAGATGAAGAAAAAGCTATTGTAACTGATATAGAAGGTACAACAAGAGATGTAGTAGAGGGTACTTTATCTATAGATGGAATAATTTTTAATATTTTAGATACAGCTGGTATTAGAGATACCTCTGATACTGTAGAAAAAATAGGTGTGGAAAAAAGTTTAAAACTTATAGATGAATCTGATTTAATATTATTTGTTCTTAATAATAATGAAGAATTAACTACTGAAGAGGAAGAAATATTAGATAAGCTAAAAGATAAAAATTATATAATTATAGTAAATAAAATAGATTTGGATAAAAAAATAAATATAAATGATAATAATATTGTTTATTTAAGTGCTTTAAATAAAGTAGGTATAGAAGACTTAAAGAAAAAAATAAAAGAAATATTTAATTTAGAAAAATTAGAAACTTCTGATTTGAATTATTTAACTGGAACTAAAAATATAGCAATATTAAAAGAAGCTTTAAAAAGTATAGATGATGTAGAAGAAGCAATTAAAAATAATATGCCTATTGATATGTTAGAAATTGATATTAAAAATATTTGGACATCATTAGGTACTATTATAGGTGAAACTTATAGTGAAGAATTAATTGATGAAATGTTTAGTAGATTTTGCTTAGGAAAGTAGGTGGATATATGGAATATGAAGTAATAGTAGTAGGTGGAGGACACGCAGGATGTGAAGCTTCACTTGCATGTGCTAGAAAAAATCACAAAACTTTATTAGTAACAGGAAATATTAAGAATATAGCAGATATGCCTTGCAATCCATCTATTGGTGGGTCAGCTAAAGGTATAGTAGTAAGAGAAATAGATGCATTAGGAGGCCAAATGGGTAAAAATGCAGATATTTCCCAAATTCAAATTAAGATGTTAAATAGTGCAAAAGGTCCAGCAGTAAGATCTTTAAGAGCTCAAGCAGATAAAAAAACATATCCAGAAAATATGCTTAAAACATTAAAAGAAACATCTAATTTAGAAATATTAGAAGGATTAGTAGAAGATTTAATTGTAGAAGATGGAATAGTAAAAGGTGTAATATTAGAAAATGGTGAAAAAATATATTCCAAAAGGGTTATTTTAACTACTGGTACATATTTAAAAGCAGATATTATGGTAGGTGATACTAGAAGAAGAGAAGGACCACATGGTGAAAGACCTAGTAATCATTTAAGTGATAATCTAAAAAAATATGGTTTTAGAATTATAAGATTAAAGACAGGAACTCCACAAAGAGTAGATAAAAATAGTATTGATTTTAGTAAAACACAAGTAGAAAATGGTGATAATGAATATTTAACATTTAGTTTTGATAATGAACCAAGTTATAAAATAGAAGATCAAGTACCATGTTATTTAATATATACAACTCCACTTACTCATAAAATTATAAATGATAATTTACATAAAGCTAGTATGTATGGTGGACTTAATGATATTACGGGAGTAGGACCTAGATATTGTCCAAGTATAGAAGATAAAATAGTTAGATTTAAAGATAAAGAAAGACATCAATTATTTTTAGAACCTGAAAGTATATATAATGATTCAATATATATACAAGGTTTTTCTACTTCAATGCCACATGATGTTCAAGATTTAATGGTTCATAGTTTACCAGGATTAGAAAATGCAAAAATTTTAAAATATGCATATGCTATAGAATATGATGCTATTTATCCAACACAATTAAATAAAAGTTTAGAAACTAAAGTACTTAAAAATTTATATACAGCAGGTCAAATAAATGGTACTAGTGGATATGAAGAAGCTGCATGTCAAGGATTAATGGCAGGAATTAATGCAAGTTTAAGTTTAGAAGGTAAAGAAGCATTAGTTTTAAAAAGAAGTGATGCTTATATAGGTGTTTTAATAGATGATTTAGTTACAAAAGGAGTAATAGATCCATATAGATTACTTACTTCAAGAGCTGAATATAGATTATTATTAAGAACTGATAATGCAGATTTAAGACTAAGAGAATATGGTTATCAAGTAGGTTTAATAGATGAAGAAAGACATAATAAATTATTACAAAAAAAAGAAGATATAAAATCTTTAACTAGCTTATTAAAAGAAACTTATATAACACCAAAAGAAAATGATAAGTTATCAACATTAAATACAGCTTTATTAAAAGATAGAATAAATTTATATAATTTATTAAAAAGACCTGAATTAACTATAGAAAATATAAAAGAATTTATTTCTTTAGATTATAGTAAAGAAGTATTAGAACAAGTAGAAATTCATAATAAATATGAAGGATATATAAATAAAGCTTTAAAAGATGCAGAAAAAATGGTTGATTTAGATGAAAAATTAATACCAGATGATATTGATTATGATAAAATTCATAATTTAGCTAGTGAAGCAAAGCAAAAATTAAAAGAAATAAGGCCAACTAGTATTGGTCAAGCACTTAGAATTAGTGGAGTTAATCCTGCAGATATATCTTTAATAATGATATATTTAAAAAAGGAGTACTTATATGACTCAAAATGATTTTATAAAAAAAGTTAACGAATTGGGATTAGAAGTAACTGATGAAAAATTAGATAAATTAAATAAATATTATGAGTTATTAGTTAGCTTTAACGAAAAAATAAATTTAACAGCAATAACTTTAAAAGAAGAAGTATATTTAAAGCATTTTTATGATTCCTTAACATTAGTAAAAATTATTGATTTTAATAAATATAATACTTTTTGTGATATAGGTACAGGAGCGGGATTTCCGGGTATTGTAATAAAAATATTTTTTCCACATTTAAAAGTAACTCTTATAGATGCATTAAATAAAAGAATAGATTTCTTAAATGTAGTTATATCTGAGTTGCAATTAAAAGAAATAGAAACTATTCATTCTAGAATAGAAGATTATGGAAAAAATAATAGAGAATTATATGATATAGTAACAGCAAGAGCAGTTACTAATTTAAGTAATTTATTAGAATTTGCAATTCCAATAGTTAAAGTAAATAAATATTTTATTGCTATGAAGGGTAGTAATAATGAATTAGATACTATATTAAACGCTTCAAAATTATTAAATATAAAATTAGAAGATAAAATAGAATTTTCTTTACCTTATGAAGAAAGTAAAAGAAATTTAATTAAATTTGTTAAATTAGATAAAACAAATAATAAGTATCCTAGAAAATTTAGTGAAATAAAGAAAAAACCATTATAAAAAAAGCACATTGTGCTTTTTTTATTTTCCCAAAAAGTTCATCATAGCTGGTACTATTTGTTTTTTACGAGATATAATACCATCTAAATAATCTCCCTCTTCTAAATTTTCCATATCAAAACATTTAGTAAGTATATCTTTTGAAGTATGATCAAATAAGATATATGAACCATTATTTAATATATCAGTTACAAATAAAGCTAATATATCATAATTATTTTCTTCTCTAATTTTTTCAATTAAAGCTAAATATTTTTCTTGTTTCTTTAGTATATCTTTTACATAAACAGTAGATATTTGACTAATACCAATTTTTCTCTTATCAAAGTAAAATAATTTGAAATCAGTATAGAATATTTCTTCTATAGTCTTATTTTCTAAAGAAGATCCTGCTTTAAACATATCATATGCAAACTTTTCATAGTCTGTTTTAGCTAATTTACTTAGTTCATATACTGCTACTTTATCCATTTCTGTAGTAGTAGGTGATACAAGTAATAATGTATCTGATAAAATACCTGCCATCATAAGGCCAGCTATATTAGCTGGTGGTATTAAATTGTTTTCCTTATATAAATTATAAATAATTGTATTTGTACTACCAACTGGCATATTTCTAAAGTTAATAGGAACTTGAGTACCTATAGTACCAATTTTATGATGATCAATAATTTCTACTATAGAAGCTTCATCAAGACCCTCAACACTTTGTTCAAATTCATTATGATCAACTAAAATAACTTGTTTTCTATTTTTTTCAGCTGCATCTTCTAGTTTTAATACCCCTAAGCATTTATTATTATCATCAATAATAGGGTAATTACTATACTTAGTTTTATTTGCAATATCAATAAAGTCTCTAACTTCATCAGTTTCTTTAAAGCATATTACATCTTTTTTATTTAAAATTGTATTTGAATAATTACATAAGTTAATTAGTTTAGCTACTTGATATGAATACATTTCTGTTTTTATTATATTTACATGATTAGCTTTAGCTATTTCAATATGAATAGGTTTAATTTCACTATTACCAGTAAGTATAATTAGTTTAACACCACTTTTAACAGCAAATTCTATTATACTATGTCTATCACCAATAACTAATATGTCATCACTAGTTAATTTAACTGTATCAATAAATGTAGTAGATCTAAAAGCTGCAAGTAATATTTTACCTTTTATTTCATTATTAAATCTTAATATTTCCTTAGCTTCTAGTACATCTAGTATATTGTTATATGAAGTATTTAAATTTTCAAAGTCTCCAGTAATTAAATCTTTAGCAATTTCTTTCATAGAGATAGTACCTAGAAAACTATGTTCTTTATTTACCATTGGTACATTACTTAAATCATGTTTTTGCATATAATTAAATGAATTATAAATTGATTCAAATTCATTTATATAGTTATTTAATTCTGCTGAATTTGTATAATATCTATCGTTACCACTTGTAGATAATACAAATGAATTGTTATCTATAAGTTTTATTGTTATATATTCTATTTGGTTTTCTTTAGAAAATGATATTATTAGACTGCTATAACATTTATTGTTGTCTCCCGTCCATGGTCCATTATCTGAAATGTTATTTAACTTTTTTGATATTTCATTTAATACTTCGTTTGGAACTATTGTTTCTTTTTCATTACAATTATTGACTGTTATTTGGTAATCATTTGACTTTTCAACTTCTTTTATCCAATTTACTTTACCTTTATTATTTGCTAGTAATATTGTTATAATTGCTATTATAAATATTGCTAGTGTTGATAATAAAATTATATACTTTTTTTTATCCATTTTTGCTCTCCTTTATTTTATAATTTTATATTAACATTTAGTATTGTTTATGTCAACTATTATATTTCATTTAGTATTGTTCTATTTTGTTGCAATCTGTTATTTTTTGTTTCCATTCGGCATTTTTAAAATATTCCATGAGCTTATTGCCATATTCATCGTTTTCTATATAGAATTTATATAATTCTTCCACATAAATAACTGTATCGTTAGCACTAGTTGTTTCCCAAATGGTGTCATACATAAAAATATTTTTCGTTCCTTTTTCTTTCCAATAGTTGTAAATGTTTTTTCTACCAAATCTATTCATAAGCATAGCATAGGCTGTGTTATTGCTATCGTGAATTGTGTAATTAATTAAATAAAAATTGCCATTGTATAATAGTTTTTCATTTAGATCTATTTCTCCGGTACTGGCTTTTTCATATAAATAAATCATAGTCTGGCGCTTTGATACTACTAGCTGTAAATATTGGACTATCAGCATTATAAGATACGGTATATCCTGTATAGATATCTTTGTATATAAATGAGAAATATTCATCTTTTTCGTTATAGAGATTTTGTAAGTTATTAATAGTGTTTTTAATTATATTCATAATTATAGTTATTAATTTTACTTTGGTTACTTTGTAATGCCTTACTCCAAAATTGTTCATAATTTTTAGTTCTCCTACTATAACAATTATAATATATCAGAGATATTTTTACAAGAGTCTAGTTTATTTTTATAATTAATCTTTCTTTTTTTTATTATTTCATGTATACTTATAATAGGTGATTTTATGGAGATATTTGAATTAAAAAAGGAATATAAAAATCTTTATGATAGACTTTTAGATATTAGGAGGTCTCTTTGACTTAGATAGTAAGATAAATAGAAAAGAAGAAATAGAAAAGTTAATGCTTGATAGTTCTTTTTGGGATGATTCTGATATGGCTAATGAACTTACTTCAGAACTTAAGGGAATTAAGTCTGTTATTCAAAGTATTAATAACTTGGATGATCATATTTCTAGTAATATTGATTTATTAAATGAAGCATCAGACGATGAAGATGAACTCTCATTACTTATCTTTGACGAATATAAAGAACTTAAAAGAGATGTTGATAAACTTGAGATTCAAACTTATTTAAATGGTGAATATGATGGTCTTAATGCTATTATAGAAATTCATGCTGGAGCAGGAGGTACTGAGTCTTGCGATTGGGCTAATATGCTTTTTAGAATGTATTCTAGATATGCTGATAAAAGTGACTATAGTTTTATTTTACTTGACAAGCAAGATGGGGATGAAGCTGGAATTAAGTCTGTTATGTTTCAAATTAATGGTCTTAATGCTTATGGACGTTTAAAACATGAAAATGGTATTCATAGACTTGTTAGAATTAGTCCTTTTGATTCTAATAAGAGGAGACATACTTCATTTGCTTCTGTACTTGTTATGCCTGAAATTAATAAGAATATTGATGTTAAAATTGATGATAAAGATCTTAGAATAGATATTTATAGGAGTAGTGGACCTGGTGGTCAAGGAGTTAATACTACTGATAGTGCTGTTAGAATTACACATATTCCTACGGGAATTGTAGTTACATGTCAAAATGAAAGAAGTCAAATTAGAAATAAAGAAAAGGCTTTGGAAATTCTTAAAAATAAGCTTTATCTTGTTTTACTTGATAAACAGAGTGATGATCTTAATGCTATTCGTGGAGAACAACTTACTAATGGTTGGGGAAGTGCCAAACGTAGTTATGTGCTGTGTCCATATACTTTGGTTAAGGATAATGATTCTGGTTATGAGAATAGTAATGTAAATGATATACTTGATGGTAATATAGATGATATGATTGAATATAATATTAAATTTAGTAAATAAAAGGGTAGGTGGTAGTGTGAGAATATTTGAATATTTTAGGAGAAGAAAAGCCAACAGTATTGAGCAGAAAGTTAGAAGTAAAAATATAGGTAAACGTTATTTGATGCTTATTTCAGGGTGCTTAATAGTTGCTTTTGCATTTAATTTATTCTTTTTGAAATATGATATTGTTTGTTTTGGTGTCAGTGGTATTTCAATTGTTCTTAATGAATTTGGAGTTAATCCTTCAATATTTATATTATCTGCGAATATATTTTTGATGATACTTGCATATTTTGTACTTGGTTTTGACAATATGAAGAATCAATTAGTGGGTGCTTTATCTTATCCTATATTTGTAGAAATTACTAGTTTTATTACTGAACGAATTGATTTGGGAGGTACTGAACTTGTTGTTATTGCTATAATGGGGGGTGTATTTGCTGGTATTGGATATGGACTTATATATAAGAGTGATTTTTCTACTGGAGGTACAGATGTTATTATAGAAATTATATCTAAGTATGGTAAGATATCTATGGGAAATGCTGGACTTATTGTTAATGGTATTATTGTTATTATTGGTAAAATAGTATTTTCTTGGGATATTGTGTTATATGCTATACTTGTATCTTATTTGATATCTATATTTACAGATAAAGTTTTACTTGGAATTTCTAAAAGTAAGGTGTTTTATATTGTTACTAATAAGAAAAATGATGACATTGTTAGGGATTTTTTGATTTCTCTTCCTGAAGTTGGTGCTACAGTAATTGATGCTGAAGGTGGTTATTCTAGTGATGATCAAACTCTTTTACTTGCGGTAGTTCCTACTAGAGAATATTTTATTGTTAAAGAAGGATTAAAAGAAATTGATAAAGACATTTTCTTCTTGGTATGTGACTCTTATGAAGTTAGTAATAATGGTGATTTATAATGAGTAATGTTAATGGTTATATTTTAAATAAAATTAAGAATAAAAATACTTATAAAAATTTTTGTTTTTTTATGATTGGCCTTTTTATTAATACTTTATCTATTAATTTGTTTTATATTCCTAATAATGTTGTTTCTACTGGAAGTACTGGACTTGCTATTTTGGTTAATAATTTTATTGATATTCCTATTCCTTTAATTGTATTTGTTATTTCTTCAATTCTTTTGTTAATTGGATTTATGGTTTTTGGAATGGAATATGGTGCTAAGACGATACTTGGGACAATATTGTTTCCTTTATTTTTAGAGGGAACTAGTATTATTAATAATTTTGTTTCTTTTGATAATACTTCTTTGTTTCTTTTAATACTTATTGGTTCTGTTATAAATGGTTTTGGATTTGGACTTGTTAAAAAATCTGGTTATAGTATGGGTGGTTTCTTTGTTTTATATGATCTTATGAAACGTAGTTTTAAAATATCTATAGGTAAAGCTAGTTTGATATGTAATAGTCTTATTATTATATTTGGTGTATTTATATTTGGACTTGATAAATGTATTTATGCTCTTATTGCTATATATATTTCTACTTATGTTGGTGATAGAGTTATGCTTGGGGTGTCTAGAAATAAAGCTTTTTATATTATTACTAATAAGCCTAATCTTATTAAGGATTATATTATTAATAATCTTAATCATACGGTAACTATTGTTGCCGCTAAAGGGGGATATTCTGATAAAAGAAAAAAGATACTTTTATGTGTTATTCCTACTACTGAATATACTAGGCTTAAGGAGATTGTAAAAGAACTTGATAAGAATGCTTTCTTTTTGATTACGGATAGTTATTCGGTGTCTAAACAATAGGAAAATTATGTAAAATTATGTGTAGGTATTTAAAAAAAATGTAAATAATGTTATAATATTATTTACAGATATGGAGGAGTAGTTGTGGAATTAATTAGAGTTAATAATGTACAAAAGACTTATAAAACTGGTACTGTTGCTTTATATGACTTTAATCTTAGTATTAAGAAGGGTGAATTTGTTTTTGTTATTGGAGCTAGTGGTAGTGGTAAGTCTACACTTATTAAGATGTTATATAGAGAAGAAAAACCTGATAAGGGTTCTATTATAATAGGTGGTATTGATGTTGCTAAACTTAAAAATAGAAAGGTTTATATATTAAGAAGAAAACTTGGTGTTGTTTTTCAGGATTTTAAGTTATTACCTAAACTTACTGTTTATGAAAATGTTGCTTTTGCTATGGAAGTTCTTGGATATGATAAGAAAGAAATTCATAAAAGAGTAATGGAAGTTCTTAACTTAGTTGGATTAAAAAATAAGGTTAGACAATTTCCTGATCAATTATCTGGAGGAGAACAACAAAGGGTAGTTATTGCTAGAGCTATTGTTAATAAACCTAAACTTCTTATATGTGATGAGCCTACTGGTAATTTGGATCCAGATACTTCTATGGAAATTATGAAAGTTCTTGAAAATATTAATGCAATGGGTACCACTATTATAATGGCTACTCATGATAGGGATATTGTTGATAGAATGAAAAAAAGGGTTATTATGCTAGATCATGGTAAGCTTGCTCGTGATATAGAGAAGGGAAGTTATAGAAATGAGAGGGTTTAGAACTATTAATAGGTATTTTAGAGATGCCTTTCATGGTGTTTTTAGAAATTTTTCGTTATCTCTTGCTTCAATATCTTGTATAACTATAACGTTGATAGTAGTGGCATTTAGTTTGTTGTTATCTATGAATGTTGAGAATTTTTCAGAGTCTATTAGAAAAGATGTTACGGTAGTAATGTTTCTTAAAAGTGATACTACGGCTGAAGATGTTAGTAAGATTAAAAAGGAATTAGAAGGTGTTTCTAATATTGAAAATAGTACTATAGAATTTAAATCTAAAGCTGATAGTGCTCTTGAACTTAAAAATGGTAATGATATATTTGCTACTACTGTTGATAAATGGACAGATGATACTAATCCATTACTTGATAGTTATATGTTTAAGGTAAAGGAAATTGAAGAGATTGATAATACTGTTAAAGAGGTTAATAATTTACCTTTTACTAAAGATAAAATTAATAATATTAATTATGGTGAAGATATTGTTCATCA
>OJAW01001855.1_pt1 | contig 11479 bp, 11 predicted proteins | sample 1589151 | NCBI WGS metagenome assembly OJAW01 (sample SAMN03283290) | human gut metagenome | biome: human-associated habitat; material: feces | host: Homo sapiens | place: Peru | collected 2012 | reverse complement strand
ACCCGATTCGGGAAAAGTTTTTTTTGACGGAAAAGTTATAAACGATATGCCAGCTTATAAAAGAGAAGTGAATACGGTTTTTCAAAGATACGCTTTATTTCCGCATTTAAATGTTTTTGAAAATATAGCTTTCGGACTCAATCTAAAAAAAGTAAATAAATCGGAAATTAAAGAAAGAGTTTATCAAATGCTTAAAATGGTTAATTTGGAAAATTACGGAGCAAGAAATATAAATAATCTTTCGGGCGGACAACAGCAGAGAGTCGCAATTGCAAGAGCTTTGATAAATAAGCCGAGAGTTCTTTTGCTTGACGAACCTTTGGGAGCTTTGGATTTAAAATTAAGAAAAGAAATGCAAATTGAACTTAAAAAAATTCAGCAGTCTTTGGAAATAACTTTTGTTTATGTGACGCATGACCAAGTTGAGGCTATGACGATGGCGGATCGAATTGTAATTATGAAAGACGGTATTATTCAGCAGGTTGATACACCACAGAATCTTTACAACACACCTAACAACATTTTCGTTGCTGGATTCATCGGATCACCTCAGATGAACCTTATCGATGCAGAAGTATCTGAAAGCGGTTCACAGGTTACATTAAAGATGAGTGATACAGTTTCAATCAAGCTTCCAGCAGACAAGAGCAAGAAGCTTATCGATGGCGGATATGTTGGAAAGACAGTTGTTGTTGGTATTCGTCCAGAAGATGTTAAGGATGCAGATGAATTCATAACTGCTACTTTATGTATAATATAATATATCCTATTTTACATAAAGTCAAGTTTATTTTTTTCTAACTATCTTATTAGTAAACATTTTTACAATGTTTTTGTTTATTAACATTGCATATATTACTGTTAACATCAATGAAATTACTTGGAATATTATATTATTTGTATAATATGATATAAATACTATTATTGTAATTATTATTATGATGAAAATGGAGTAAAACAATTATTAAAAGAAAAAGACAAACTAAATAATTATATTACTAATTTAACTAGTAATGGTTATAGAGCCTTAGCAGTAGCTATATCTGATGAGAGGATTGCTTTATCTAATTTAAGAAGTTCTACCTTAGTAGGAGTTATTTTAGTAAGTGATGAAATAAGAAAAGAAGCATATGAAGGAATAGAATTAATTAATAATGCTAATATTCAAACTGTAATGATAACCGGAGATAATAAAAATACAGCTTATTCAATTGCTAAGGAAGTTGGTATAATTAAAAATAAAGATGATATAGTATTAACAAGTGATGAATTAAATAATATGTCTGATGATAAATTAAAATTAATCTTACCTAAATTAAAAGTAGTAGCAAGAGCCTTACCCACAGATAAAAGTAGGTTAGTTAGTATTTGTAAGAAAAATAATTTAGTAGTAGGCATGACTGGTGATGGTGTGAATGATTCAATTGCCTTGAAGAAAGCAGATGTAGGATTTGCTATGGGAAGTGGTACTGAGGTTGCAAAGGAAGCTTCAGATATAGTAATACTTGATGATAATATTAAATCTATTGCTAACGCTATACTTTATGGTAGGACAATATTTAAAAGTATTAGGAAGTTTATTGTTTTTCAACTTACTGTTAATTTTTGTGCAGTATTTATTTCTATCGTAGGACCTTTTATTGGAATAAGTTATCCTGTTACAGTTATTCAAATGTTATGGATAAATATGGTAATGGATACTCTTGCTGGACTTGCTTTTTCTTATGAACCAGCTCTTACTGAGTATATGCATGAAAAGCCTAAAAATAAAAATGAACATATAATAAATAGTTATATGCTAAATGAAATATTATTTACTGGTATATATTCATCTTTATTATGTATATTCTTTTTAAAGAGTAAATTTATAAATAGTTTATTTAGACCTAGTCCAAATAATATATACTTAATGACTGCTTTTTTTGGTTTATTTATATTTATATCTATATTTAATAGTTTTAATGCTCGTACTAATAGACTTAATATATTATCTAATTTAATAAAAAATAGAGTATTTATATTTATAATAAGTTTAATACTTGTTATACAACTTTTACTTATATATTATGGTGGTACTATATTTAGAACTTCTGGTCTTACTTTAAAAGAATTATTTATTATGATTCTTATATCTAGTACTGTAATTCCTGTAGATTTTATAAGAAAATATATATTAAAGAAGAAAGGTATAAATACTGGTGTATGAAAAAGAACGCTATTTAGCGTTCTTTATTATGTCTCTAGCGGCTACTAAACCAGTTGCAGCGGCTGTAACTATATTTCCTGCCTTACCAGCTCCATCACCTACAAAATATATATCATAATCTTCTAATTTAAAATTATTATTAGTAGTTATTTCATTACTAAAGAATTTAATTTCAGGACCATATAAAAGTGTTTCATCATTATTTACACCAGGAATAATTTTATCTAATTTTTCAAGCCCTTCTATTATATTAGTAATTATTCTATGAGGTAATACTAAAGCTAAATCACCTGCTACACAATCTTTTAGTGTAGGTTCTATAAATCCTTTATTTATTCTTTTCCATTCGCTTCTTCTACCTTTTTTCAAATCTCTAAGTGTTTGAATTATAGGTTTAGAATCTCCAAGAACATTAGCGATATGAGCTATAGATTCTCCGTATTCTCTAGTATTAGTAACAGGATGAGTAAGTCCAACTTTACTTATAAAAGCGAAATTAGAATTATCCGATTTAATGTCTTTTAGTGAATGCCCATTTACACAAATATATCCATAGTAGTTTTCTTTTGCAACAAATCCACCAGGATTAGTACAAAATGTTCTTATTTCATCTGAATATGTATCAGTCTTAATAAATATTGTAGGATCATATATTACATTAGTTATATCTTCTAATATTTCTTTTCTAACTTCTACCCTAACACCGATTTCTATACTTTGTGATACATAAGAAATATTATATTTGTCTGCTAGACTTTGTATCCATTTAGCGCCGGTTCTACCAGGTGCTACTATAACTTTTTTAGCTTTTATAATTTCTTTATTAGTTATTATTTCATGTTCATCTTTTTTAATACTTTTAATATCAAGTACATCTAAGTTTTCTTTTAAAGTTACACCTTTGTTTTCTAAATAATCACTAAATTCTTTAATATAGTGAGGTAACTTATCACTACCTAAGTGCTTTTGACGAATAAGTAAAAGTCTAGCTCCTGTTTTAGCTACTTCTTTTTTTATTTCATTTGCTTCATCAATATTTGATGGATATACTTCGGCATCCATATGAAATTTATTAAATATAACTTCAGTATCGTCAATTAGTTTATTAGCTTCTGTTATACTCATATATTTAAATAAATCAGATTTACCAAGTTTAGGAATAAAATTTAATTTGCCATCAGAAAAAGTTCCAGCTCCGCCATAACCTGATAAAATTGCACATGGATTACAATTTAAACATTTGCCACCATTTTTAGTCATAGGGCATACTCTATTTTCTGCTTTTTTACCTTTGTCTATTAATATTACTTTTAATTTGGGATTATTTTCTATAAGTTCATAACAAGCAAATAATCCAGCAGGACCAGCTCCTACTACCGCTACATCATACATATCATCACCAATAATATTTTACCATATAAATAAATACAATGTATAGAGGTGAATATGTTTAAATTAATACTATATGGTTTTATAATTGGCATAGGTAAAATACTACCAGGAGTAAGTGGAGCTGTACTTGCAATTAGCTTAGGAGTATACGAAGAAAGTATTAGAGCTTTAAATAATTTATTTAACAAAAAAAGTATACAATATTTGACATTATTAAGTATTGGAATGGGTATTTCTATAGTTTTTTTTAGTAATGTTGTGCTATATTTTGTAAATAACTATTATTTTTGGACTATGTTACTTTTTATAGGACTAATTATTGGCGGATTAAAAGAAATATTAGTAGAAATTAAATCAAAAATTACTATAAAAAACATCTTACTTAGTATTATTCCCATACTTTTAATGATATTAATTAATAATGTAAATATAAAGATAACTAATTATAGTTTTATAACGCTTATTATGCTAGGTGGTATAGAACTAATAAGCATGATAGTACCAGGAGTAAGTGGAACTAGTATCCATTTAATGTTAGGTAGTTATAATTACATAATGACGATGTTTAGTAAATTATTAATAATAGATCTAGTACCTTTTTTATTAGGTATGGCAATATTTCTTTTTTTGCTAACAAAGTTAATAAAGTATTTACTCGATAATTATAAAATAGACTTTTATTTTGTTATATTAGGTTTTTCATTATCATCTATTTTAGTTTTATTAAAAATGATTATAAGTACTTATTTAATACATGAATACATTATAGGAATAATCTTGTTTATTACTGGTATATATTTTGGTTATAAATTAAATAAATAGAATTTAAAAATATTTGATAGTATGCTATAATTATTTTTGTGAAAAGGAAGATTATATGAAAAAAGGATTTACATTAATAGAGCTATTAGCAGTAATAGTTATTTTAGCAGTAATATCTTTAATAGCTGTACCAGCAGTATTAAAAACAATAGAAGATTCTAAAGCAAGTGAAGTAGAAGCAAGTGCAAGAAATATAGTAGACACTGCAAAAACACATTATATGCAAAATAAAATGGATAATAAGCCAAATTCTAATGTTGATTTAAGCACTAACACATTAAAATATGATGGAGAACAAGCTACTAAAGGATCTATAAGTTATGATAAAGATGGTAATGCATATGGGAAAATGTATATATCAGGTTACTGTGTAGAAATAAAAAGTGATGGAACCGTAAGTAGTGATAAAGTTAAAGAAAGTGAATGTGATATAAATATTCCAGAACCAATAAAAGTATATGATAATGGAGAAATAGTATATTATAATCCAGAAACAAATACAAAATGCACAAGTAGTGAAGCGATTAGTTCAGTAGGAACCAAAACTGGGTGTATGAAATGGTATGCTTTTTTAGATAGCAAAGAAACAACTAAAGTAAATTTATTATTAGACCATAATACTTCAATAGACGTTGCCTATAATACTTCTGGTACAAATACAGATGGACCAGTTACTGCTTTAGCACAATTAAAGAAAGATATTAGTTCTTGGAATGCTAATATAAAAAATACTGCAAAATTAATAGAAGCAGAACAAATTGCTAAGGTAGTAGATAATGCTAATTGGAATTTTTATGTTTCATCAGGCTCAAAAACTTATTGTTTTCAAGAAGTAAATAATGCTTGTTCTAATAATACTGGTAAATATAGCTGGTTATCTGGAACTTATTGGACAAGTACAAAAAACACTGGTATTCTAGCTACAGCTTGGACTGTATATGAAAATGGTGTTGGTTTAGCACACGTAACATATGACGAAGGAATAGGTGTTCGTCCAGTTATTATAGTAGATAAAAATATATTAAAATAATAAAAAATAATCAGTTTGAGCTGATTATTTTTTTATGTTTTCTATAGCTTCTTTTATTATATTAGCTTTTTTAGTTATATCTTCTATATTAGTGCCTTCTAGCATAATTCTTATTTTATTTTCAGTACCACTAGGTCTAATTAAAACTCTACCATTATCTTTTAATTCTTCTTCTATACTAGTAATTAAATTATTTAAGTTAGTATCATTTTTATAATTTTCTTTTATTTCTTTTGTAACTTCTACATTTATAAGAACTTGTGGATATATAGTTATTATTTTTGATAGTTCACTTAAACTAATGTTTTTATTCTCTAGTATTTCTAGTGTTTTTATTGATGTAAGTTCACCATCACCAGTATTAGCGTCATTTTTAAATATGATATGACCTGATTGTTCTCCACCTAATATATAGTCATTTTCTATCATGTTTTCAAGTACATATCTATCTCCAACTTTAGTACTAACAAAATTAATATCATGTTTTTTACAGAAATTTTTAAGTCCTAAGTTAGACATTACAGTTGCTACTAATGTATTATTCTTTAGTTTATAATTTTCTTTTAAGTATAAACTATTTATAGCTAATATAGTATCTCCATCAATAGTGTTACCATCTTCATCAATGAGTAGGCATCTATCAGCATCTCCATCATAAGCAATTCCTAAGTCAGCATTATTTTTTAAAACTTCTTCTTTTAACATTTCTAAATGAGTTGATCCACATTTATAATTTATATTTAATCCATCATATTTATTATTTATTATAATAGGATCAAACCCTAATTCTTTAAATAAAGTAGGGGCAGTAGTACTAGCTGAACCATTGGCACAGTCTACTACGATTTTTAAGTTTCCTTTTAAAGATACTGTACTTTTTAAGTGATTGATATAATCTGTGCAGGCATTTTCTTCTATGCAGTATGAACCTATTTCTTTATCTGGCATGATGTTTAAATTTGCTTCTATTTCATCTTCAATTTCATCACTTAATTTCATTCCTAGATTATTAAATAGTTTTATTCCATTATATTCACTAGGGTTATGACTTGCAGATATCATTACTCCCATATCCGCATTATATTTTTGTATTAAATAAGATACTAAAGGAGTAGGCACTATTCCTAAATCTATTACTTCAGCACCCATACTAAGTAATCCAGATGTAACAGCAAATGATAGCATTTCACCGGATATTCTAGTATCTCTACCAATTACTACTTTTATCTTTTTATTTTTTCCTAGTACATAAGCTGCTGAAACTCCTATTTTAGTTGCTAAAAAGATATCTAAATCTTTATTAACTATTCCTCTTACACCATCTGTTCCAAATAATCTCATTTTATCTCCTTATTTACTATGTTATCCATAGATTTAACTATTTTATTACTACCAATTACACCTCTTACTCTAGTAAGTGGATAAACATTAGTATTTTTTCCTATTATAGTTCCAGGACATAATACACTATTACATCCTATTTCAGTGTTATCTGCTAATATAGCACTTAACTTTCTTAAGTTAGTTTCATATATTTTATCATCTTTTATAGTTATATTTGTTTTATCGCTTTTTACATTTGATAGTATAACTCCAGCTCCTGTATGAGCATGATATCCTAAGATAGCATCTCCAATATAGTTAAAGTGTGGACACTCTGAATTATCAAATATAATAGAGTTTTTTACTTCTGTAGAATTACCTATTATACAAGATTTCCCTATAATAACATTTTCTCTTATAAAAGCTGAATGTCTAAGAGTAGTATCCTCATCAATTATAGCAGGTCCTATAATATATGCTGAATCGTATATATCACATGTTTTATGCACCCATACATTTTCTTTTATTTCTTTATAATCATCACCAAGAGTAGGACCAATTTTTAAAATAAAATCATGAATAAGTGGTAATACTTCCCATGGATAATCACATTTTAAAAATAATTCTTTGGCAATTGTTTTATCTAAATTTAATAAATCATTATATTTTATCATAATACCTCCATCTAAATAATAACCTATATATTAAAATTTATCAAGATTTATATGTAAATGAATATAATGGACTATGGGATATATAGATATAATATTTACTAGTGTAGCTCTTAGTATGGATGCTGCAGCTGTATCAATTTGTAAAGGACTTTCTATTAAAAAAATGTCATATAAGAAAAGTTTTATAATTGCAATATATTTTAGCGTATTTCAAATGTTTATGCCTTTTATTGGTTATATATTTGCTAATACTTTTTCTAGTGCTATAGTAGCTGTTGATCATTGGATAGCATTTATTTTATTATTTATAATAGGTGCTGATATGATTAGAGATTCATTAAGTGGTAATAATGAAGTTGATGATAAAATAGATGTTAAGACTATGATTTTACTTGCTATTGCTACTAGTATAGATGCTTTAGTAGTTGGTATTACTTTTGCTTTCTTAAATGTTAATTTATTATTTGCAATCTTAGTAATTGGTATAATTACTTTTACAATTACTTTTATTGGTACTCGTATAGGTAATAAGTTTGGAAGAAAATACGAAAACAAAGCAACTATATTTGGTGGAATTGTCCTTATTTATATGGCAATAGAGATTTTATTTGATCACTTATTTACTTAGAAATAGTTTATCTATTTCTTTTTTTGTGGTAGAATAATAATGGTGCTGGTATGGAAAAAGTATATTTTACAAAAGATATTACAAGTGAAAACTTGGTTAAACTATATAATATTTTAAATAAAGAATTAAAAGGTAAAGTTGCAGTTAAAGTGCATTCTGGAGAAGAAGGTAATCAAAATTATTTACGACCTGAATTCTTAAAAGATATAATAGAAAGAGTTAATGGTACAGTAGTAGAATGTAATACTGCTTATCTAGGAGCTAGAAATACGACTGAAAAACATGAAAAATTAATTGAAAATCATGGATGGAATATGTATAAATTTGATTTACTTGATAGAGATGGTAGTTTAAAATTAGATATTTTAAATGGAGTTGCTATTAAAGAAAATTATGTTGGTAAAAATTTAGCTAATTATGATTCTATGTTAGTAGTATCACATTTTAAAGGGCATCCTATGGGTGGATATGGTGGAAGTTTAAAGCAATTATCTATTGGTTGTGCTTCTAGTGAAGGTAAAACCTATATTCATAGCGCTGGTAAAACTATGGATCAAAATACTTTATGGGATAATATAGCAGAACAAGATAAATTCTTAGAAAGTATGGCAGATGCTGCTAGTTCTGTTGTTAATTTATTTAAAGGTAATATTGTTTATATAAATATTATGTGTAATATGAGTGTTGACTGTGATTGCTGTGCTGTAGCAGAAGATCCATGCTTAAAAGATATAGGTGTTTTAATAAGCACTGATCCTGTAGCAATTGATAGATGTGCAATTGATTTAGTAATAAATTCTAATGATAGTGGTAAAGAACATTTCTTAGAAAGAGTAAATAGTAGACATGGCGTATATACTATAGAATGTGCAGAAAAATTAAATATTGGTTCTACTATGTATGAACTTGTAGATATAGATTAATTTATTTGACATTTAAAGTATATTGACTTAAAATTAATGATGGGTAGGTGATATAATGCCAGAAACTATATGGTTAATAGTTATTGTTATGCTTCTTTTATTAACATTTTTAATAAAAAAATTAACACCAGCTATGTTTATATTATCAGCATTAATTGCTTTAAAGATGAACAAAAATAAAATAACTTTTGATAAACAAGTACTTATATTTGTATTATTTGGTATTATATTTATGCTTGTATTAGAACCTACAATCAAATATTTATATGGTAAATTTATATTATATTTAGATAAAAAATATAATCGTAATAAGAAAAAAGTTATTAAAGTAGAGAAAAAGAAAAATAAAACTTCAGTGTAAACTGATAGTTTTTTTAATTATAATAAGTAAAATATGTTATAATAATGTTAGGAGATAGATATGAAGATAGACAATATAAATATAAATTATGTACAATATGGTAGCGGATACGATATCGTGTTATTACATGGTTGGGGACAAAATATACAAATGATGAAGCCAATCGGTGATAGACTTTGTAAACATTTTAGAGTTACTATTATAGATTTACCAGGGTATGGAGGTAGTGATGAACCTACTTATCCATGGGAAGTTAGTGATTATGTAGAAATGTTAAAGAAGTTACTTGATAATTTAAAAATAGATAATCCCATTTTAATAGGTCATTCTTTTGGTGGAAAAGTATCACTTCTTTATGCAAGTAAATATAAAGTGCATAAGTTAGTTTTACTCGCTAGTCCATTTAAAAAGGAACTAGAAAAGTTAACATTTAAAATTAAGTTTTTGAAGTTTATGAAAAAAGTACCTGTAATAAATAAATTAGAGGGATTTGCAAAAAAACATATTGGTTCTACTGATTATAGAAATGCTTCTGATATGATGAGGAAAATACTTGTAAATACCGTTAATTTAGATATTACAGAGGACATTAAAAAGATAAAGTGTCCAACCCTTATAGTATGGGGAACTAATGATGAAGCAGTTCCAATTGAAAGAGCTTATGAATTAGAAAAATTAATTCCTGATAGTGGTGTAGTAGTTTATAATGGTTCATCACATTATGCTTATTTAGAAAATTTAGTTGATTTAACAAGAGTTTTAAGAAGATTCTTTGAAGAAGATATGGAGGAGTAATATGAAAATAAAAGTTGGAGTTATGTTTGGAGGCGTTAGTGTTGAACATGAAGTAAGTATTATTTCGGCTGTTCAAGCTATGCACGCTTTGAATAAGGATAAATATGAAGTTATACCTATTTATATGGCAAAGGATAGAACTTGGTATACAGGGGCTATGCTTACTGATATAGAAGTATATAAAGATTTTGAAGATTTAAAAAGATATGCTAAAAAAGTAGTTCTTATAAATAAAGATGGTAAGATTTGTTTAGAATCACAAGGTTTATTTAAAAGAATAGTTACAGATATTGATATTATATTACCTGTTGTTCATGGTAATGGAGTAGAAGATGGTACATTAGCTGGATACCTAGAAACTATTGGTGCCCCTTTTGTTGGACCTAAAGTACTAGGTTCAGCACTAGGACAAGATAAAGTTGTTATGAAACAAATATTTGAAAGTGAAGATATTCCACATGTAAAATATGATTGGTTCTATGATTATGAATATAATGCTAACAATAAAGAAATAGAAAGTAGAATTTCTAAATTAGGCTATCCAGTAATTGTTAAACCGGCAACTTTAGGTAGTAGTGTAGGGATTACTGTAGTAAAAGATGAAAGTAAATTAGCTCCTGCTATTTTAGAAGCTATCGCGTATGATAGTAAAGTTGTAGTAGAAAAAATGGTTGATAATTTAGTTGAAGTAAATTGTAGTGTACTTGGTAATTATGAATATCAAGAAACAAGTGAAATAGAAGAAGTTATTTCATCTGATGATTTCTTAACTTATAATGATAAATATGTAGGTGGAAGTAAAGGTTCTAAAAAAGGTATGGTTGCAACTGATCGTATTATTCCTGCTAGAATTGATGCTAAAACTAGAGAGTTAGTTACAGAACTTGCTAAAAAGACATATAAAGCATTAAATTTAAGTGGAATATGTAGAGTTGACTTCTTAATTGATAAAAAATCTAAAAAGGTATATGTAAATGAACCTAATACTATTCCAGGATCATTATCATTCTATTTATGGGAACCAATAAATAAAGAATATGATGAATTACTTGATGATGCTATTACATATGCAATTAAAGAATATAAAATTATAGAAGGTAAAACTAGTTCATTTAGTTCTAATATCTTAAGTAATTATGGTGGATGCAAAGGATTAAAAGGAAGTAAAGGTAAATTAAAGATGTAAAAAAAGGAAATTTTTTCCTTTTTTTTATATTAATTGTTTCAAAATCAAAAAAAGTATGATATAATCATTTTTGTACATGGGGCATTAGCTCAGTTGGTAGAGCAACTGACTCTTAATCAGTGGGTCTAGGGTTCGAGTC
>OJAW01001851.1_pt1 | contig 11508 bp, 9 predicted proteins | sample 1589151 | NCBI WGS metagenome assembly OJAW01 (sample SAMN03283290) | human gut metagenome | biome: human-associated habitat; material: feces | host: Homo sapiens | place: Peru | collected 2012 | reverse complement strand
TATTCTTTCAAGATTGAAAAATAACAAAGGTTATAGAAATGAAACTATCAACAAGGGAACTAACTGTATTTGCTATGCTGGGGGCACTGATGTATGCATCCAAGATGATCATGGAGGTTGCCCCCAACGTGCATCTGCTCGGCGTATTTACGGTTGCCTTCACAGTTGTATATCGTAAAAAAGCACTCTATCCCATTTACACCTATGTGTTATTAAATGGTATATTCTGCGGATTTGCCACATGGTGGCTTCCTTATCTCTATATATGGACGGTGCTGTGGGGTATTGTCATGTTGATTCCCAATCGCATACCGCGAAAAATAAAACCTGTTATCTATATAATCTGTTGTTCCTTACATGGCTTTTTATTTGGCACGCTATACGCACCGGCTCAGGCTATTTTATATGGAATGGGCTTCAAAGCTACAATCGCCTGGATCATTGCCGGTCTGCCCTGGGATGCCATTCACGGAGTAAGCAATCTCGTCTGTGGCCTGCTGATCATGCCGATTGTAAAGATTCTGACATATCTTGAAAACCGTGCGGCTTTATAATCATTGTCTGTTGGCTGGTTTCCGCTTCAATCCTCTTAGATAATCCTTCACATACTTCTGCGGTATCCGCGATTCCACCATCTTTTGCAGTGCACGGTTATAAGTCCTGTCATCCAGCATACAGCCGGATAAAAAATCAAGTGTTTCTTTTGGATAACAGCAAAAGGCCTCTGCAAGCGTCCACGCGGCTGCCATAGAGGTATAATATGGCTGGAATTCCCGGTTCAGGGCATGAAAGATTTGTTCCAGATAAGTTCCCGGTGTCCGGGCTGGATGGCGGCAGTCCTCCATGGAAATCGTCCGCAGTCTCTTTTTTGTATTTCCGTTCTCATCACATTTTAAAAGATGCTGCATCATAATAATGATACCGACACGCGTGTCAAACTCCCGGTCTGAGTACAGATATTTCCGGATAAAATCCCAGGTTTTCTCTCGATCAGTCCTGAGAATGTCCATCTTGGAAAAAACACTGTCACACACCGACCAGTTATCAACACGCGGTATAAAATCCTCAATATAAGGAAGGATCTCATCCAACGGCTCTTTCACATAGCTTAGCATCATGCCACGGAGCATAATCTCTTCAAAATAAAGATCCTCTGTCTCCCATTCCTTTCTCCAGTTTCCCCTTGCAAGCTCTTTTGCTTTTTTTCTTAAAACAGGAAGTCTGACGCCGAGCATATTGATATCGCCCGGAGTCAGACTCTTCGAAAAATCCCTGTATTGTTCTTCTGCATGTTCAAATAAAAATGCTCTGACAGCTTCTCTCATATCTTCCGGTTTTCCTTCCATAATAAGCCTTCCACATAAGGTATGGCTTCATTATACCAAATCCATTTCATTAAAACTATGCATGTTATTCTTTTTCTTTTCCACAACCGGCTCTTCTATTTGCCGGGTCCGTAATTTCAGAATTGCCTCCATAATCTCATCACAGACATTCTGGTCATTATAAATTTCCTCAAAGTTCTGCACCTCATACAGACACATATTCCGGATTTTACGACTTAGCTTTGTCTTAAGATTATGCCCGGCCAGCTGAAATATAATTTCATGCTCCAACGGTTCTCCGTCGATCAGGAAAAACTGATAATTAAAATCGACAATCTTTGCTATTCCTCTTCCTGATGCGGAAGCATAGGAAAGTGTATTGTGTATTTCAATTCTGGGAAAATACCGCTTCAACCGGAATACCGGCACACTTCTGCGTCCGATATTGGTACTCAGGTCATCATAGATACCTGTCTTTTTCTGCAGTCCCTGTGGCTTTGTCGGAATTCTGTCATAGCAGATTCCCAAAAGATTGTCATAACCTCTTTCACTTTTAAATCCGATAAATTCCATGGTATAGAGCCACGGTTTTTCCCTGCTTTTCTCTTCTTTTGTAAATTTTATCTCACACATCATTTCCGCATGGTAATTTCTGTCCTGTATCTCCAGACTGACACCGGATTTTTCATACACATTCAATAAATGCGGCTCATCCATATAAATAGCAGCACCGGTTTCCGAAATATCCCTGGTCATACACGGATAGTCCTTTCCGTTCACATGAAGTACCGCCGGCAGCTGTACCTCAACACGTTCTGATTTCCGATAGGTCTTCCTTCCACTGATAAAAAACAGACACATTACCATATTATACAGATTCACAATAAGCCAGAACAATACGACGATCGGTCCCATGGAACCGCTGTCAAACATGATCTTTATACAGTTGATGATACCAATGACAGAAAGAACGATCAGCAGAACAAACGGCATCTGATATACCAGCTTTCCTGATGCATCCTCCTCCACACTTCCCTTATTGGTAACCTTGAATTTTTTGAGGGATATTCCAAAGGTTTCCAGCAAAACAGGTAAGAGCATATACGGGAAAAGCGCATATTCATAAATAGAGGTCCATTTGGTGTTGCGGATATTGTTGCTCAGCCGCTTTAAGCTGATATTGCTCGTCACATACATCGGAAGCCAGAATATCAGTACCTCCGGAAGCGAACAGCGGAAAATCATATAACCAAACACCGCATATAAAATCGGTGACATAATATAAAAGAACCGCTTTATTGGCGCATACCAGTACCATATAGAGGCCCAGTAATTCATCTTCTGCCCAAAGGACAGATCCTTTGATGTAAAAATATGCATCTTCCTGCCTGTTGAAATAACGCCTCTTGCCCAGCGGACTCTCTGTTGGATCAGATTCTGCAGCTCATTGGCACTCATTCCGGATGCCAGTACTTTGCCAAGACCAAGTGATACATAACCCTTTTTCTGTATCAGAAGTCCGGTCGCAAAATCCTCCGTGATCGCATCCATGTAAAATCCGCCGATATCATTGAGTGCCTCCCTGCTGATAATCGTGTTGGAGCCTCCGTAAATACAGCTGTTTGTCCTTGTACGTGCCACCTCAATATCTCGGTAAAAATAATCCTGTTCATTGGGAATCTTCTGTTCGGAATGCAGATTGAACTGGAACAGATCCAGATCATAAAAGGCCTGTGGTGTCTGGATAAATCCAAGCTTTACCTGATCCTCCGGTTTTTTATCCTTGTTTCGCAGCTCCGCATCCACACAATAGGGTATGGTTTCCATCAAAAAACAGCTTTGCGGAAGCATGTCTGCATCCAGAGTAAGAATGTATGGAGAATGGGAATGCGCCAGGGCATTGTTTAAGTTTCCGGCCTTCTGTCCTTCGTGTGTCTCACGGTCCAGATAATGGACCCCAAGCTGCGATGCCAGCATTTTCATTGTTTCGCGATGACCATCATCACACAGATAGATATGTACCTTGTTTTTATCCGGATATTCCATCCGTTTGCAGGCACAGATCGTCTTTGCCAAAAGGACAATATCTTCATTATAAGTGGAGATAAACACATCCACATCCGGGAACAGCTCTAACGGCACATCCGGCTTTGGATAATCCCTGGTATTGTACATATTGGCATAATGCACCAGTGCCTCCACCATACCGAGTGTCTCCACGATCAACAGGGCTATGCCGACAAACACGGAAATAAACCCGTAACCAAAGGGGATCGTAAAGAAAATTCGCCACATCAGATATATAATGGTGCAGAGAATATTCAGGGCAAACCACCATTTGTTGCTCCAGTCCCATATCAAATTTTTAAGATCTGTTTTCACAGTCTGTTTCATTCCGGCTTTCTCCATTTAATACTTTTATTGCTCTGCTGCACCATCGGCTGTATCCTCCCGGAAAAACTGGAAAGCGTCATCTCCAATGTTGTATGGATACATTTCGATGATAATGCAATCAAAACGGTTGTTTTTTATATAGCTTTCAATATCCAGCTCATCCATATTTTCCAGCGACCACATGGCATCGATCTCTCCACACATAGGGGTCAGAAAGGAAATAACCGGTGAAAAATAAGAGTCTCGTATCATAAAAATATGCTTTCCGTCCGGATTGGAATGGTTCACGATCTTTTCATAGCTTCTAAGACCGTTCAGATACAGGGAATACTGCGAGTCAGAATAAATATCCGTATTTTCCAAAACCTCCGGCAAAATCAGGGTGCCGATAATATCTCCGTCCTTATTGGTGTACTGTCCGTTTTCCTCCAGATAGGTACGGGCAATATTCATATAGAACCTGGGATAATAAGCAACCATGTCATCCAGTCCGGAATAATTTTTACCGGTTGCGCGTCCCATGGAGCCAAGCATACCCTGTCTGTATATCTTTGTCTCAAACTGACTTTTTGTCAGATATTGATCCGTATCCAGTTCATAACCATATTTTTCATTGAGGGTATCGGCTAAAACCTCTGTCGCATAAAAGGCCGCCGGTATTGTCCAGTGATGATCTGTTTTAAAAAAAGCTTCCTCATATGGAACTTCCTCATTGGGCAGATACTTATTCAAATCAAGTGTATCCACACCAAGACGGTTTAAATAAAATAGTGTCTCATCCACAACCACCTGCGGATCATTGACAGGCATATCTTCACTGTAAAACTCAGTCTGTCCCGGCACATACTTGGACGGTGCCACCACAAATAAAACATCTGTCCCAAACTGTGACACATAATCCTTTAACCGTTTCACACGCATTGCATATTCAAAATAATCATTTTCATCATCCTGATAAAAAGCTGAATAATGCAGACTTCCGGTCTCATCCTTGATATAGGCAAAATTGTTGATCTCTTTTTTATCCAAAGCCTTCTGCACGGCGCCGAAGTATTCAATGTACTTCATACGGCCCTCGATATTTTCCTCCATCGTATTTTGCAGCGTGGCAACCTCGGTCTGCAGTTCATTGGGATTGTCGGCAGCTTCCTGTCGGAAGGTTCCTAATGCATCCTTGAGCGCATCGCGGTTTAGCATGGCGCTGTATATGGAGTATATCAGGATAAAGGCAATGAAAATAACGGAGAAAATGCGCTTTCGCATGAAGTATGCGTTTTTTATTAAATTATGTTTTAATTTCTCGAATATTGCTTTCATGGTTTCCTTTTGATTATTTATGTTGGTTTTTAAAAATTAAGAGCCATCAATTCGCAAAATCGTTGCTTCGCAACTTTCCTTTTGCTCATTTATGTCTTTTCGCCAGATAGCATCCAAAGATTTTGATCCTGCAAGCAAGCTTGCGTCTCAAAATCTTTGGATACTGCCTGGCTCTTAATTTTTAAAAATTAAAATATATAAATGGATTGTAGCTGCCGGCAGAGAGGTATCCGACGGACAGTAAAAACAGTGCCATAAGCACGATTGGATAAATGATCGTCATAATCACATTGGTGGCTTTCGTGCGGTGATTGTACAGATACTCATTGGTTTTTCTGGCAATCGGTGTCGCAAAGATACATCCGGCTAAGAGGAAAATCCAGTTTTCTTTCAGGATGATGCATGCCAGCCCGCTGTAAAAGCCATTGCGGTTTAGTCCAAACATATTTAAGATAAAGCGCCCCGCCTGATACAGATCATCCGCCCGGAATAAGACCCATGCCAGATTGACAATAAACAACGTATATAAATGCTTCATCCAGTTATACTTCATTTTGTCCGTATACCGAAAAAAACGTTCGGCAAGCTGAACCACAAAGTACAGAAGCCCCCAAAGGATAAACGTCCAGTTGGCGCCATGCCAGATACCGGTCAAGAGCCATACGATAAACATATTGCGCACCATAAAGTCCCGGTTTTCCATGCGGCTTCCACCAAGCGGGAAATAAACATATTCTCGAAACCAGTCGGTCAGGGATATATGCCACCGCTTCCAGAAATCCTGGATTGAGGTCGCAATGTACGGATAGTTGAAGTTTTCACCAAATTTAAAGCCAAAGCACAGCGCCAGTCCGATCGCCATGTCCGAATAAGCAGAGAAATCATAATAAATCTGCAAGGTATAGGCTATGCTTCCAAGCCATGCGAGCATGGCCGGAACCGCATACTGATCGGTGCCGACCGCAGACCATGAAAAAACATTGTCGGCAATCCCTGCAAAACAGTTCGCTAACAGCACCTTTTTTATAACACCGGCTACAAACCTGCTCATACCAAGTGCCACCTTATCAAAAGTAACCTTTCTTGTCCGGATATCCGCTGCAATCGTCTTGTACTGGATGATCGGGCCAGCAATCAGCTGTGGAAAAAACGAAATATAAAGCCCTACATAAAACGGATTTTCAGCCTTTACAATCCCTTTGTAGACATCGATCACATAAGATAACGCCTGAAATGTAAAGAAAGAAATTCCGATCGGCAGCGCTATGGAGATTTGCGGTGTGGAAAACAGGTCCGAAAACATGCCGGATACAAAGCCAAGGTATTTGAACACAAATAAAATGCCCAGGTTCACCACAACCGTCATAATCAGAAAGAACTTTCTTTTTTTCTTTTTCCCAACTGATACAAGATACCCCATCAGGGAATTGAACAGAATGGAAAAAAGCAGCAGCAGAACATTTTTCGGCTCTCCCCACGCATAAAACACCAGACTTGCCACAAGCAGCACAATATTCTGCAGGGTACGCGAAAATGAACAGATAAAATATAAAATTAATGTAATTGGAAAGAAATAAAACAAAAAAATGATACTGGAAAATACCATCTGTACTTCTCCTACTTACTTGTATGCCTACATTGTCTATTTTCGATTAATAAGGATCGACGGTATGAAAAACAGTGCCCCCAGAATAAATAAGAACACACCAATATTTCCCTTAAATCCGCTTGTCACCGTGGTTTCATCATAAAGGTCTGTCAGACGCGACTGGATCACCTTTCCGTGATTGCTCAAATAGACCTTTATATTGTAAATTTCCTGATCATAATTATCATTGAACCGGCTGATGACCTCTCCGTGATATTTATAATCATCCAGATGATAATTGCCGGGATTGTCATCGGAGCCGTCATAATAATCTGCCGCCCACCGGTACCATTCCCTGACTCTTGCTGATTTCAGATACGCTTCCGTTTCATCGATCATGGCAAACATATATTGATCATTAAGATAATTTTTCTGCAAAAAAGCATACCGGTTTTTCAACGCATCGATAAAAGCCGTATCCTTGCAAAGCTCAGAGAAAAAGGCTTTTTCCTGCATCGCAAGTGTATCCGGATCCGTCTCCCCGACCACGGAGTTGTTCATGGCCTGGTCAAAGTCCCAGACCGGCCCGATCTTTAGCAATCCACCTTCGTTTTTATACATATAGGTCGAATGTTCGCCGGCGTCATAATTGCCAAAATATTCATTGATCAGAAAATAATCCAAAAATGTATCGGTATCAATATACTTTCCGTATTGCTTGAAAACACTGTCCTTTTGCGAATATAAGATCCGCTCGATCTTTGAAAAATCACGCTGGATATAGTCAATATTTTTCTCCGTCTGCTTTTTTATACCCGGATATTTCAGACCGATCCACTCATCGTCCAGCCCCTCGATCCTGCCATAGGTCTCAAGCATCGTATCAAACTTCGTAAAACGGTCTCTTCGGACTAAATAGGATGTATAGGGATTTTTCACATTGCTTTCTTTGATATCGACCCGATACGGCGACTGCTTTACGATATCCATCATTAGATAGACACCCTGATATACATATTCACCGTTTTGTTTGATAAAAACCTCACAGAAACAGCTTCTGGGCGCAAATTCCATGATATGGGCTGCCGTCCGGTATGCAATGTAGTTGCGGATCATGCTTTTATCCGCCATGCTTCCGTTTAGGATCCATTCATCATCCACATCCATGCCAAATACATTCTGCTCGTTTTTTTCACCGTTTTCGTCCACAAGCTTAATTGCGTACTGCGACTTATCAAAGGACATGGAGGTGTGTCCCCTTTTTTTGATGCGGATCTGACTGTTGAGCACCGGCAGATCCGAAAGGGAATTATCGCCGTTTTCATTTTGGTACAGACTGATCGTGCCTCCGATCCATGGTTCTACTCCCTCATTGACGATCTCATCCGTTTCCGTAAAAGTCTTGTATTCCGGCAGCTCTCCATCCATTTCCAGAACCACCAGCGGCAGGTTGGATGAAAAATCTTCGGATGCCGTAAAATCATCGCTTATATACTTAAGCGGATCGTCACTGCTCTCATCCGCTTTAAGCTCCTGATAATACAGATAAGAGGATGTGTTTTCGCCTGTCCGGATCTCTTCATCAAATTTCAGATAGGACAGTCCCAATATTAAGATACAGACCGATATGATGCATAAAAGCAGTTTTTTTACATCGGTAACCATAAATACCTCTTTTCCAATTAGCCGGAAATCTCGTCATCCTGACAAACAATGCTGATACTGTTAATACCTTCAATTCCATTGAGCTTTTCTTCCAGCGAACCGTTCTTTTTCTCACACTTCTTTAAATAAACGGAAGAAGTCTCAAAAATACTCTCTCCGTCTGCACCAAAATCCACATTGTGCACACGTCTGACAGCCCTCTGTTCCAAAACAAGCTGCAATGTTTTTTCGGCTTCAACCAGAGAACCGGCACCACCGCGGACAATGATCAGTGTACGGTCCGTATTTCTGACAAATCCAAATAAGATCAGGAATAAAAAGATCACAACCGATCCCATCAGTGCGATCAGATAATCGGAAACACCGCAGCAGATTCCGACTGCCACAGACCAGAAAATATAAATCGTGTCTCTCGGATCCTTGATCGCTGTACGGAAACGCACGATGGAAAGCGCGCCGACCATACCAAGGGAAAGTGAAATATTATTGCCGATGACACACATGACCATCGTCGTTACCAGGGTTACCATGACCAGGGAAATATTGAAACGCTCACTATAAACCGTCCCGCTATGTGTTGCACGGTATGCAATATAAATAAGTGCTCCGATCAATAAAGCTGCGATCAGATTGATCGCCACGTCGGTAATCGTAACTGCTCCTTCTCCCTGACTTTGAATCAGATTGTATAATGTTTCTTTCATATCACATGCCTCCTCCTTGTCTTAAAAGCATCCTGGATCTTCCATATTTACTAAAGGATGTCTGTATTCCCGTTTTATAACTCAACGCCTTCTTGATATTGCTTATCAAAAAGCCGTCATATTTGACCTCCAGCGTGATCTCATCCGGTTTTGCAAGCGGATAGAGCCGCGCATTTTTATCAAACAATGAAAAGCTGCTCTCGCTGCCACGCAGATTGCTGTCAAATGTGATTCGCGTATTGTTGTCCGGCACATAGTAGGCAAAACGATCGTATTCAACCATGCATTTGGGCCGATACACATCCATTTGCATGATCAGATACAGATTTTGCGAAAGCGGATCCTTATTTTCCTTCAAAAACTGATACTTGCCTTTTATAAGACTCTCTGCCTCTTCCCTTGTCAATACAAGCGACCGCTTCCTCTGCGATCCGTTCCGCTTTTCCTTAAGCTCCAGCTTTGCAAAGTCTGCATCCGGATCATAGATACGCAGCCTTATCTTTTTCCGGTCATCTACGCCATCTTCTTTTTGGAAATAATCCTTATTGTACAGGGAATCAAAATAAACAGATCGGACCACATAACCATCACGGCCATTGTGTTCATCCTCCTTCATGTACACCGCCAGTCTCTGCTTTATGATCCTGGCATGCACCGGGTCTGTCATATACTTTTTTTCAACCCGCTTTACATCTAAAATCATTTATTTAATCCTCTTTTAACTTTTGATTATATTCATCATTCTATTTTAATTTTATATAGTCTTATCATCTGTTTTTCTTACTTCCGTCGTATCATTTTCATCCGCTCTTTTTAATCGAAGCAAATCGTCATAGGTGTGAAATATGATCTGCTCATCCTTCCGGATATATTGCAGATATGTGCCAAGCAGGGCAAGCAGACCGAAAATCGTAATACAGATCCGGATATCGACTGCAAACCAAAGATAAATCAGGCAGGAAAACAATCCGGCTCCGATCACCGGCATGATCCAGAACTGCTTTTTTTGCAAAATCCGGTACAAACGGTCTCTTTTGATCAGATCCCTTATAATCATCAGAATGATCTGCATCAATCCAAGTCCGAGAAATGCAAACAGTCCGAAAAACAGCATCAACGCCATAAACGACGCATTGACCTCTTCTCCCATCTTCATGCCGATAAAACCGCAAAAGAGCGCTGAACCGATAAACAAAGCATTTCTCAAAAGTCTGGCTCCCACAATGCATAAAAGCACACAAAGCACCAGTGTACACACCCTTAAAAGCGGATATACCACCTCCGGGCGAAAGGAAAACCAGATAACACGCTCCCATTTAGGATATTCATGCAGCTCATACAAATATTCTCCGGTTTCATCCGACCATGTCGGTGCCTCTACAACTGTCACTGTATTCAGGCTGGCATTGCAGTCATCATCATTTTGCATCAAAAGGTAAACTCCGACCGGAAGTTTGCCGACCTCGCCCATTCCCTTTTTGCATTGGATTGTAGCCGTCGGTTTTATTCTTTCTTCTTTGATATAAGAGGCAACCGCATTTCCCATATCGGCAATTTCCGATTTGCTGGAAAGCTTGCGGTAAGGCGTGAGCGAAAGCGCCTCGTAGGTCTTTGTATACAAAAACTCTCCATCCCGGTATTCTGCGATCTGATAAACATCAATTCCCAGAAACCGCGATTCATTCTGTAAATCCACTGAAATTGTCACACTCTCGTCCGTTTTAATATCCAGTCTGTCCTGAAGTGTTTTCGCCTCAGTTCTTATTACGAAAAAAAGACATGAAATAATTATTAAAAAAGAGACCCCAACGGCTAGAGTCCCCCTTTTTTTATATTGAAAATAACTCATTTATAATCCCTCATATATGAAATTATTACCCCAAAACTATTCTGTAGTAGAATACCGTGCCCGAGCAAAAAAATCAATATGCAATTTTTTATAAAAAATTTTTTATATTTTTTTCTTTCAAAGACAAATTTCACAATTAGCATGCCAAAATCCGCCTTATATGATGTCACCTTACCACGTATATCAGGATCCGCTGCCATCATACCGCGATGCGCCGCGCATCCACATCTTATAGCTTAAGTAAAAAAACACCACTCCGATAACCGGTGACAGCCATGACAGTATCGGTACCTCATTTGGTCTTAAAATGACCAGGCTCGGATAATACGCGATAAACGCAACCGGCAGAAGAAGGGTAAACAAAAACCGGAACACTGTATTGTAGATCGTAACCGGATATTTGGCATAATCCTTCAACTTCAGCGACAGATCCAGAATATAAAACGAATTTTCAATCCAGAAGCAGGTTGCCGCCGCGGCATTCTGCATCGCCATCATAAAAAGAGATGCGGTGACCAAAAATACGATCAGCTTTACAATCGCCACAAATGTTACCGGAATTGCCAGATGATGCCATGAATAACAGATCGTCCCAATTCCAAACGCCAACTGTCCCAGTCCTTTTACATCAAAGACCTCCGATTCATAATAGAAAAAGAGATTGAT
>OJAW01001850.1_pt1 | contig 11508 bp, 10 predicted proteins | sample 1589151 | NCBI WGS metagenome assembly OJAW01 (sample SAMN03283290) | human gut metagenome | biome: human-associated habitat; material: feces | host: Homo sapiens | place: Peru | collected 2012 | reverse complement strand
GTTAACCATACTACCACTTTCCTTTACTATATTAATTATACATAATTACTTTTTAAGTTGTCAATAATTATTGAACATTTAATTCACTAAGTGGTAAAGTTATTTCTACCTTAGTCCATTTATGATAAATAGAATCATAATTAATAGTACCATTGTGAGCTTTTATTATTTCATTAGAAAGTGTTACACCTAAACCTGTACCATCTTTTTTTGTAGTGTAAAATGGTTCTTTTATCTTTTTTAAATCTTCTTTTTTAATACCTTCTCCATTATCTTCAATAGTAATATAAACTTTATTATTTTTTATATCACTATCAAGTTCAATATAACTATCGTCTTTTACTTTAATAGCTTCAATACTATTTTTTATAACATTAACTAATACTTGTTTTAATCTTTCATAATCTCCTTCTAGATACAATTCTTCATCATAATCTATATTACTGATAAAATTAATTTTTTTACTATTAATTAGTGGTCTACACTCTTCTTCTACTTCATTTAATAACATATTAATATCTAAAATATCTTTATTTATCTTTAATCTATTACAATCTAAAAAGTCTTGAAGAAGAATAAGCGTACGATTTATTTCTGATCTAATTATGGGAATATACTTTCTAGCATGTTCTTTATTATTTACATCAAACATATCCAAATATCCTTTACAAACAGCTATAGGATTTTTTATTTCATGTGTTATCTTAAAAAGTGAAGTTCTAATTTGTTCTTCTTTTTTTAATTCTTTCATAGTCATTTCCAATTTAATTATTTCTTTTATTTTTTTTAATGAAGCTAAACATATTAAACTAGTTATACCAAAAATTAAAAAATTTATAATCAATTCATTAAATGTTATTAATTTAAAAACATTAAAATAATACTTTAAAATAAAAATACTTACTAGTTTTATAATTATAAAAATAAAAGTATATATATTAGAAGACTTAATTTTATATTTTATAAAAAAACTAATAGTATATTCAAAAATAATATACATTAAAATAGTATTACTAAAGTGAGAATAAATAATTACCATATAAGTAGACAATAACAAAGCACTTATCCTTTTATCATAATAATACGCTAACATAATGGGAATATTTAAAAACAATAACCGTAGTAAAATATTATCAGGACCAAATTTTAATACCAAATAAAATGATGATAAAACACAAAAATTTAAAATAGTATTAATTGTATTTTTATCAAATGCTTTCGTGTAAGCAAAATATAAAAAATATAAAAACAAAGGGAACAAAATATAAATACAGTTTAAAATAATTATTTCAATATAATTCATATAATCACCTCTCGACAATAATATACAATATTAGTATGTCGGTTATTGTCGAAAAAAGAAAAAAAGTGATAAAATTTATCACTTTAAGTCATCAATATATTTTTTTAATTGTTTACAATCAGGGCCTAATACTATTTTCAATTGATTATCAATTTCAACAATACCTTGAGCACCCATTTTTTGAATAGCATCTTTATTAGCTAACTCTACATTCTCTAGTTTAACTATAAATCTTGATTTATTAAATTCATAATCAATAATATTATTTTTTCCACCTAAATAATCAACTAATTTATTAACTTCAATTTTATAATCTTTTTTCTTTGTTTTAGTAATTGATAAAGCTATTATTACTAAAATTATAATTATAATTAAATATTTTATGTATTGCATTTTTATCACCTTAATATATTATACTATAAATAGTTATTTTTTAGCAATATTTAATTTATACATTTTAAGATTGTGTTAATAATAAAAACGAGGTGATTTATGAAACTTACTAAATTTCTTAAAATTGATAAAGGTTTATTTTTTTCACTTGTTTGTTTTTTTGTAATTAGTTTAATAACTATTTGTAGTGCCCAAAAACTACTTCCTAGTTATTTACAAACTCTAGTAATTAAACAAGCTATATGGTACATAACTGGTTTTATATTAGCTTTTTTTATTATGTATATTGGAAATAACTTTATTTATAAAAATATATGGTGGTTGTATGGATTTGGCATTTTAACTTTAATTGGTTTACTTTTATTTGCTAAACCTATACATGAATCAAAATGTTGGTTCTCTATACCTGGAATTGGAGCTGTTCAACCAAGTGAATTCATGAAAATAATTTTGATTATTACCCTTGGTGTATTAATTAATAAGTTTAATGAAAAACATCCTAATCCTACTATCAAAGATGAATTTTTATTTCTATTAAAAATAGGTGTTGTTGTATTTATTCCAAGTATTTTAACATTTCTGCAACCAGATACTGGAGTTGTTCTAATATATCTTTTGATAACCATAACAATGTTATTTATTTCAGGAATCCGTCTAAGGTGGTTTATTATATTAGGAAGTATTATAGTTTTATTAATTGGAACCATTGTTGGAATATATCTTTTAAATACTGATTTATTTATAAAAATATTTGGAACTAGTTTCTTTCTTAGAATAGATAGATTATTAGATTGGTCTAACGCTAGTGGCTATCAATTAGAAAATGGAATCGCTGCTATTGGATCTGGTGGTTTATTTGGATATGGTTTTAATCACACCCCAATCTATTTTCCAGAACCTCAAACAGATTTTATATTTGCAGTTTTCTCAAATAATGTAGGTCTTGTTGGTTCCATTATTTTACTTATTTTAATAGCTTATTTTGATATCAAACTTATTTTACTTGCTAATAAAACTAGTAGTAAAACTAATAAATATATAATTGCTGGTATTGTAGGAATGCTACTTTATCAACAAATTCAAAATATCGGTATGACTATTGGGCTCCTACCTATTACAGGTATTACACTACCATTTATCAGTTATGGTGGTTCTAGTTTATTAAGTTATATGATTATGATGGGTATTATTTTCAATATTTCTAAAGAAACGATAAATTTTAAAAACTAAAAAAGCGTTGATAATGATGGCATTAAATCCATTTAATATATCAACACTTTTTTATATTAGTTTACTCCTTTTACATCATCTAATGATATTTCTATAACAGGACGGACACCATAATATTGTGAATAAAAAACTCGTACGGGTGTTTCATTTAAAGATGTTCCATAGCAAGCTCCATCTTTACCATATGACTTATTAGACTTAATAACACTAACACTTCCTGCCGATCCATCACTACTACTATCACTTGCTAAAAGCCAAAATCCATAGTTATCATTAAATAAAGAACCATATTTTTGATAATCATATATATATTCTGTTAACCAATCAGGGCAAGAATTTGCAACCTCTTCTTTACATCCTGCTCCCTCAACCTCTGATATTTTTGGTAATCTTGCTTTTAAATTAGTGAAACTTGCCGTAGTTTTTCCTTCTTTGTTTTTTATTACCGTTACATTATTTTGATTAGTTTCAATGCCTTGATAACCAATAAATTTAAAATCTTGATCTCTACCGATGTTAGCTTCATTAGTGTAGTTAATATTGATATTACTTATATTATCCCAATCTTTTGTAGCTTCATACAAAAAGGTAAAAGCAGTTATAGGCCCCGCATAAGCATCAACACAAATATTATAATTTGTGCATCTATACTCTTTTTTAACATCTTGATTATATTCACTACTTTTTTCAAAATCTTCTAAACTCAACCAAGAAACAGTTGCCATTTTTGCATCATTAACACTTTTAACATTAGATTCTTTTATAGGATTACCATCTTTACTAATATTACTATCCATTATTAGAGATAACTTACTTCCATCTCTATTCAAAACTAGAAAATGATATTCCTTTTCACTTGCAACTTTACAAATATATTCTTCGCCGGCTTTATAATCTTTAGTTGGAATAGAACCAACTGTCAAATTACTTCTATTGGCAGGAACACAAACAAATGGAATATTAGAACACTCATCAACTAGTTTATAATTTTTTTTATTAATTTTTAATGTATCATCATATTGATAAGTTACTTCAACAAATTTATTTAAATCTACTTCTTTTCCACTAGCACTATCAATTAAAGGATTATCTAAAAATCCTTGATCAACAATATCTTTTAATACAATACAATATTGTTTATATTGTCCAAGACTATGTTTATGACTATCCTCGTATAAAGCAGCCCCTGAGAATATAATTTTTTCTGTAGTATCACTTATTTCTTTTTTATGACTATTAATATAATTTATAATACTAGGAAAAACAATTAATGATATAGCAGCTATTAAAACTAGAACCGCTAACAATTCAACTAAAGTAAAACCTCGTTTTTTCATATGAACACCTCTATTGTAATTATAACATAAAGTTTTTAAAAAAAACAACTATTTAGTTGTTTCTTCTTTTGACTTAATAACTTCTTTTCCTTTGTAAGTTCCACATTCAGAACATACACGGTGTGGTCTTATTTCAGCACCACATTTTGGACACTTAGTAGTTCCATTTTCACTAATTTTATAATGAGTTCTTCTCATTCTTCCACTTGTTTTACTAACTCTTCTAAATGGTACAGCCATGATTCCACCTCTTTCTTATAACAAATCTTTTAATTTAGCAAGTTCTGGATTAATTTCGCCATTATCTTCTTCAGTAATAACTTTCCAACCATTACCTTCTAAATTAGATAACTCCTCTTCAGCACCTTTACTTACAACTCTCATGGGAATTTCCATTAATATATTTTCCCATATTATTGGTAAAATATCAAGTGTATTTTCATCTTTTTTTACACTTTTTTCATTTTCTTCAACTAATTCATCAATATTTCCTTCAATTTTGATATTAAAAGGATAATCAACCGGTTTTAATGTAATAGCACAAGGTAATACTAAAGTTCCACTTACATCAACATTTAAATATATGTTATCAATGGCATCTTTAGTAATCTCTCCAACAACTTTCATATTATCTAAACTAATAACATCTGTTCCTTTTAATTGTTCTTTAGAAAAGGAATATTCTTCTTCAATTGGAATAAAGTGTTCCAAATCATTTTTTAATCTTAGTAAATTATATTCCATATCATCACCAACAAAAAACATTATACATAACTTTACTTTAAAAAGCAAGGTATATATTTTTATTTATTAGTTATTATTTTTAATTTACTTGCATCAGTTGATGTGTTTACTGTTATGTAATTTGTTCCTTCTACTGTTTGTATTTCTGGAAGCTTAATACTTTCTTCTTTTGGTGTTTTTAAAACTTGGATTACTTCAACATTGTGAGATTTTAACCAGTTTTGGAAAAGAGTAACCCTAGCTCCATCAGTTGTTGCGCTATCATAATTATCTAAATATTTTTTATTTATTCTCATTCCATAAGAAGTAGGAAGAAAATGCCACCAATAATTACCATTTGTTTTTTGTATATCATTCCAAGAAGCAACCGTTGCCATATTACTATATCCAAGTCCATTAATTGGTTTAAAATCACCTATGCTTGTAGTTACAAAAAATGATACATAATCTCCATGATCTCCGTTTTTCCACCATCCTTCTGTTCCCTTAAATACTAACTTTTTCGTATTTCTAACAACTTTACCATTCGCATAATCTATATAATCTACATAATCTCCCACTTTTCTTAATGGTTCATCTAAATAGATATTAGTTGTTTTTCCATTATAAGCCTCATAATCAGTTGCTTGTTCACCTACTTCAAATTGAATGTTATTAACTAAATATGAACCTTTATAACCATTTTGATAAATTATTATTTCTCCAAGAGAATAAGCTGGATTAGTACCTAATACTTCTACTTTACCTGTTGCTGTTATTCTTGTTTTAGTATTAGCTTTCATTTCTTTAGAAATAGTTGTAAATCTAATTCCTATACCATTAGTTTGATAAGGATATATCAAAAATGTTCCATTTCCACTAGTTGTAAGATCAAAGGAAACTGTTACTTTTTTTCCTATATAGTGTTTTAAAGTTTGGTAAGTAGGAATCATATTATAAGACATATTACTAGTATAATACCCATTGTCCTGTTTCTTTACTCCATACACTGGTGAAACATTATCATAATCAAATATATTTTTACCACTTACTTTTACAGGTATTACATATTTACCAACATTATTACAAGCATCACTACCATAACTTCCACAATTACCTGAAGTTAGTAAATCACCTGTAGTTTTTATTTCACTTGGAAATTCTGGGCTTGGCGTTGCTCCATATTTTTGAAATTTTGTTGCTGTACTTCCTTCTTCTATTTGCATACTAATGTCAAAATTACTTACTGTTACATTAGGATTGATGTAAAAATAAGCTTTAACTGATGTCATAGTACTTGTTATAGTTAAAGTTGAAGTATATTTAGGTGTTGTTGAACCTGATTCAAAGTATTGAAATACTCCATGAGCATTAGAATTGTTAGTTGCTATAGTATAAGTTTTTCCTACGGTTAATTTATCTAGCATTTCATATGGTACTGTATAAGCCTGGGCAGTTGAAGTTCCATTTATTAAAATATCATTAGCACGTTTAGTAAATTTAATACCATTTTGTTCCATCGTAGTCCCAGTAAAAGAATTATTAAAATCCCATAGATTTTTATCACTTCTCGTTTCTTGCGTAGTATTTCCATATATTAAATAATTTCTTATTTTTTTAGTATTAGTACTAGAATTACCACCCGTACTACTTGAATCATTACCACCCGTACTAGCAGAAATATTATCAACCGTAATTACAGCTCCTTCTTGTGGTTCATAATTATCAGTTGTATACCAACTACAATCTTCTTTTTTCATCTTAGTAGCATAAGCTTCACCATCATAATCTTTATTTACACAATATCCATTTATATAGGCATATAAGCTTGCTCTACCTTGTTTATTTATTTCTATTTCACCAAGTTCTGGTTTTTTACCACTATATTTTAAATTTTCATCTAAAACACTAACTTTTCCATATTTATCTTTTGTCTTTAAAATATAGTATTCTGCCGAACTTATTAAGTTGTTAGCGCTTTCTATAGCAGTTCCTTTTTTAGACTTTTCAATACTATTATTTACTATTGGTGTTGCAATTAAAGCAATGACTGCTAGTACTACGATTACCGCTAGTAATTCAACTAAAGTGAATCCTCTTCTTTTCATATTTAATCATCCTCCATAAAATCATATATATCTATTTTCTTCCATTTTAATTATAGCTTATTATTATATTCATTTCAATACTAAAAGAATTATTGTTTTTCTTTTGTGTAAAATGTGCTATTATATTGGTGGTGATTTTTATGAAAAGTGTGGGAATAATATGTGAATATAATCCATTTCATAACGGACATCTATACCATATTAATAAAGTAAAAGAAATGTTTCCTGACTACACTATCATTTTAGTTATGAGCTCTAGTTTCACGGAGCGTGGTGAGGTAAGCATTGTTAATAAATTTGATAAAGCTGTAGTAGCACTTAACTATGGTGTAGATCTTGTTGTTGAACTACCTTTTGTTTTTTCTTGTCAAGCTGCTGATATATTTGCTAAAGGTAGTATTTCTATTTTAAATTATTTAAACTGTGAATATTTAGTTTTCGGTAGTGAACTAGATAATATTGATATTATAAAAAAGCAAGCAGAAATACAAATAAAAAATAAAGATTATGATAAATTAGTTAAAGATTATATGAAAGAAGGAATTAACTACCCTACAGCAATGAACAAAGCTTTAACTAAGTTAGGTGGTAATAGTATAAGTACTCCTAATGATTTACTAGGACTTAGTTATATTAAAGAAATTATTAAAAATAAATATAATATTACTCCTATAAGTATTAAAAGAACCAATGATTACCATAGTCTAGATGTAAAAGGAGAAATTATTAGTGCTTCTGCTATTAGAAATTTAATTAACAATAAAAAAAGAATTAAAAAATATGTTCCTAGCTTTTCATATAAATATATAAACAAAAGAAATATCAATGATAAATTATTTGAATTTTTAAAATACAAAATTAATAGTGATAATAATTTATCTTTATATCAAGATGTCGATGAAGGTATTGAAAATAGAATTAAAAAATATATAAATAATAGTAAAAATTTAGATGACTTTATTTTAAAAGTTAAAACTAAAAGATATACTTATAATAAAATATCACGAATGTTAATTCATATTCTATGTAGTTTTACTAAAGAAGAAGCTAAAAATAATAAAGAAATATCTTATCTACGTATTTTAGGATTTAATGATAATGGAAAAAAATATTTAAATAAAATTAAAAAAAGTGTTAATATTCCTATTATCACAAATCCTAGAAATTTTGATGATGATATACTAAACATTGAAGAGCGCATAACTAATATTTACAATTTAATTACGGGAAATAACATTAATGATAAACTAGAAAAACCTATAATGAAATAATCATCATAGGTTTTTTATTATATTTTTTCTATTTTTAAGAAATTAGTTGATTTTTGATCAATATCATTTGGAAATCCACCTGTTACTAAAATTAAATCATTAGTATCTAGATGCATAAATTCTTTAGCTTTAGCTACTGATTTAGAAACTACTTCATCAGTACTATCACAAATTGGTAAAATAGTTGTATATATACCAAAATTTAATGCTAAAGAATAAGCTATTTCTTCAGTTGGACAAGCAGCCAAAATAATATTACGTGGTTTTAAAGTACTTATTTTAATAGCTGTATATCCACTTAATGTAGCAGCTACTATTAATTTTGTATTTAACATTTTAGATGCTACTATAACACTATGAGCTATAGTATCTGTTATATCAGCTTTTATTTTAGGTTGAACAACATGATCATAATCTAAATACTTTTCAGTGTTTTCACATATATCAGCCATATATCTTACTGTTTCTACAGGAAATTTACCGGTAGTTGTTTCTCCAGATAACATAACAGCATCTGTACCATCAAGTACAGCATTAGCAACATCACTTACTTCAGCACGAGTTGGTCTAACATTCTTTTTCATCGACTCTAACATTTCTGTTGCAACAATACATATTTTACCCATTTCACGACATTTTTTAATAATCATTTTTTGATAAATAGGTAATTGTTCCATTGGAACTTCAACACCTAAATCTCCACGAGCTACCATGATACCATCACTTACTTCAATAATATCATTTAAATTTTTAATACCTGTAGTACTTTCTATCTTTGAAATAATTTTCATACTATTATTATTTTCTTTTTTTAAGATTTGACGTACTTCTTCTACATCTTCTTTAGTAGAAACAAAAGATAAAGCTAAAAAGTTACCATCATGATGACAAGCATAATTTATATCTTCTAGGTCATCAGCACTAATAAATGGGATATCTAAATGAACTCCAGGAGCATTTAAACTTTTCTTATTTCCTAAAATACCACCATTAATAATACGACAAGTAACACCATCACTCTCTTTAGAAACAACCTCTATCTTCATTAAACCATTTTCTAATAAAACTATACTTCCCTTATTTAAGCTATCTAAAGCCTTTGGATGATTAACAGAGAATCTTTCACTATTTCCTAATACTTCTTCTTTAACAATTCTAATAGTGTTTCCCTCAACTAGTTTAACACCATCATCTTTCATCATACCATTTCTAAATTCTGGTCCTTTTGTATCATAAAGGATTGCTATATGTTTTTTAGTTATTTCACGAACTTTCTTAACTGTTTCTACAACATCTTGTTTTTCTTCTAATGTTGCATGAGAAAAGTTAATACGTGCTACATTCATTCCTACATTTACCATTTGGGTCATAGTATCAACACTACAACTTGCAGGTCCTATACTACAAACAATCTTTGTTTTTTTCATCATACCACTCTTTCTATTTTTACATCTATTTACACGCAAAACACTAACCATTTTACACGATTGAACATAAAATGACAACTATTTTTGACAATTAGGACAATAATATGTACCTCTTCCATTAACCGTTATTTTTATAATACTCTCTTTACAATTTGGACAGCAATCATTTTCATGATTATGAACTAATAGATTATTTTGAAATCTACCATGAACACCTTCTTCTGATTCATAACTTCTTATTGTAGTTCCACCCAATTTAATAGCTTCTTCTAATATTTTTCTAGTATATTTAATAATATCTTCTAAATTTTTATCTGTTAACTTAGAAGGAACTGTTAAAGGATTAACGTGACTTAAAAAAAGTATTTCATCAGCATATATATTGCCTATACCTGTTATAATTGATTGATCTAACAATAAAGTTTTAATAGGAATCTTTTTATTCTGATATTTATTTTTTAGATAATTAACGTTTAAATCTTTATCCCAAGGCTCTAGTCCTAAATCTTTAAGAGGGGCTGTTTTATAGAGTTCATCTTTACTTACTAAATACATTCTTCCAAACTTTCTTGTATCATTATATCTTAATTCTTTTTCTTTTAAATCAAAAATAACATGATCATGCTTACTTAAATCATCAGTTTTATTTTTTAAAAAATATTTACCTTCCATTCTTAAATGACTAACTAAATAATAATCATTTAGTTCAAAAAGCAACCACTTACCTCTTCTTTTAATATCAATAATAGTTTGGCCTATTATATTTTTTTTAAACTCTTCAACACTAGGACTTGCAATAATATTGTTGTATCTTATTGTAACACCATATATTTTTTTGTTTAAAACAAGTCTTTTCAAAGTATTTTTTACCGTTTCTACTTCTGGTAATTCGGGCATAATTTCACTTCCTATAAATCTAATTGTTTTGTTTCTACTTTTTCTTCTAAAATAATACTTACTTTATCTTCCAACTCTTTGTTATTGTCAGTAAAATAAATATCTAAATCTTTAACAGTACTTTTAAGATAAATTGTGTTTGCTAAAACGGTTCCCATGTTAATAATATTAACTTCTCCCAAATAATTTTTTATATCTTCTTCTAATAAAGGATAATGCGTACAACCAAGAATTATATTTTTTATCCTTTCTTTTTTTATTTCTTTTAAATACTGCTCTATATAAATTTTTTTAAATTTTACATCTAATTTTCCTTCAATTAGTGGAACAAACTTTTCGCAGCTTACTTCCATTACTCTTTTACAATTTAATTTATTTTTAAATATATGAGAACTTATAGTATTAGGTGTTCCTAATACTGCAACTTCATCTAAATTTAAGCTATTAACTTTTAAAATAGTTGCATTAACAATGCTTACTAAAGGAATTTTATATTTTTTTGTTAATTCTTCATATATAGTTGAACTAACTGTACCACATGCGATAAAAATGATATTAACTTCTTCTTTAATAAAATAATCAATTATTTTGCTAGCTAAATTAATTAATTCTTCTTTACTTTTACTACCATAAGGTAAATTTTTATTATCACCTACATATATATAGTGTTCATTTGGGTATGCTTTTTTTATTTCTTTTAAAACATTTATCCCACCTAAACCTGAATCAAAAATACCAATCTTCATGATTATTCCTCCCTTATATATTATATCACGTATAATACTGAGTAGTAAATTGATTAGTTTTGACAAGTTGAAA
>OJAW01001847.1_pt1 | contig 11512 bp, 11 predicted proteins | sample 1589151 | NCBI WGS metagenome assembly OJAW01 (sample SAMN03283290) | human gut metagenome | biome: human-associated habitat; material: feces | host: Homo sapiens | place: Peru | collected 2012 | reverse complement strand
ATATTAAATGTTTTTCCCATGACATTTGAACATTGAAAAGCTAGCTTTTCCATTAAAGCATTATTTATTTCAGGTCGCTCTACCCTATAAACACCTTTATCAAGAGTTTTTAGCCAAACTTGACCACCATTTGAATATGATACATCGGTAATATTATCTTCTTCTAAAAACTCTTTTAAAGGTCCAAAATCTATTTGTGAAAATATAGCATCATTCACAATTATCACCTCTTTTTATTCATTATTTTCTGTATTATCAGGATTTGTTATAATAGATTTACTATCTATTAAAGCTTGTAATTCTTTATTACTTATTTCTGTTGTAGCATCTTTATCAGCATTATTTTTATTTATTGGTACTGGATATAATTTCATTCCAGATAAGAAACCAACTTTACTTAAATATACAAATATATCATTTGGTACTGCAAAAGCTAAGACAGCTGGTGTTCTTCCAGAATTTACATCAAAAACATTTTGTCCTTTTGAATCTTTAACACTTAATACTTCAATATTAGTAATAAATGGTTCATAAACATAATTGTTTTCAACTTTTGTTAATAACCATAAATCAATTTTATCCCCAGGATAAATTGAATTAGCATAAGTAGTTGTATTATCAACTTCTAACCAATAAATCTTGTAATTTTCAGGTATTATTTCTAAATCTCTATCTACAAGTTCATCTTTTTTTACTACTTGAGATGTATAAAACATTGAACCTTTTGTAATAGAGGTATTATTATTTACATAGTAATTAATTAATTGACTTGAACTAGTTATAATACTTGCTTTTTTTAAAACATCACTATTTATATCAACATATTCAAAATCTTCTTTTGTAATAATTGAACCAGCTGGTATATCTTTAACTGCAACAGGTACTCTGGTTGGTTTTACAGCTTTATCTAGGGTAATACTATAAGCAAACCAAAGGGCTATAACTCCTGCAAGTACGCCTAAAATCGTAACAGTGTTACGATTTAAAAGCAATTTTTTTATTTTTTCCATTACATTCATGTTATGCACCCATCCTTTGTACTTGACTATCTATTAAATCAATTAATTCTTGTGAAGAATATTCAGTTGAACCAATATCAGGATTTACTAAATTATTCTTAGGTACTGGGATAATACTCATGCCTGGTATATTTTCAGCAAGTTTTAAATAACGATACATATCAGTTTTTACTGCAAATAATAACCATGCTGGTTGTCTTCCACTTGTTACATCAAAGACGTTTTGTCCAGCTTTATCCCTAACAGCTAAAACTTCAATGTTAGAAATAAATTCTCCGAATACTAACATACCATCTTGAGTGGTTTTTAACCATAAATCTATTCTATCTCCAGGATAAATTGAATTAGCATAGGTAGTTGTTTCATTTACCTTTAATTGATAAATTGTATAACCTTCAGGTATTTCATCAAATATTGCATTTGGTAATTCTTTCTTTTCAACTACTTGGGATGTATAAAACATACCACCTTTAGGAATACTTGTACCAGTTGCAACATATTTACCAATTAAATTATTTGTTGTTTGATAAACATCAGCTTTTTTAAAGAATTTTTTTCTAACTTTAACATATTCTATGTCATCCTTAGTTATTTCTTCTGTTGCAAGAATTTCTCTTTTAGCAACTGGTATTCTGGTTGGATCAACTTCTTTATTAACTCTATATATATAGAACCCTACTAAAACTCCTAACCCTAGTACAACTCCTAAAATGGTTACAGTTGTTTTATTAGTTAAAAACTTTGTAAAAGTATTTTTAATTCCACCCATTTTTATTCCTCCTTTAACTATTCATCAATTACATTTCCTTCTAGAACTGAATCTATTCTTTCAACCATATCCATAGTTGTAGCATCTCCTAGTACAGTAAATGTATTTGATTTACTTTTAATTTCTACACTAGCTTTTGGTGGAGCTTCATATACTCCATAAAAACTAACTGTATATGTTGTATTTAGTGATGCTGTTTCAGCAAATCTACGAAAGAAACTTTCAAAAAATTTTTCTTTATTTATTTTTATTTCCCCATACTTACGATAATACGAGTAATCTACAGCATCAATCATTGATGCTTCTGTTATTTCTTTTACTAGGAAATAATCTTGTGTACTAGAAGTTGTTAAATTTTGCACAAGCATCATTATAACAACTATCACTGTACCAAGAAGTATTAACCAATATGCCCAGAAAGCATTTTTCATTTAGTCACCCCTATTTCCAAGATGGTCCACCTAGAACAGATTCATTATATACATATCCGCTCCATAATGTCCAATATCCACTAGATTCTGTTTCATTCTTTCTCTTTGTTTCATTATTTTCAACACGATTTGTTGCAGTAATGGCATCCCCATATTTATCTACTAATTCATCGATTAAATCACTATAACAGTAAATATTTTTATAGGTTTGTCCATCAATTGTTGCATCATAACATGTTAATGAATCATTGATATATCCACCATCATTTGTGTGGTTTTTATTATATTCTTTTATTGTATTTATTACTTCTGGTGTCATCTTTATACTAAATGCTAGCTCAGAATCATTACCAGTTTTATCATAAATCATTTCATTTGATTCTTCTATTTCAGAAATTGTTTTTTCAGCCTTTTTTGTTAATAATTGTAGATTTGCTAAATTACTTGTTGTAATCCAGTTATATCCATATGACCTATTTGCTGAATGGAAGTTTGTTGTGGAAATAGTTCTATGAATAATGTTAAGTTCATCAAGGTTGATAATACATGCTGGGCATTTATTATCACATGTATCTCCTGTACAAGGTGTCCATTCACATCCATCACCAACACATTCGAATGTACAATTTGGACAATCTTTTGGTCGACATGGAGATTCATAGTAACATTTATAATTTCCATCAAAACTATTTACTTTAACTACGGCAGCAACACTATTTTCTTCTCTATCACCATTGTAGTCAATTAAACGTCCTATACCATTTTTTTCATCATAAAATTCCCCAAGGTCTTCTATCATTAATCTTACTACACCACCACCAACAGTACTTGTTGAAACTGGTAAGCTATTAAGTAATGCTTCAAGTTGAACTTTATTTCCAGTATATCCACTATTAACAGTTACTTTACCATTGGCAGCTATTTGATAGAATGCAGTTGGTGTAACATAATCTTGTTTCTTTTCAACTTCTTTCTTAACAAATGTTGCTTGAGAAACAGGTTCTTTTACAACACTACATCCGTTAAGATTACAAACAGTATAGCTTATATTTTCAAATACTTTATCACTACTGCTCAAGCTTTCTTCGCTAGTGAAACTGAATTCATACTTATCTCTTTGTAAACATTCATATTGTTCATTCGTATTACCAGTACAAATTGTAATTGTTGTCTTTACTTCTTCATTTCCATCTTTTTCAAGATATTGTAAATCTTTATATTCATCTTTGGAAATTAAATCATAATAAGGTGTATAGTTTTCATTATCTTTACCATGGTTTTCATCATAGTAATATCTTAATTTTTGGTCAAATAGGAAACTATTAATCCATCCAGTTGTACATGAATTATAATCAGATAAGATTTTATTATATTTCTTTATAGCTTCTTCCAAATTTTCTTTTGCATCTGCAGCATTTTTTTTGTGGGTTTCATCCCTATTGCTATATGTATCTAAAGTACAAGAGCATGTACCATCTTCTGGAGTGCCTGGTCCATAACTATCTGTGGATGCAACTGAAGATTTTACTCCATTATAATCATATGTATACCATGACCAAGATTTTTCATAGGTATCTCCACTTTTGCTACCTGATGAACAAGTTTTACAATCTTCTTTTATTTTATTATTTTCATCTAAACAAGTTCTTCCAGTATAAGAGCATGTTGCCGTTGTTTTGGTTGACTCAATGGCTGCAGCAGCACTCCACTTAGCATACTCATTATATGCATCTACCATTTCTTCAACTGCATTTTTTATATCCTTTTCAAATTGAGTTTTATTAATTCTCTTATCAGCTGTGTTACCACCTGTATAACATGTTTTCTTTCCTTCAACATGACTTGTTAATTTGAAATATCCACCACAGTTTACAGCTTGAACGATTGGATTTAATTTAATTTTTGCATAGTCTTCTTTACAGAATACATTACAATAACTATTTGACACTCCTCCAGCTGATGCTGTAAATTGATATGTATTACCAGCGTCATCTTGATTGTCAATTATACATGTTTTTACTTTATCAGGAGCTTTAATTGTCGCAACAGCTTTTTCTTCATCTGTACTACAAATTGGAGCTTCTAAATCAGTATCACAAGCATTATTACATTTGATTTTACCAGATATTTCTCCAGTTAGACCATCTTTATTTCTTTGCATTACATAGAAATTTTGGGCATTTGTTTGACCTACTGGGATTAAATGAGCACCAACATATTCTAGATTTGGGTCATTGTAATCATATGCAACTTTATAATCAGTTGTTTTACAATTTTCACCTTGTTTTGCAACATCAAATGTAATTGTTATTTTTCCATTTGAACCAGATAAATAATTTTTATTAGCATTTACAGTTTCACCATTTACTTTTAAATTACTACAACTAGCACAATTTAATTTAAAGTTTTTAATAACTCCTTTAGAAGCATCAAAGTTTTCATAAGAAAGTTCAATTCTGACACTTGTTTCCCCTTGATTTGTTTTAGTTGTAATTGTTGGTGTTGTACTTGCACCACTTGATACTTCATTAGCTTTAGAAACACCTATATCAAATAATCTCTTTGCTACATCCATTACTTCTTTAGCAATAGTATTGCTTTCATCATAAACAAATTTGTATTGATTATTAAACCATGAAGGATTATATTTAACTAAATCACTAAAACTATTTGAATAACTTGATGAAGCTAACCATTCTCTACCAATATTTACATGAGCCGATGCAATAGCAATTAACTCATTATTACTTGCGGTACCTTTACCTTGTCCACCAATACCCATTGAAAATGCTCTGATAGCAATACTTGTTGCTACATAAAAGTCTTGGTCAGATAAATTTGTACTAATTTTTGGTGTTCCATCAAACTCACTATATCCATGTTTCATGATTTCTAAAACACCTAAACCAATAGCATTATTTGTTTTATCTTTTGATGCACCTAAAATATAATCTATTTTATATGTTGTATCTGATTGTAAATGTGGGTCAATACAGTATCCTAATATTTGATTATTAGTTCCTATCTTAGTAATTTCATAAGGAATTACTGTTAAACCTCTATTAATTGGATTAGGAATTGTTAATCCATTAATTATTATTTTGTTATTTCCATTTCTATCTTGATAATTTGTAAATCCACGTTTCCAATCTTTTGTGTATTTATCCCCTACTACAAAAGATTCAGCATTAACACTTGATATACCAAATGTTAATACTAATAAAATTAATATTAATAAATTTCTTAAACTTTTCTTTTTCATATTATACTTCTCCTACGTTTTTTAATTATTACTATTGTTGCACCACCGGCAACTACAACCAATGTTATTCCCCCAATAATAAATGGAACTTTATGTTTAGAAATAAAATCTCCAACAACTTCATACCATTTACTATCTTCCTTATTATCCTTTTTATCTTCATCTTTTTTATCTAGTTGTTCACGAATTCTTGTAAAGAATGTATCATATCCAACTGACTCATATGTAACATATCTTTGACATAAGTAATAGTCTGGTAATTCTTTACATATATCATATGTTGAATAATCATTATATCTTGGAAGTGAGACATATAATGTTTTTAATGTACTTCCTTCACAACCTGTTTCGTTTGATGCATATACTTTAATAGTATAAGTTATTAAACTATCAAGTTCAGTTCTTGTAAATGATATATTACCATTATTTGCATCATCATATCCATATGTTACTGATTCTCCATTTAAATCATTTGTTACTACTACATACATATTTTTAGTAATATTTAATATATGTACTTCAATATAATCTGTTTTAGCAACATATTCTTCGCTCTCCAAACCATCTGGAGGAGAATATTCACCACGATCTAGAACCCTTTCTTTTATTTCATAGTTGGCTTTGACATTAGCTACCTCATTATTGAGTTTTGCTTTTTCCTCATAACCACAAGTTGCAGCCTTTGATGTGGGTACTAAAACTAAAAATGTAAATGTAATTAATAGTGCTTTTTTTAATCTATCCATTTCGCCACCTACCTATCAATATTTTAACATAAATAGATAAAATTTACAATTGTAAATTGCGAATATATCATAAATATGATATTATTTATTTATACAAGGTGGTTGGTAGAATTGAAAAAGTTTTTAATTTTATTTATTTTATTAATTGGAATTGTTTTATTAGATGGATTTTTTATCAATTCTAAAGGTTTTACAGTTGTAGAAGAAAGCATTGAGGTTGCTTCTTTAGAAAATAGTTTTGATGGTTTTAAAATCATGCAAATATCTGATTTTTTAATAAAAGATAAAAATGATTTAGATAATATAAAAAATGTTGTTAAATCTATTAATGAAAGAAAACCCGATATTGTTGTTTTTACTGGTGACTTAATAAATTCCAACAATAATTTAAGTAATACAGATATAAATAATTTAACAAATATTTTAAAAGACATTGATAGTACTTTATATAAATATGCTATTTATGGTGATAATGATTTAAAAAATATTGATGTTTTTAATAAAGTAATGACTAATTCTAACTTTATTATATTAGATAATGAATCTAAGTATTTATTTTATAAAGATGTTAAACCGATAAAAATTACTGGTTTAAAAGATAATAGCGATATATCTAAAGCTTTATATTTAAGTGATGAATTAGATACAACATTAAATATAGTTTTAACCCATAATCCAGATGATGTTGATTTACTTAATAGTGATGATACTTTTGTTGTTTTAGCTGGGGGTTCCCTAAAAGGACAAGTAAGAATACCTTTTTTTGGAGGTATTATAAAGAAAGATGGTTATAAAAAATATACTGAAAGTTATTATAGTATTGGAAATATAAAACTTTATAATTCCGGCGGTATTGGTACTAATAATGTTAACTTTAGATTATTTAATAAACCAGAAATAAATTTATATAGATTAGAAAAAAAAATAACCACTCGGTTATTTTTTATAAGTATTTTACCATTTTATAATTAGCATTTAATTTTTCTACTAATTCTTCTTTATCATATTTTGAAAAACTTTCTTCAAAATTACTTGCATCCATTAAAAACATATCTGGATAATTAATAAATATTTCTTTATAAGTAGTTATTCCTAAATCTTTTAAATAAGACAGATTAACTCTTACTAAGTTTTCATGACCCTCTAATACATCAATTATCTTTTTGGGTGTATTTTCTAAAAATTCTTCAATATCTACATCTAGAAACCCATATTCTTTTAAAAAACTCATGCTACTCTTCCTTTCGCTAATTCATTGTAACTAGCTAGTATTTCATCAATATTATCACTTAAATATTCTAAGTTATCACTATATCCTTTAAATACTGCCATCAATGTATCTTTAAGCCCTAAACCTTCTTTTTCAGCTAAAGCTACTTTATTATATATTTCATCTTTCTTATCTTCCATAGCAAAAGTTTCCATAACTCTATCAGCTAATTCTTTAAGTTCAAGATTTTCAATTACTAAATCTTCTTTTTTTCCCCCCTTTACTTGTGATAAAACATAATCAAATCCTCTTTTACTAAATAAGAATGATTGATATTTTCCTTTTTCACTCTTGTAAGGTACTCCTAGATGGTCTAGTTCAGCTATTCTTTTAATAACTGCATCAACATCTTGTTTTAAGAATGCTGGTGTTTGTTGGTATGCTTCAAGAAATCCTAAATCACGAGCTCTTAAAATAGTTTTTTCTAGTATTTCTGGTTCAATACTTAAAACTATCCAATCACTTGGTTTTAAATTAATGTTATATTCCTTTAGAAGATTTCTATTTTCTAAATTAGCAAGTTCTAGAGAAACTATAAACTTTTCAGGATGTTCTTTTTCCACATCAAACCCACTTTTTTCTTCTTCATATACACTTTTTATCTCTTCAAAAGACTTCATATTTTGCTCCTTTCTAATAAGCCATTAATGGAACTTTCTTTGGATCTAAGCCACTTATTTGTAAAACACTAATTGTGTTATTTAATCCTTTTAAATCATATTTAACTAATACACTTGGCATTAAACTTATATCTCGTGATTCTTTTCCAACTGATATTAATTTTTCTAACTTTTCATTTAATTCTGTATCATTTAATATTTCAATATTTTCATTTAGGACACTTAAATCAATGTTATGATTTTTTAATATTTCAATATTTTTAGTAATTAATTCTTCATTATAATCACTTCTTAACTTTTCAATATTTTCATTACTTAAGTTAATTTCAAGACTAGTTAAAAGTTCTTTTAATGTATCTTTATCTTCTTTTACTTCTTCAAATTCTACACTATCTTCATTGTTTTCACTAAATAAAGGTTTTACTTCTTCAGTTGGTTCAACAATAGGTTCTATAACTTCTTCTTTAACATCTTCTATTTCTGGAACATTATTTTCATTTATAACGCTTTCAAAAATATTTTCTAATGATGATGGTTCTTCTAAAGCTTGTTCTAGATTTTCATCTTTAACTTCTTCTTTTTCCTTTTTTACTTCAGGCTTTGATTCTTTTTTAGCTTCCATTAAAACTTCAGTAATTGTTTTGCCACTAGTTTGTGAACCACTTTTAAATGATGCATCATATTCATATAAGGCATCTTCTGGGAACATTAATATTTTAGCTGCTTCCCTTTGTTCATCTTCATTAAAATCAAACTTTTCAAGTAAACTAGTTATAGCATCTCTGGTTATATTGATATTTCCTTCAAGTGCTAAAGCAAAATATTCATTTAACTTTGCTTGGTTACTTAAAGCTTCATCTTTTCTAATACCTAGTTCTTCTACTTTAGTTATAGCATTGTTCATTTCTGTTTCAACACTTTCTAACTCTTCACTAGCTTTTTTATTTTCAATAACAACTTTTTCAATTGTTTCAGGTAACATGTTTGTTATTTTTTCATTTATTGAAGCTGGGTCAAAATCTATTTGTAATCTATCTAAAACATTAGCAAAATCATCTCTATTAATGTTACTTAAAATAGAAGTAAGTTTATTTCCTTCTTCTTGTAATGTTTCTTCTTCTTTTGTTAACTTATCTATTTTGTTTAAAAGAACTTCTTTTTCATTCTTTGTTCTTTCACCAGTTTCAATTGCTTCTTCTCTTTCTTTATTCATTTTTGCTAGTATAACACTATCTTCACCACGTAAGTTATATAACTTATCTAATAATGTTTTAACTTCACTTGATAACATTTTCATTTAATCACGCCCTTTATTATGAATAGATTATAGCAAATATTTTTTCTATTGTAAAGGGGCTTATTAATAATGTAAAAGATTTTTTTAATTAATACTTGTTTTAATTTACAATGAAAATATTTCATGATAAAATAAATTTATCAAGAAGTATCGGGTGGTTTTTATGATAGTTTATTTTAATTTATATTTAAGAAAATTAGAACAAGAGATTTTGAATAGTGAATTTATTGAAACACTCGACCCGATTTTAATAAAAGAATTTAAAAAAGCTATAAATAGTATGACACCAGAATACTGGGCAAAAATAGAAAACTTATTTAAAGAAAACATTAACTATGTCTACTCTGCTGATGAACAAATGGCTTTTAGTATTGTTGCAAGCAAACTTGGTTTAACATTTTTAGAACGTGACCCTGAATTTTGTGGAGAACTAATAAGTATTTTAGTATTACTTAAGAAAAATCCACTAAATTATGTAACTTATGTTAAAATATTTTTATCAGAACCACTTTATTCATGTATTACAAACTTTATAAGTAAAAGTAGAACTTTTAGTTATCATGAATTTTTAGAAATAGTTTTTGAAAGAAATTTAGAAACTCCAGAAATGAGTGAAGAAAATTATAATGCTTTAGTAAAATCTTTATTTAAAATTCAAGAAAAAACATATCATGTATTTATTACTAAAGATGATTCATTAAAAGATATATATGAAAAAATTCATTCATTTATGATGAATGAAAATACAAATAATCTAACCTACTCCATGCAAGCATTTGAAACATTAAACATACTATTAAGTATAATAGATAGTAACAATGAATTATTAAAAGTTCATGTAAAAGAAAGTATTTTACAAATTGATGAAAATAATTATACTAGAAAGAAAATCATTCAAGATGTACTTAGTTTTTTAATATCAACTAATTTAGCAAAATCACAAACAAGGAGTAGATATCATGCATAATACAAAATCATTTAATAGTTTTACAACAAATATATTAAAACTTAAAAACTATGTTAATAATAATTATCAAGGGGATAATAAAAATGAAATATTATTAGTTATTTTTAATGCTGTAACAAGTTATTATCCAGATAGAAATTGGCTTTTAATAATAGATAATTTTTTTCAAAATATTCCTCATGAAGATATAGAATTAACAATGTATTATACAATTATTTCCTATAAACTAGGACCTACTTTTACTAATAGAGATTCTTTAATTCAAACAGATTTAATAAATACATTAATTCATTATAATATAAGTTCTTATAAAATTCATAAGTATGCAAGTATTTTATTAGAACCTAAACTATTAGAATTAACTAATTATGCTTATAATAATCATTTAATAAAACCAAGGCACATTTATAAGATTATATTAGATAATTTTATTTTAGATAAAATGGGTGAAATTAAACTAGATGAGATTGTAGAAAAAGTTAATTCATTTATTAAAGAACATGAAATGAAAATATTTAATGGTAATTATTTCTTCTTTAATATATATCAATGTTTAAAAAGATTAGTTACATTAGATTTTTATCCAGAAGATACATCTGCGATTGAACTTATTCCTCTTTTTAATACTATTTTAAATGAAGATATAAAGATGCAAATTCAAAAAGATTTTCAAAGAATTGAAGAAAGTAATAAACCATTAATTGAAAAAATAAAAGATGCTATAACTATTGCTCATCATTATGGATATGAGTTACCGATTGCTCAAGAGAAAAAATTGTCAAAAAAGGCTTTAAATAATCAATAAAAAGAGTTAAAATAAGTTTGTTCTAAGGAGGAATTTTTATGGTATTTAAAGTACAAGATAGTTTTTTTGATAAAGTTCCAAATGCAGTTTTTGGAGTTGTAGTTGTTAAAAACTTTGATAATACTAAAAACTATGACTTTATAAATGAACTATTTAAAGAAAATTTAGAAAAATCTAAAGAAAAATTTAGGGATGTTAGAATTAAAGAAGAAAGTTGGATTATTCCTTATCGTGATGCTTTTACTAAATTAGGAATTAATCCCAATAAATTTATGTGTTCAATTGAAGCATTAATGACAAGAATATCAAAAGGAAATGATATTCCA
>OJAW01001840.1_pt1 | contig 11544 bp, 10 predicted proteins | sample 1589151 | NCBI WGS metagenome assembly OJAW01 (sample SAMN03283290) | human gut metagenome | biome: human-associated habitat; material: feces | host: Homo sapiens | place: Peru | collected 2012 | reverse complement strand
TAGCACCAATTCGCCTTCTTTAAGTGAATTGGTGATTACTATCTTAATCGAAAAAGTGCAATTTGTCAAGCTATTTTTGCAAATTTTTGATATAATTATTACGGAGGTACACATGAAGTTAGAACAACTACCTAAAATTGGTCCTAAAACCATAAATATTTTAAATAAAATTAACATAAATACTGTTGAAGATTTACTAACATATTATCCATATCGTTACAATGTTATTAAATTTATAAACATAGATGAAGCAAATGAAAATATGATTTGTTATATCAAAGCCAAAGTTTTAAGTGTTCCTAAAGTTGCATATATAAAGAAGAATTTTAATCGTCTAGATTTTATTGCATCAAACAGCAACCAAGATTTCAAAGTAACTATTTTTAATCGTGCTTATTTAAAACAAAGTCTTACTTTAGATAAAGAAATAGTTTTAATTGGTAAATTCTCTAAACTAAAAAATAGTTTTGTTGCTAATGATATTAAATATAATATGAATGAAGAACGTATTGAACCAATATATCATTTAACAGAAGGTTTAAAAAACTCTAGTTTGGAAACAATGATATCAAATGCTTTAAAAGAAAATATATCTTTAAATGATTATATCCCAACATATTTATCAGAAAAATATCATTTATTAAATAAAAATGAAGCTATTAAAAAAATACATCAACCAGAAAATCCTAGTGATATAAAAAGCAGTATGTTAAAACTTATCTATGAAGAATTATTTATTTACATGTTTAAAATAAACTATTTAAAAAGTATTAACAAAGTAACTAAAGGCTTACCTAAGAAATTTGATGAAACCCAAATACAAGAATTTTTATCAAGCTTAAATTTTGAATTAACAAAAGACCAATTAACAACTATTGAAGATATCCTAAAAGATATGCAAGAAAATAAAAGAATGAATAGATTAGTTCTTGGAGATGTTGGTTCAGGAAAAACAATTGTTGCATTTGTAGCTATTTTAGCAAATTACTTTTCTGGTTATCAATCAACATTTATGGCACCAACAGAAATTCTTGCTAAACAGCATTTCACATCTATCAAGGAATATTTTAAAGAATATGATATCAACATATCATTATTAACAGGAAGTTTAACTAAAAAACAAAAAGAAAAAATATATAACCAAATTAGTAATGGCGAAATAGATATTGTAATTGGTACCCATGCATTATTAAATGATAATTTAAATTTTCAAAATTTAGGTTTAGTTATCACTGATGAACAACATCGTTTCGGAGTTAACCAAAGAAATCTCCTTCAAAACAAAGGCTTAAATGGTGATGCGGATGTCCTTTATTTATCAGCAACACCAATACCTAGAACTTATGCTTTAACCATCTATGGAGACTTAGAACTATCTCAAATAAAAACAAAGCCTAATATCAGAAAAGAAATAATAACCAAAATAGCCAGTGAACAAAACATTAAAGAAGTATTACTTAAAATGTATGAAGAATTAAAACTAAATCATCAAATATTTGTGGTTTCACCATTAATTGAACAAAATGATGAACTAAACATAAATAGTGTTATTGAACTTAAAGAAAAACTAAATAAAGCATTTAGTAACAAAGTTAGAATAGAAATCCTTCATGGCAAATTAAAACAAAAAGAAAAAGATGAACTTATGAAAGAGTTTCAAGAAAACAAAATAAACATTTTAATATCAACCACAGTTATTGAAGTAGGAATAGATATTCCTAATGCTTCGATGATGGTAATTTATAATGCCGAAAGATTTGGCCTTGCAACACTTCACCAACTTCGAGGTCGTGTAGGTAGAAGTAATATTCAAAGTTATTGTTATTTAATAACAAATAATAGTAATAATGAAAGATTAAAAGTAATGGAAAAATCATCAGATGGATTTTATATTGCTGAACAAGACTTTAAACAACGTGGTCAAGGTGACCTTTTCGGTGTAAAACAAAGTGGAGATATGTCCTTTAAAATTGCTGATTTAAAAAGAGACTTTAGCATATTATCTCAAGCTAACATTGATGCAGAAAATTTCCTAGAAAGCAAAAAATATCAAGAGTATGAATATTACAATAATATTATAAAAGAAATAGACTTTTTAGATTAAAGAGGATAGTAATGATAAACATCACAAAATTAAAAGACATAAGAGAAGATAACGATATAAGTCAAGCTCAAATGGCCGAAATACTCTAAAATAAATTGTTTAAACAATATTTTGTTTAAAATCGGCTTATTTTCGGCTTATTTTAATTCATTGTAATATTTTGGGGTTAAAACATAATCAACATTTCTTATTTGTTTATCATCAAATCTTTGTAAAAACTCTTTTCCTATCCATTTTTTTACCCAATTATTTGCTGTATCTATATTAATTTTAAAATGATTAGCAATATCTTTGGCTTTAATTTTATTATTAGTAATTATATAATTTGCTATCCACCTTTCTCTTTTATCTAAGGCATCAATAATATTGATTTCTTCTTTACTATTTTTGTAAATTTCTTTTACTCTTTCACCAACAGCTTCAAAAGTACTAGCCATTGTACCAATAAAGTATTCTAACCATTTAGTAATATCTGCATCTTTTCTACCAAAATAGAAATTATGATGCAATCCCATTTGTAAAGAGTTATAATAATCATCTATGTTTTTATCATAAAATTCTTCTACTACATAAAACTCCTTTAAATCATAACCATAGGCTTTTAAAATATATGTTGCAAGTAATCTTGACAAACGACCATTACCATCCCAAAAAGGGTGTATTGTTACAAATTCATATGCAACTATTCCAGCTTTTATTGGAATAGGAACATCATTTGTATTTTTCCCATTAAATTCTTTAATTATTTGATTAATTAAGTTTTTAACATCCTTTGCTTCTGGTGGCAGGTAGACAATGGCTCCAGTTTCAGAGTCTTGTACAACGTTTTGGTCGTAAATAATTATATCATAAATAATATACTTTGACTATTTTTATGTGAAAATAAATTAAATTACGTTAATAAAATTTTATAATATAAAAAACGGACCTCTCTCGAGGTCCTTCAGGGGGCATTAAGAATATCTTACTTAATACCACTATTAATGTATTATTTGCTTATTTTTCAATACTTTTTAATAAATAATACTTAATAAAATTTAAAGTATAAAATTAAAAATTGAAAATTTTGCTACCTAAATGCTACCTGACTTTATTTTCGTTTATTGAACATTTGCTTAATTCTTTTATTAATAAATCAATATAAGAACAAAACTTTATTGCATCCTCTCTTGTACATTCAAACTTCAAACCATGATGAGTCGGATTTCTATACACTCCTATAATTCCCTTAAATAATGATGCCCATGCTTCTTGTTCTGCTTCATCATCACTAAAAACTAATATTGTTTGGTTTAATTTTGAATGAATTGCTTTAGATACTAAACTCATGCCTATCAACTTAGTATTTACAAGATTGGCTTTTTCTTTTATGTAGTTTTCAAGAACTTGAGTTGCCTGATTAAATACTCTATCATAACAATTATCTGCATTTATTAAATCAACACAACGTTCTTTTAATTCTTTATTATTTAAAGATTCATACAAATTATTTAATTGTATGTCATCAATTTTTTTAGGTATATATTTTTTTTCTATATATCTTTTCAATGGTTTTATAAACATTATGACTTCTTTCTTTAAGCATCCAGTAAAGCAATATGAATATGTATTAATCATATTTTGTTCAATTTTATATCTATTAATAAAATCATCTTTAGTACACTCAATTATATCGTCAATTATTTTGTTATATTGTTGAATAAATACTACGTCAATGACTTCATCTTGATAATCAAGAGATTCCTCTATACCCAATAACACCTCGTATAAGTATAAAATGTTTTGCATTCAATCACCACCAAAATACTTAATTTTTCAATTTACTAAACTAGCTCATTTATACCAAGCTTCTCATAAATCGACTCTTTATATTTATAAGCCCCTGTATCACCATTTTTTTTATGAGTATTAAATTGTTCTTCCCAATTTTCTAGTGCATATTGCATAATCTTTGAATTAAAAGGAATATTTATTGTTAAGTAATCACCCAGTGTTGATTTTGGATATCTATCAAAATCTACATCTTCCTTTTTATTTAAATTTACTACTATTATTGGTAAATTTAAAGATTTTGCTTGTTCCATTTCCCACTTAACAAACTTTGTTAAATACTTTGTATGTTCTCCTAGTAATATTACAAACATTTTAGTATTTAATAATCGTTCTCTTAATTGCTTTTTTATTGATTCTTCTTTACTAGAATCATAAGCAGTGTTCAATTCGTGAGCATCATAGAAATTAAAGTTTGTATTATCACTTTGTTTCCATGCTTTCATCAAATTATAATATTTCATATCACTATCACCATCAAAACACACATAAGTTTTGTTTCTATAAGCCATTTTTATACATCTCCTTTATTTTATATAAATTTATTTTTTTAATTATATCGTTAGATAAAATCATAGTTATTTTAGTAGGATACTTAAATTTGATTTTACTGATTTTAAATGACCAAATAATTATTTCTATCAAATCTTGATCACTTATTTCGTAGGCATCAGTAAATCTTGTCAATGAGCTACTGCCAAATAAAGTAATATTTACACATCTATCAGCATATATTTTATCTAAATTATCCCAAAAATTCATTAAGAAACTTAAATAGTCTTTTAAAGATAATACAGCTCTATTATCAATAGTAAACTTAGTTAGTGATGTTAATAAATAGTCTTCATATTCTACTATTTCACCTAATTTATATTTTTTCTTTTTGCCAGATTTCCTTTTATTATTGATTTCTATTATTTTATCAGAGAGTTGTTTTTCTATTTCATCATCAAGATTTTTTGTATTGCTTTTTAATACATCTGTAATAAACTTGCCATTTAAAGAATTTTTTGCAATTATTTTATTATCAACAAGTGTATCAAAGTATTCATTAAAATTTATCACTTTCAAATCTGAACAATTAAAGATATTTCCAGACCTTATCTCAAAAGTTGAACCTTGAATCGATAAAGTAATATTTTTAATATTATTCATTTTAAAATAAGAATATAAATAATAAATAATTGTAACCCCACACCACACCAATAATACTATTTCTTTATTATCACTTATTATTTTTCCATTAAATAATGCAATAAAACTAAAAATGCTTCCTACTACCATAAAAAACGACCCCGTCATCACAAGTAGTGTTCGATCATATAATTTTGTTTTCAAAATTTCACTTCCTATATCCCTGATTTTCTTCTATTACACTCTCTACATAACATTTGACAATTCTCTGATGTTGTTTTACCACCAGCATGCCATGGTGTTATATGGTCTGCTTCCATTTCTTCAATTTCAAAATGTTCTTTACAATTACCACAAATCCCTTTTTGCCTTTCGTATGCTTCCCTTTTCTGATTATCCGTAAATGTTCTTATACTTAAATATTTCTCTTTCCCTGTAATTAAATATAAATATATACCTTTTTTACTAGTGACATCATCATCTTGCATTAATTCATTGACTTTTTCTTCCAATTTAATGGAATTGTACATTTGGTCTTTATACTCATTATAAAGAATTCCCCATTCTAATCCTTTCATTTCCTTTCGGTATTTAGGAAATAATCTATTTATCCAATCAATAACTGATTGAAAATACATCCATAATTCGTTTGCATCTGTATCGTTTTGATGTTTCCCCATATAATCTTCTATTTGAACACCATCTCTATTTGAAATCCAACTTAAAGCGGTTTCTAAATAATCTTGCCTAATCGCAACACCATTCATGTATTTCTCTCCAATTTGATAAGCAGGACAAGAGTTTTTACTAAAATGCCTTTTAGCATCATGTAACCACATCCCTGTATATTGTGAATTTCTTAATTCTTGATCTGTAAGTTTTTCACCAGCTATATTTATTATTTTAAACCAGTCTAGTTTTTCCGATTGGGTTCCTTCACAAATATAAATCATTAGTTTATAATTCAATATTTTATTTTGCAAGTCTGGAGTTAAATTTCCAAATCCTTTATAATCAACAGAAAAATCACCATTTACATATTGGCAAATGCTCAAAGTTCTCTGCTGACCATCTAACAATTCATACTTATTTCCATTTTTACTCCAGTACATTACATTTAAAGGAAAACCCTTATTTATTGTGTCAATAACAGCATTTCTTTCTTTTTCATTATATATAAATTCTCTTTGAAATGGTGGTCTTATATCCAATAAACCATTGTATCCAATAACACCATTTTCTTGATTATCTACATATCCTTTTACAACATCTCTAACAGCTATTTCATGCAATTTTATTTCCATTTTTACACCTCACCATCTATCTTTTCAATCAATATTCTTGCATAAATGCTTGAATACAATTCATTAGTTACAGCATCCCTAAAAGCAGGTTTTTTGTCAACATCAGGATTAAATTTTTTATATAATGTTCCTTTGGCATTTATAGTGAATTTTCCAGTGCCTTTACCATTCTTATCAAGAATTTCCATTTTTCTTTCTGACTTAAATTTGCAACTTCCAACAATTCCTAATGCAATAATTTTAAATTGTTCTGGATTATATTTATCCATAAAAGTTATAGGCACCCCAATAGTTCCATCATAATCTTTTGGAATATCTGTTGTTTTATCTACATTTATGGCATCATAATTAACATAATTAGGATATTCAATAGGATTATATGTTTTATATAAAATTAGATTTTCATGTCTTTCTTTATAATCTAAATTTGTCCACCATCTAACACCCTTTACACGAATATATTTTTTTCCATTGTTATCTATTCTACAACCAGAAGCATTCAATGGGTAAGAATCAGGTACTCTGAATTCTCTATCACCAGAATGAATTGAAGCTCCCATCCATATATCATTGGTTTTTAAATGAGAGAAAAAGTCTTTATAAGTTATTGCATTAACATTTCCTACGATTAGAAACTTTTTATTATATTCTACTAATTGTGCTACATATTCTCTAAACAAACTAAATGGTGGATTTGTAACTACAATATCCGCTTCTTTTAAAAATTCAATGCATTCTTGACTTCTAAAATCTCCATCACCTTTCAACAAAGATAAAGTATTTTTCTTGTTTTTAATCAAATATTCAACATCAGATAAATCAACGGCACCATCGCCATTTGAATCAGGCACTTCCGTAATTTCAATTTTGTAAGGTGTTTTTTCTGTTTTCTTATTAACAATTATACCATTAACATCAAATAGGGATAACTGCTCGGTTACGATAGAAGAACCAGCATAACATGTTGATATTAGTTTTTTTAATCCAAGAGCATTAAAATTTATTGCAAAATATTTAAAAAAGTTGCTTTCGTAGGGATCATCACAATTACATAAAACTACCTTTCCTTTAAAATATTCTTTATAATATTTCATTTCTTTTTCTATATCTTCTAGGGAGGTATAGAATTCATCATTTTTGTTTTTATTTGCGTTTTTTAAATCATTATTAGCCATTTTATCACTTCCATTTCACTATTTAAATTAGTTTTCTAACTAATCTTCATTATCTTTTAATACTTTTTCTACTTCGTTTATTAATTGCTCTTTATTAGGAATATAATACGTATATGTTGAAGTAAATAAGTTATTTGAAATACCATTTAAAGCAAATTCCATCATTACATTGTCTTTTTCGGTACATAGTATAATTCCAATAGGTTTATTATCATATTCATCATTTACTACTTGTTCATAATAATTTAAATATAAATTCATTTGTCCCAAATTCTCTGCTTTCAAATTACCCATTTTTAAATCTATTAAAACATATGACTTTAAAAATTTATTATAGAAAACCATATCTACATAATAATTAGTATTATTAAGAGTTATTCTTTGTTGACTTCCGACGAACATAAAACCTTTGCCTAACTCTAGTAGGAAATCCTCTATATGTTTAATTAGCTTACTTTCCAAATCTTTTTCTAGTAATGGCTTTTGTTCTTTTATTCCTAAGAATTCAAATACATAAGGTTCTTTTATTAAATCACTTGGCTTTGCTAATACTAGTCCTTGTTTAGATAATTCTAAAACTTTTTCTTTATTTGTTTTACCATCAGATAGTAATAATCTTTCATATAGTGATGTGTCTAGCTGCCTTTGTAATTCTCTTACACTCCAATGAGCATTGATACATTCTTTTTCATAGAAATTTCTTTTAGCATCATCTTTTATTATTATCAGCTCACTATAATGAGTCCAAGTTAAATCAGAACTTATTTTTTCAAAATCAGGATATGTCTTATAAAAGATTCTCATATATTTAAGATTAGTGTAAGAATAACCTTTACCTAAATATTTTGTCAATTCTTTAGAAAGCCCTTTTATTATTTCTTTACCATATTCTAAACGATTATTATACTCATTCTCATTTGAAACAATTATTCTACCAATATTCCAATAAACATAAATTATTTTATTGTTAATTTCTTTTGATAAATTATATTTTACTTCATTTACTAATTCAGTTATTTCATGAACCATTTTATTATTTTCTTCTAACATAACGTTTCCTTTCCAATTGGTCAGTCGCGACTGACCAATTTAGTTAAGTGACAGCAATGACAGGTATTTTTAGGTAAGGTACCCACGTTTTTTCGTGTCACACGTGTCATTACTAATCAACAATGTCACTAACTTTAATATTATAATATTCTGCTAACGCTTTAACTACATCATTATTAAATTTTCTTTTACTGTTTTCATATTTGTTATATGTAGATTTATCTACACCTAAATATTTTGCTATTTCTTCTTGAGTTTTATTGTTATCTATTCTTAGTTTTTTAACTCTAAGTCTTACTTTACTTTGAATTTTCTTTTCTTCATTTTCAAAGTATTCTTTCATGGCATTTGGATTATGTACATCTATTGCTATATATTGTTCTTTATTATTCTTAACAGCAGTAGAATACATAAATAATTGATGTTGTTCTTTAAAAGTTAGATCTGGCATATCTTCAAAAAAATAATCAGAAGATACTTTATAAAATTTTGATAAATCCCTTAATACTTGTAAAGGTATTGTTCTATTTCCAAGCTCATAGTCTTTGTAGGTATTTCTATTAACACCAATTACCCCACATATTTCCTTTTGAGATAAACTAAATTGACTTCTTAGTTCTGCCATGTGTTTACCAATAACAGTATTAATTGTATCTTTTTCTATCTTTTTCATTCACAATGCCGTCCTTTCGTAATTAATTATATCACAGATGGTGCAATTTGTCTATTTTTCTATGAAAAAAAATAAATAATTTTAGGCGTTGACAAAATACACCAAAGATATTTTTGCCCTTGATAGTCTCGGCTTTCATAAGATTGAAGATTGCAGAGTAGGAAAAGAAATATAGTTTTGCTGGTAGTTGATAACCACAAATAAGAACTCATGATTTTAGACATAGTTGTACGTCACTACTTATCAACAATGGTGCTGACATAACACTTGTTGCTAAATTTTTGGGTCATTCTAAAATAGACGAAACTCTAAATACCTACGCTCATATGTTTCAAAATAAATTAACAAATATAATTGGTATAGATAGTCTAAATGATAATAAACAGGATTATGACTATGAAAATGAGTTAGAAGAAATCAACAATAAAGATGATTTTGATATAAGTTTATAATTTAAAAACACTGGATTGATTTTATAGATCAATTCAGTGTTTTTTTATGTTTAATATATTAAAAAAGAAAAATGCTACCTATTTGCTACCTAAAAGCATATTTTTAAAATAGTAAATTCTCACAAATCCTTATATTTCCTAAAAAAAGTGGCCGGCACACTTTAATATGCCGACCTTCAGGGGGTTTTGGTTGATCTCTTCACATTGAGATTCGTAAGAGAGATCAGGTTATTAGCATGACTTGTATCATGCTAGTATAATCTTAATATTTTTTTTGAAGTTTGTCAATAACTTTTTATAATAATTTTTAAATTTTACAAAATAACTTTTTTATCTTGCACAAAATAGCAAACATATGTTATTATATAAATGCGGGGTAAAAATCAAAAAGAAAGGAAGAAATTATGATACTAAATGTAAGTGGAAGAACAGATATAATTGCATTTTATGAAAAGTGGTTTATGAATAGATTAAATGCTGGTTTTGTTGATGTAAGAAATCCATTTAATCCTAATCTTGTAAGTAAAATTAACTTTAGTGATGTTGATTTAATTTTATTTTGCACTAAAAACCCAATTCCAATATTAAATGATTTAGACAAAATAAAAATCCCTTTTATATTTCATGTTACCATAACACCTTATAAAAATGACATTGAACCAAATGTTATATCAAAAACAGAAATAATAAATGCTGTTAAAAAAATATCTACAATTATTGGAAAAGATAATATTTACATAAGATATGACCCCATTTTTCTAAGTGATAAATACAATATTGATTATCATATTAAAGCTTTTAACAAGTTATGCACATTATTAAAAGGATATGTAAATACTATAATTGTTTCTTTTCTTGATGAGTACAAAAATGTTTTAAAAAATAAAAATATTTTAAAATATCGTCCGTTTACTGAAAATGACTATAAATTAATCGGTGAAAATTTTAGTAATATAGCAAGGACTAATAACATGGTAGTACAAACTTGTTTTGAAGATAGAAACTTAACAGAATATGGTTTTAAAAAAGGAGAATGTTTATCACATGAACTTGCATATAAACTAACATGTAAAACTAATTTTAAAAGTTATAATATAAGAAAAGGCAATAAATGTAAGTGTGTAAGCATGGTTGATATTGGTTCATATAATACATGCATGCATTTTTGTAGGTATTGTTATGCTAACTATGATGAAAAAATGGTATTCAAAAATATATTAAAACATAACCAAAATTCAACAATGCTTCTTGATTATTTAAAAGATGATGATATAATAAAACGCAGGAGTTGATATTATGAAATATTGGTATGATGATGCTACTTTAGATAAAACGATTATGTTTTATAGAAAAATGGATGATTCAATTATAGTATTTTATTTTAATGGTAATGTAGAAGAAATTAAATATAATGAAGATATTGAAAAAGAATTTGATTTGATAAAAGATATAGTCTCTGCAATAAGAAATTCTCGCTCTTTATTCAATTTGCCTCCAAATAAAAAATTAGAAGTTGTATTAAGATATACAAACGATTATTTTAAAACTGTAAGCGAAAATTATAAAAATATAATCTCATCTCTTTCTTTAACAGAATCTTTAAATATAGTTTTCACAAAAGAAAACGAAAGAAATAAAGGAAGTTTTGTCAAAGTATTTGAAGGCGGCGAGATTAATGTTAACTTGGTTGGAATAATAGATTTTGAAGCTGAAAAAAAGCGACTTGAAAAAGAAGCGTTCGCTTATAAAAAAGATTTGGACGCCGTTAATAAAAAACTTTCAAATGAAAATTTTATTAATAAAGCTAAACAAGAAGCGATTG
>OJAW01001839.1_pt1 | contig 11549 bp, 9 predicted proteins | sample 1589151 | NCBI WGS metagenome assembly OJAW01 (sample SAMN03283290) | human gut metagenome | biome: human-associated habitat; material: feces | host: Homo sapiens | place: Peru | collected 2012 | reverse complement strand
ACCACATTGCCCCAAGGATAAAAACCGCTCGCCGTTTCACGGCGAAAAACCCCTGGTGATAAAATGATTTCTTGGTAAAAAACCGCATCAAATTTCTCCAAAACGATTTTGCAGATTTTTCTAATGATTCCACAAGTTTGTCAATACTATTTAGTATCTTTGCACCGTCAGCACTTGAAACGGCAGTGGCTATGGCAGTCTTTTGTGATTGCTCCGCGGTTTCAAGTGCTCTTTTTTGTTTGGCACTAAACTTGACACCAGCCTCACCCTTACAAACCAAAGGGACGGTTCTTTTGGTTTGTATATGCCAAAGGCATACCAAAAGAACCGTCCCTTTGGTTTGTGGTTTATGTGGTTTGCTTGAAATCAGATATGCCACAGCACTAACGACAGGTGCGAAGCACTGGCATCGACAAAAGGTTGTTTTTTAAGTTTTTTGTTTCAGTGCCCACCAGTATTTATCCACTGAGCCGTGGAATATTATTTGGGCTCAAGGTGGAGGTAGTAGAATTCGGGGGTGAAGTCGGTGTCTTCGTTTGCGAGTTGGTGGAGCAGGAGCATTCGGGTGGTTTTGTTTTCCCAATATAGCAGGGCTTCCACACCTGTTTCGGGCAGGCATTTGAAAAGTTTTTCTTTCCCTTTGGCGTTCTGCCCCACTCCCACGCTGTTTTCCACCAGTGCTTTGATGGATTTTGGCATTATCGCGAGGAATTCCTTGTCGGGCAGCAATTTGTGATTCACCGGTATGATTCGGGAATAGGGGGCATCGTTCTTTGCCACAATATCACACACCTGATATTCATATTCCCTGTCAAGCAGGCAATAGGTGGTGAGGTTTTGTGGCTTGCTGAGAGCAATGTCACCCCATTGAAGTCCTAAGAAGTCGCGGTCATAGAGTGTCAGGTCAAGAGCCGCCTCATATTTCACCTTTCCATCGTGGTAGCCTTTAAGATGGCTTTTCACTGTGCCACTTTTGAAGAAATGCGATGCCCATTGCGTGGTCAGATGCCGCTCAACTCCTCCTTCAGAAACATTATATTCATATATCTTGTAGGTGTGAGGGTAATTGTCGGCACTCCACACTATAGAGTCGTAATATTCTGTAAACTTCGGGAATCCCAATGCCGTATAGTTTCCGTCAAGGTCTGTGATTCTGAATGTGACGAGGTCGAGGGGCGCGGGCAGCGGACTCTCGATACGCATAAAAGGTGAGTATTTTTCCACTTTTAGCTTAAACTTCGCCTCATCTGGCAAAGTTTGCGGCTTGGGGTCGGGTTGCCCCTCTTTAAAGGTCCGCGTCAAACTGATAATGGTGCTTGCTTTCCTGCCGCCATCTGTCGCCGAAATCCGAATCTCTTCGTAGGCGTCAGAAGCCTCAGAGGCGATGGGAGGAAAGTGAATTTTCACCCTGTTGCCCTCCACCTTGAGCGTAGCCCACCCACAATCGTAGGTGAAAGACTCGCCTGATACTGGGTCGAGCGCATCGTAGTTGTTGCAAGTCATCACTACATCGCCCTCCTTGCTGTTTGCCTTGAAGCAATATCGGGGTGTCGATTCCACACTGCCACCCGTATATTTCACATTATCGGGCGTAAGAATTTCATACGACCACTCCATAGGTTCACCAGGCAAAACATCATCCTTATCGCAAGCCGCAAAGAGCAAGCAAACCATCACCATCAGGAAAGCACACCGTTTGTTCATATCCGCACGATTCTTAATTTGTTTTTTTGATGCTATGAAAAACTGTTTGGGTTAGTGCACCAACTTGCGTGATTGCGAGGTGCCGTCGGTGTATTGGGTGACCTCGATGTTGAAGCCGCTGAACGGCTCTGCGCTCTCGTGGCCCTGCAGGTCAAAGTATTTCACACCCTTCACCGCCTTATCGGCAGCCACATCATCAACGCCCGAAGTTGCATACTTTGCGTAAACCGTAACATCAGATACATATCTTATTATAAAATCGCTACTACCATGGTAAGTTGAAGGTTCTATATACACACCTCCAGTTTCATAATTATATGTAGCATAAATTGAATAAGAATTTTTAACGGGGTCGTTGATTACAAATGATGGTATCAAATTTCCTTGCTCATCTTCATAATATTCTCTATATAGATTAAATTTATATATATCAGTAGATTTAAACGACTTGATTCGGTTCAAATCCACATCTTCTGGCAATAGTAATCTCCAGTAATTTTTGCGCTCGGGCACAGGAATTGCATTAACATAAATAGTTTGCTGGCCTACCAAACACTTACCTTTATTTACCAAACGAAGTCCTGAAAAATCCACCATTGCGATATGGTTGTTTCTTAAATCTAAATAGATTATATTTGGATGATTTGACACATCAAATGTGGTCAAATCACAATTTTCAGCAGACAACTGCTCCAATTTTGGATACAGGTTCAAGTCTGCATTTGCTAAAGCCTTGACATTATTGCACATTATGGTTGTTATTCCACTTGGCAAAGTAGGGAAACTTTGCAAAGACACACAATCCGTTACATTGATATTTTTGAGAGAGTCAAGGCCACTACAATCCAAAGAAGTTATAGGAAGCCCTTCACAACTTAATGATTTAAGTTTTGCATAGTTTGAAAGGTCGAGCCTGGCTATAGGATTCTTGGAGCATGACAACTGCTCTAATTTTTTTGCCACATTAGATAAATCCAAGTTTTTAATATTACATTCATCACAGTAGAATGCTTTCAAATTAGGCATAAGTGAGAAATCAGGCCATTGAATACCTTCAGTGCACTTACTATAAGCAAATGTCTCCAAATTCGCACAATAATCCAGTTTTAAATCCACAGCTTTCTCGCTATCGTGAACAATAACGGTTTGCAAATTCGGGCATCCGCGGAGATCCAATTCAGAAAGCGCATGACGTTCTATATCCACATTTCTAAGCTCTGGCAGATTAGACAAATTCACGGTTCTAAGGCGATGAATCGATGTACTGGATTTGCCACCATTTTTCGATTCTTTTGCTAAAGAGGGGGCAAAAAGCGTAGGAAATATACTTATATATTCTGGATACGGACCTCCATAATAGAACCCATCCCCCCCTGCTATAAAATAAAACGATTTTAACTTTATATTTTTTGATAAATCAATTTCTTGTATATAATTATCATACTCCTTATCATAATCGCCATTAGTGATTAATAAAGTTTCCAACTCAGTAAAGTACTCTATTCCCTTTAATGATACTATAGCGCGAAAACCATCTTTATAATCTTTCCAAGATGATATTTCCTTCACAGAGGCCAATTCTTCGTCGGTCAGTCTTGAGCCACGAACCTTGTTGAAGTGGTTAAGTACCCAACCAAGAAATTTTTCATCGGGGAAATACTTGGTGTTGGCGAGCACGTCGGCTTTGGCGCAGCCTACACAACCGAGCAAAATGGCAAGAGCGAGTATCAGTTTCTTTTTCATAGTGGTATAAAATTAAAGAATGATTTATATTTTTTGCTAAAATAACAAGAAACAACAACTTAAGCAAAAAATTAGTAAAAAAAAGTGTGTGTGTCATTTTTTTTAATAAAAAAATTTGCTTTTTACAAAAGAGTGTTTTAAATTTGCGGTTGAAGAATTTAAGAAACGGAAAAACACACAGTTGAGATCTCAAAAAACACACATTTCCTTTTTTTAAAATTCAAGTGATTATTATTTTATGTTTAATTTTTTAATTTCGTTTTTTCATGAATAAAAACACATTTGACGATTCAGTATTAAATCTGAGTGCCAATGAAAAGTTGACGAATGTGAACAATTTCGTCTTTACAAACAACCAGGAGTTTATCAATTTCCAAATGCGGTTCACGGATATTGTGAGGGCAGATGGTAATTCTTTAGATTTAGGCACAGATTGTGGGTGCGTAGATGAAGTGCCCAAATTTTATCCGAGTAAGGATTGCGAGCAAATCAAGCTCACCTTTATGTATCAAGATACACCTTACACCATTATCAACAACAAGGCTTTCTTTTGGGAAGGCTATAAAAAAGTGGTGATTCAAGGTGCCCGTTCGGGGCACTGTGACAGCCAAGATATCCCCACTATTGTGGTGCACAACGAGCGTGAGAAAGACGCAAAGGAATATAAAGACGCCAACGGGAACAAATGCTACTCCTACGCCCACGATGATGCCATTTTCAATATTCAGAATGAGCATAGTAGTCCCACCAACATTGTGGTTTCTGACATCGCTTTCCGTGTGGCTTTCAATTTGACTGATGTTGAGGGCGCAAATTTGTACGAGAGATGGTATCACCCCGATATCTGCCCGGTGTTCTTCAAGGTGTACGAGGCGAGCTCGTTCAAGATGTTCAACGTGCGAATGTATTCGCAGTATCTCGACCTCACCCACGTGTTCCTGCACTGGTGCGAGAATGTGGACATCACCAACTGCGAGTTCAAAAACTACAACGCCCGAAAAATTGGTGGCAACATCTGGATATGCCAGCGCGTGAAGAATGTGAACATCGTAAACAACGATTTCTACAAGTACGGCAACGACGAGAACATCGGCATTTGGGGCGACTCCATTATGAGCCGTGACGAGAACGGCTATTACAACTCGAAAGACACGCTTTCGGGGCTTGATAGCGATGCGTATGCCAATCGCCAGCTCAAATTTGAGCATATCCACATCAAGAACAACCGATTCTTCTACGGCAAGCCTGAGTATCCTTTCTCTTTGAGTAAGGACAAGACTAATGTTGAGAAATTCCCCGACCATATTTCTTTAAGAAAAATCCATGATTTTCAAAAAGAAAATAAAGATTATCAAAGAACTGATTCTGAAGAGGAATGGAATGGTGTGATCGACATCTTCCAAAACCTGCACTTCTCGCAGCACACACCAAAGATGGGTACACAATTTTCCAACGAGGAATACGCCATTGTCCCTTACGTTCACTATGAGGTGTCGGATTATGTGACCAGTGGCAACGAGTTTTACATCGACTCGCCGATGAAAGTGCTGATGGGTGTGACTTTCGACAACTATTGCCACACCGAAGGCATCAAAATCACCAACAACCTTATCAAATACGGTCCTTGGGCGCACGGAGAGTGCCAGCTACAAGACTTCAAGGTGGTGTACGACAAAAATCCCGACACAAAGGATGCTATCTATGATTTGGAGATGACCAACAAAAAGAGTCTAAGCCCTATCCTTATAGAGGACAACACCATTGAGAGCAAAGCATACCCCTACATGGCGCACGAAATTAACAATAAAGATATAGCCTGTGAATATCACATCGTGATAGATGTGGAGAGTGGTAGCGTGGATTTTAACCGCAACATCGTGACCGAAGACTCTCGTGAAGTGGGCGAAACTATTAAAAGTCACACGATAGTCAATAAAGAATCTAAGACGATTCCTACTTCAGAGGATACTGGCTATATGCTGCTCTATTCTCGTGATAAAGGCGGTAGCATCACAATGCGCGACAATGTGTTCCGTGGTATGTCGGCAATGGGATCGTTTGATTTCACCGAACCAGCTGAAGCTGCAGAAAAGGGTGACAAATCGGCAAAGGAAAACAAGTCGTTCATTCGCCTCAGCGCCAGCGGCAACGTGTTTCAAGGCAAGACGTGGTTCAACTCCAAGAACCTGAAAGAAGGTGTGTTTGACTTCAGAGACAATAAATTCTTCGCCACTTGCGACCAGCTCATCTTGAACGGACTGCCAGAGCGGTCGCTACTCACGCTCACCAACAATGTGTTTAGAAGATTGGCAAATGCTGGTTCTGGTTCCGGTCTCCTCTATTACCACAATGTGACAAAGCCTATAGGAAATCCAAGCCTCACATTGTTATCTTCCGGCAACAAGTTCCAAAGTGTCTCAGGTCATATTTGCGAGTATTACGATGGTGCAGATATCAACATCTATTCATCAGACGAAGTTTGTCTCGATGACGATTATTATGAAGCAAAAAGCGAATACTACGAAGACCATTAATAACAAATAACTTTTGGAGAGAGAGAATATGCAAAAATAATGTATATTCTCTCTCGTTTTCTATTTTTATATCACAATTTTTGAAAGTAGAAGTTTTGAGCAGATGATTTATGTAGGATTGATGAGTTCTTGCACGTCGCGGAGCATTTCGGCGTGGTCAAACGCCAATGGGGGGAGTGCGTTGACGGGGAACCAGCGTGCCTCAGCCGCGTCGTCGGCAGCGGTGACGGCTGGTCGCTTGTCGAAATACGCCGCAAAGGCGATGGAGATAACGCGCTCGCGTGGGTCGCGGTCGGGGCGAGTGTAGGCTCCGATTTGCATCAGTTGGCCTGCCGCGATGCCAGTCTCCTCACGGAGTTCACGCCTTGCAGCGGCTGGCGCGTCCTCGTCGATTTTCATAAATCCGCCGGGGAAAGCCCAATGTCCCTTAAACGGTTCATTCTTGCGTTGCACCAGCAGCACGTGCATTTCGCCACCTTCGGGCGAGAGTGCGATGCAGTCGGCAGTGACTGCCGGATGCGGATAGTCGTAAGTGTATTTCTTCATATTTTTTTCTATGCGGGGGATTATCGTTCGTTCCAATAGATTTCGTAAGAGGAATTGGTGGCAGGACGGTCGAGCACTACAGCCGTAAATGGGCAAATCGAGTACGACATTTTGCTGCCCTTGTCCACTTTGTAGTTGAAAATGATGGCGTTGCCGTTTTGGAGCACACTCAGCGGATACATCTGCGTGTCGGTGTCGGTAACGGGGCTTACCACCGCCAACACAAACTGTCGCTTGAAGTTGATGGGCGTGGGCTGGCCATTGCTGCCCATCACCGCTGCCTCACCGAAAATGGCGCGGAACTCGCTCTCGGTGTTGATCACCTTGCGAAGCAGTTTTTGTGGCACTGAGTTGTTTTTCACAAAGTAGTTGTTCACCTCCGTGAATGCGATGGGCGAAGCGTTTTGCTCCAACTCGCGTGTGATGGAGCAACTGCTCACCACACAAGCCACAAGGAGGACCACCATCAGTCTTACGAACCTTTTCATATCATTATTTCTGGGTTAAAGTCTAATGACCGTTTTGGGTTAAAGAGTCGAAGTAGAATTTCAGCACATCAGATGCGGCGATAAACGACGATTGCTTGCTGCCGAGCACCATATCCTGCTTGATTTTGAGCAGACGCTCAATTTCGGGATTGTTGTAGAAATGGCTCTTCAGATGCTCGTTGATGGTTTCGTACATCCAGTATTTTTCCTGCTGACGGCGCTTTTCCTCGAAGTAGCCGCTCTTGCGCACGGTTTCGAAATAAGCGTCGATCATTTCCCACACCTTGTCGATGTTGTAGCCATAGTAGCCCGAATAGGTGGTGACCTGTGGTGCCACGCCACTTGGTGGCATGGGGAAGAGGTGGAGCGCGTTGCGGAACTGGTTGGCGGCAAGGTTGGCGCGGTCCACATTGTCGCCGTCGCACTTGTTGATGCAGATGCCATCAGCCATTTCCATAATGCCACGCTTGATGCCTTGCAGTTCATCGCCTGTGCCGGCAAGCTGAATCAGCAAGAAGAAATCGACCATCGAGTGAACGGCGGTTTCGCTCTGGCCCACACCCACGGTCTCGACAAAGATATTGTTGTAGCCGGCAGCCTCACAGAGCACGATGGTTTCGCGCGTCTTGCGAGCCACACCGCCAAGCGAGCCAGCCGAGGGTGAAGGGCGAATGAATGCCTTGGGGTGTACGGAAAGTTTCTCCATACGCGTTTTGTCGCCGAGGATTGAGCCTTTTGAGCGTTCGCTACTTGGGTCAATAGCCAGCACCGCCAACTTGTTGGCTGGGTCTTTTTCAAGCACATGCAAGCCAAACACGTCGATTGATGTGCTCTTACCAGCGCCAGGCACACCAGTGATGCCGATGCGCTTACTATTGCCGGTGTAAGGCAAACACTTCTCAATCACTTCCTGAGCAATCACTTGATGCTCTGGCACCAGACTCTCCACCAAAGTGACAGCCTGACCCAGCACCGAGAGGTTGCCCTTGCGAATACCTTCCACGTAATCGGATACCGACAGTTGCGGACGCTTTTTGCGACGCTTCATGTAGGGGTTGTTCATTGGCGGCATTTCAATGCCAGCATTCACTTGCAGTCCTGTGTATTGCGCATCGTTTTCGGGATGCTCAATTTGATGGTGGCCATCGTTTTGCTGATTGTTACTCATGTCTTCTTATCTGTTTTTTTATTGTTTTTTCTTATTTCACAATGCCCACCAAGCGCAGTTGCGTCTGTGGAGTGTAGGGGTCGTTGGCGATGATGGTGAGCAGGGTGTTCACCACACTATTGGCGCGCGCCGATGTGTCGAGCGTCACGCTCACGGTAGCCGACTGCCCTTTCTTCAACTCGTCGCGGTCGCTGGTGGCGGTGATGCCCTCCCCTTCCGGCACAAACAGTCTGCGCAGGCGGAGCACATCTTTGCCACGGTTGGTGATGGTGAATGTGCGGCTCACAGGCTCGTTGGGGGCGCAAGTCTCGAAGTCCACCTTGTCGGTCGAAACCTCAATCACCGGCGCATTGCGGCGCTGCTTTTCGGTCATGCGTGAGAAGTTCTCCTTCACTTGGAGCATCACGTTGAATTTGCCTTCGTATTGCTCGGTACCGTGGAGCGAGTGCGCCGTCATCTTCACCGTGTCGGCGTTGAATCCCCATTGTGGCGCGCCAGCCGATGAACAATGCACCGATACGATAAATATGCCGCCCGGCTCAATGGTGTCGGGGAGCACGTGGCAAGAAATGTATTTCGAGTTGATGGCGGCGTGCACGAGCATCGTGTCGCTCGATGTGTTGTAGCCGCTAATGTAGGCGTTGCGTGAATTGCCCCTGAACACCTCGCCCAGTGGCATACTGGCAGAATTTAAGCGAATGGGACCGAAACCGAACGGATAGCGCTCTGCCACAGTTTCGGCAGAGCCTATCACGCTGCCCTTCACGGTGAGCGTGGATTTGCGTGGCTTGCCGTTGGTATATACATACACCTTTTTCTCAAACGCCCCCGGTATGTCGCGCGTGCTGTAGGTGACCTGCACGCTGCCGGTGTCGCCTGGCTCAATGGCTTGGCGAGTGTATTCTGCCACGGTGCAACCGCAATTCGACTGCACACGCGTAATCACCAAAGCCGAATCGCCACGGTTCACCACTCGCATGGTGGTGCTTACCGATTTCAGGCTATCGCGAAACTTGCCGAAATCGTGGGTGGTCTCCAACCACGACGGCACACTCTGCGCCGTAGCCGCAAGGCTTACGAGGCACAGTGCCCACAGCATCATATTTCGCTTCAGCGTCGTCATTTTCTTGGAATAATGGTGCCACGAATGGTCAGCGTGGTGCGACCTTCATCGCCACTGGTTTTCACTTTCACGGGCTTCATAAAGGCACCCGAACGCCCTGCGGGATTGAATGTGACCTTGATTTTTGCCGTTTTGCCCGGCTTGATGGGCTTGGTGGGAAATTCGGGACGAGTGCAGCCACACGAAGTCACCACCTGCATAATCACCAAAGGCTTGTCGCCAGTGTTTTTAAGTTCAAACGTATGCGACACCGCCCCTTTAGCCTCCTTGATATAGCCAAAGTCGTGTTCTTTTACCTTATAGGTGGCGTGGCCCTGCGCAAAAGCCGCAAGGCAAACAAAGGCAGCCACCATCACAGTGAAAATCTTCTTCATAGCACCAAAAAAACATTTAGAAGCCCCAGGCAAAATCATTCCCAAATAAATTGAAAAAAACGTAGGGACATGCCTTTGGCATGTTTCAACTGCCACGCCAGCAACAGTTTTCCAACTCATTCAAAAATAAAGCCATAACGGGCTCGTATTATCTAAACAACAAAAGTACAAAAATAAATCCTAACAGATATATAACCTTTGTTAATTCTACGTAACCACCCCAAAAACCCCACTCCCACTCTCCCCCTCTCCCCCAAAAAAACATCCATTCACCTCATCTTAGCCACATAGACAAAAAACACCATCAAAAGAACCGTTCCTTTGATGGTGTTTTTGTTTATATGTATCTAAATCAGGCGGTTAGCGCCTGATGATGTGTGGGCTATTTTTCGGGGATTTCCACTTGTGGCTCGTCGGCGAGTTTTTGTTCGAAGTAGGCTTTCACCTCGTCCCAGTTGTAGTATGGGCCCGACACTGGCTTCACAGCTTCGGGGAGGGTGGCTTCGTGCTCGTTGAGCAAGAATTTCACAAGGATTGGCGCGCCTGCCTTGCGGAAGAAAATCCATTGCACGTTGGCAGCCATCGGGAACACCTTGTAGCTCTGCCACTTGTCGGTCAGCGACGCGAGGTCGGCAGTGCTGTAGTCCATATTGTTAAGCCCCATCAGGCACACCAGTGGAAGCACCACGCTCTCGTGGCCGTAGCGCAGGGTTGCGCAGTTTTTGCCATCCAAAATCGCCTTGTCGGCAGTGGTGATGAAGTTGCGCAGAAGGTTGGCCTCCATGTATGGCATACGGTTTTTGGTTAGTGGTGTGGAACCTGCCCAGAAATACCAGCGGATATTGTTATACTCCCATACTTTCAAACGGTCTTCCTCGCTAAAAAGGTTGTAGAGGTCCACATTCTCAAATTGGTGATGGCTCTGCATGTTGCCCACCACATCAAAGAGGTCGAGCATAAACTTCTGTGGCTTTTTCACATTCGCCATCGCCCACTTGCTATCGGTGAACAGGGTGCGGAACAATCGCTTTGGTTGGAGATATTTATCTTTCAACGCCTTTTCTTGAGTCTTATACGCAGTGCTGCGCAAGCGTTTTGCCACAAGGTCGTCGTAGTTCATGAAGTACATGTCGTGCTCTGATGCATCGGTGGTGATGCGGAGTTGTGGATTGAAACCCTTGAGGGTGGTCACAGCATTTTGCATCGAGAGAATGCAACGAATCACAACTGTGGAACGCGCATCTACGGCAGCATCGCCGGCAAACACTTCAGGATAGTTCTTATACATGCGAGTAGCAATGCGCTGGTGCTGCTCTGCACCGATGTCGCTCAGTTCGCCCAAACGCTTGTACGACGCAGCGTCCACCTCTTTGAGAGTAGCCAAAGCGGCCTTACCACGAGCCGAGAGTTTGCCCACAGAGTCAGCTTTCGAGAGGATGGCAACGGTGGAACTGTACTGCTTTGGGTCGATGAGCCAACGGCTGCCGTGACGGCCATAATGGTCGATATAGAATGGCGTATATCCCTCTGGCGCAGCGGTAAGCGCAGGCAGATTCTGGTCGGGATAGGCATAATAATTGTTGGCTGCTTGCTTGTAATTAGCCTTAAAGTCTTCACGTGTGCCAGCATTGGCCATCACCGCCAATGCGAGCCCAAGGATTAGGAATAATGATTTTCTCATAATTGCTGATTTAATATTGATTTCTCATCTGCAAATTTACCGAAAGAAAAGCACATAATCAAATATGCCACAAAAATCCGCTCCTCCCCACCCCACACATTCAGCACTTTCAAGCAGTGACGGCTTAAAAAACGCACGGTTCTTTCATTTAACTTTGGTGTTGTTTAGCAACTGCTTGAATAAGTAGC
>OJAW01001838.1_pt1 | contig 11554 bp, 16 predicted proteins | sample 1589151 | NCBI WGS metagenome assembly OJAW01 (sample SAMN03283290) | human gut metagenome | biome: human-associated habitat; material: feces | host: Homo sapiens | place: Peru | collected 2012 | reverse complement strand
TTCGAGATGAAATCAATGTTACATTGCCAACCGAACAAAAGTATATAATACCTCAAACGCCGCAAGAAAGATGTGTATATATCATAAGAGTATTGTTGTTTGAGCGAAAAGAATTGAATTTAATGGATCTACAAGATCAAGTGTTTATTAGTGGTTATTCAATCGATAATGATATAAAGAGAATTAAAAAAATACTTGAAAATTATAATGATCTAAAATTGATTCGCTCTAAAAATCACATTCATTTAGAGGGTAGCGAAGATGAAATGCGCAAACTCTATAAAGATTTACTTACGGAAGAGACACAAGGGAATTTTTTGAACCTAAATAAGCTTTCGAGTATGTTTAAAGGTTTTGATTTATTAAAAGTAAAAGACATAATGGAAGATATTCTTAAAGAATATAATTATCGAATTCGTGAAATGGCTATTCCTATGTTGATGATACATATTGGCGTTGCGATTGAAAGGATGTTGCACCACAATTACATCAAAACAAGTCGTGGAACGGATCTTGAAAACACAAAAGAATATCAGATTGCCAAAGAATTCTTTAATCGTGTATCTAAAATTGTGCGTATTGATATTAATGAAAACGAAGTTGAATTATTAGCCTTATTATTGATGGGCAAAAATTCAATGAATCTTCAAAATGATTTGGTTTCTGCTTATAGTAAGCATGGGTACAATGTGAATCAATTGGTTTCGCAAATTATCGAATCTATTAAATCAGATTATGAAATTTCACTTGATAATGTATCTCAAATTCAAATAAATAAGGTACAAGAAATTCTTGATAAATTATCACAATCAACTAATTTAACTTTAAGTGAAGTAAATGAAATGCTGAGAACAATGTACACAACAATTCCTAGAAAGATGTATGATACAAGACAGTTCTTTTTAAATAATAATAATTTTAACTCACAACATGTATTAGAATTATTGCAAGATGAACAAAAGAGATTAGACACATTGAAATCACAGGTTAAACTTAATGAAACATCAAAGGACACAAGTAAAATTACGCTTGAAACATTAGGTTTTCAATGTGTATTGGCAGATGATAAGGATAAAGATTTCATAAGGGAGAACACTGATTTTAAGCTTAAAAACCATAGAGTATTTAAGATAACAAATCCTGAAACAGAAAAAGTATTCAACCCAAATCATTTAAAAACAAAATTACTTTATCATGGTAGTAGAAATGAGAACTTTTTGAGCATTTTACAAACAGGGTTAAAGATAAGACCAGCAGGTGTTGCAACAACAGGCTCAATGTTTGGAAATGGAATTTATGCAGCCAATAAAGCAAGAAAGAGTATTGGTTATACATCATTGAAAGGTTCTTATTGGGCAAGTGGTTCAAGTAACAAAGCCTATCTAGCAATATTTGAATTTGCCACTGGTAAAGAATGGAGAATATTAGATAATTCATCTTATTCATATTGGATGGGCAGAATAGATGAAAAACAAGTAAAAGATAACAATTGTGATAGTGTATTTGCAAGAGGTGGTGCTGATTTAAGAAATGATGAATACATTATTTATAATAGCAATCAATGTACAATTAGATACTTGATTGAATTAACAGAAGATTAAAGGAGGAAAGTAGATGTCTATATTTATTATATTGCTATGTTGGTTTGTTAAAATGCCTTTATGGTTAAGTATTGTTGGAACAGTATTAGCTGGATTACGTATAATTAAAAACTGTATTGATGAAATTGTATCAGATAATTAATTTTAAAAACCACCAAATTTTATTTGATTTCTTTTAAATTTTAATATATAATATAATCATAGGAGAGAAGATTATGATTGAAACATTTAACATTGAAAATGCACTTAAAGAAGCTTATTTACCCGTTATATCAAATCAACTTAATACACAAATTGATCCATTTCTTGCGAAAATAAAGAGAACAAATTCTGATATATGGGGTAAAGATATTCACAAACTAATTAGATGTGATGATAATGATTCTAGTAAATTTGTTCAGTGTGTTAGTGAACTTGCATCAATTTATGCAACTATTGAAATTCCAGAGAATATTGTTAAAACAAACAATGCAAATGTTTTAGTTAATTCCATTAATGATATGATGCATGATATGATTGAAACTACTGGAAAAAGAATTAGAAATGCTTTCTATGATGGAGATAAAGTAAAAGAACCAAATTTTAAAATTAAACTAGATGGAATTAAAAAGATATTCAATATTGATGAATCTTTATATAGTGTTGATAGAAAATACAAGGTTGTTCAACCTACTAAATATAATAATATAACTATTGATGATATTATTTATAGTATAAAGAATTCTGATGATGATTATGATTTCATAATTGCTAATACTGATTTATATAGAAAACTAAAAGAGAAAGGTGAATTAGTTCAAGGTGATGATTGTAAGTATTACTCAATAGAAAGTGTAAGACTTTTAAAAGCACCAGTTGAAAAGAATAAAGTATATTTATTAAATTCAAAAGATTTCTTCTTACATCAACTTTGTGATTGGGAATGGATTTCAGATGAAACAAATAATATATTAAGATATAATGAAGCTACACATAAATATAGAGTAACTTTGGTTAAATATTGTAATATTATTTGTGATAGACCTGATAAACAAATAGAAATAGAGGTAAAAGAGTAATGAAAAACAATAAACAACTTTTAAAAGATTGGGCTGAAATCTTTGATATAAAATTAAAATTTAAAGGTATATCTGCTACAGGTGCATATCAAAAATGTGGTGATGTGTATATACGTGATTATGGATATTTTAATCTCGATGATGAATATAATAATGATTTAATTAATGTTGTAGAGAATAGGTTTACAATTATAGGTATTACACTAAATATTAAATCAAATATAAGAGGAGAAGAGTAGATTATAAAATTGGAGTGTAAAGCTTTTGGTGCATTATGTGAATTAGAGATTTTTACTATTAATGGTATTGAAGCAGACTATCACGATTTTGGAACAAAAGAAGATATTGACCATGAATCAGCAGAACCTTATGGATGTGGGTATATGAAATTCATACCTAAAGAACCTTCTAAAGAAGTTTTAGATAAGTATAAAATAACGGAAGATGAATATGATTTGATTTGTGAGAAATTAGAGACAGAATTATCTTTTGGTCATTGTGGATGGTGTGTATAATGGTAAAAGTACATATAAATCAATTTAATTATAAAGAATACAATAATTACTATTTTAAATTTATAATTGATAATAAAAATTTTTATATCAAAATGCAAGGTAATTGGTATAATTTAAATAAACTTGTATTATTTAGACCAGATTGGGATAAAGATGCTATTACTTGTATTGCTGACTTTAACCTATCAAACTACACTAAATTTTTATTAAATAATAACAATCCAATTAGTGAAAATGGTGAAATGACTTTATATAAAAAGAGTGAAACAAAAGACGGAGTCATTGTTGATAAAATCTTTGATTGTCCTAATTTTAAAAAAATATTTGAATTAACTGCTGATAATTTTATTGAAAAATGTTTTCATGATAGAGTAAAAAGAAATACTGAAATTAAGTATTTAAGAGATGACTATTTTGCAAATAGACCAAGTAAAGATGAAATTGTTGTTAATTTGGGAAATAAGTACTATAAAAAAGTTCATACTGATAAACAAGGTAGAGAATATATTAACTCTGGTAACATTGATTGGAGTGTTAGAAGATTATATTTAACAAAAGAACAGGAGTTTAAAGGATAATTATGACAGAAGCAGAAATGGGTGCATTATGTATTTTAATCACTATAATATTTTTATTCTTATGTGGTATTTATGCTTGTGTTATTGAAGTTGTAAGATATAAATATTATACAAAGAACTATGTTGATTTTTTCTTAATGTATGACAAACATTTAGAATTATATGGTAAGTATTCAAAAAATGTGTGGAAAGAAAATGACATTAGAGAAAGAATTGATAAATTATATAATACACAAAAATACTTAACAGTTGAAGAATTAGATAAGAATGAATTAGAATTAGCCAAATTAAAAGAACAACTATTTAAGTTAAGAGAATCTAATGAGAAACAGTTTAAGAAAATCAAGAATCAAATAACAAAAGAATATAACCAATATTTTAAATCTCTTGAAATTAACAAAAAGACTATAAGATTTAAAAAATGGTTAAGAAAAAATGAATTATATGGAAATTATTTTGATTTCTATAAAGAAAACTTTGACTTAAAAGAGGTAGAATAATGGAAACATTAATTAGAAGATTTTTAAATTTAATTAATAAACTAAAAGAAACATCTGGTAGGATTGATAAAGAGAACATTCTGAAAGAATACCAAGATGATGATGACATTAAAGCACTCTTTCAATTTATATTTAATCCTTATATTGTAACAGGTATTTCAAATAAAAAATTATCGAAATACAAAGATAACTATAATGAATGGAGTGAAGATTTTGGAGTTCCAAGAAAATATTGGTATTTAGACTTATTAGATTTCTGTAATCATTTCAAATCACATAATACTGGGACTGACTTTGATGTAAAACTTTTAGTAAATTATTGTCAACAATATACTAAAGAAGAAAAAGAACTTTTTTATAATATCATAACTAAAGATGTTAAAGTAGGTGTTCAACCAACTACATTGAATAAAATTTATGGTAAAGATTTCATACCACAATTTTCAGTTCAACTAGCACAAAAATATTTTGATGACCCAGAAAAATTATTACCACAAAATACTGATTATATTTTAACAACCAAATTAGATGGTGTAAGAGCAGTTATCATTAAAACTGATGAAAGTGTTGAAGTATTCTCAAGACAAGGTCAAACATTTGAAAATCTTGTTGAAATAGAAAGAGATGCTAAACAATTACCTAGTGGATATGTTTATGATGGGGAATTATTGTTAGACAATAAAAATAATTTAGATAGTAAAGATTTATATAGAGCTACTATGAAGATTGTAAGTTCTGATGATGTAAAGAGAGATATTATTTTTAATTGCTTTGATTACTTACCAATAGAAGATTTTAAAAATAGGGTGTATAAAACACCTTGTATTGAAAGAAAAACTGCATTACATAATCTACTTTCAATGTCTAATTTATATTTCATTAAAGAAGTAGAAATGCTATATAGTGGCAATGATCAATCTCAAATTACATATTGGTTAGATAAAATTACATCAGAAGGTGGAGAAGGTGTTATGATTAATATTTCAGATGCACCTTATGAATGTAAAAGAACAAAAGGACTTTTAAAAGTGAAGAAATTTCAAGATCTAGATCTTGAAATACTTAATATATACAAAGGTACTGGTAAATATTCTAGTACTTTAGGTTATATTGAATGCAGGTATAAGAATAATATAGTAAAAGTCGGATCAGGTTTTACAGATAAAGAAAGAGATGAAATAATTAATAATCCAAACAATTATATAGGTAAAGTCGCTACTATAAAATATTTTGAAGAATCTTCTAATCAGCAAGGATTAAATTCATTAAGATTTCCTACTTGGAAAGGTATACGAATAGATAAATGTGCTGATATTTAATACTTTAAAAAAGCATTGACATTTATAAATGTGAATAGGTTAAAATGCTAAATTTATTATATAGGAGATTTAGCAATGGAAAATTTAAAACAAAAATTATTATCTTTAGATATAGTAGAAGATAACGAATGACTTGATAAATATGTTCAATTAATTGAAAATAATAGAGAAACAAAAACAGAAAAATTTAAAACAAATAGACACCATATAATTCCTAGATGTTATTATAATCATAATAATCTACTAGTTGATAATAGCAAAGAAAACATAGTTAATTTACTTTATAAAGATCATGTATTAGCTCACTATTATTTATTAGGTTGTAGCAAAGCTAATTGATTTAAATTAGCCAATGGATTAGCTTTAAAATACATAGAAACAAAATATAATGTAGAAATAAAGTATGTCATAAATGATTTAGAGACTTATCAAAAATTATATGAAGAAACAAGAAAAAATAACTTGGGTAATTTTAAAGTTGGTTGTATTCCTTGAAATAAAGGTAAGCATCATTCAGATAAATCTAAAGAGAAAATGAGTAAATCAAGACAAGGAAAGAAAAGAACACCACATTTAGAAAGCACAAAATTAAAAATAAGTGAAAAATTAAAAGGAAAAATAATTTCAGATGAAACCAGACATAAAATGAGTTTAGCTAAAGTTGGTAGAAAATTATCTGAAGAACATAAGCAAAAGATAAGTGAAAAATTAAAAGGTAAATCTAAAAGTTGAGCTGGAAGAAAGCAATCTACAGAAGAAATCGAGAAACGAAGACAAAAATTAATTGGGCATAAAACAACTGAATCAACTCGCCAAAAGATAAGTTTAGCTAACAAAGGTAAAAAATTATCTACAGAGCAGCGACAAAAAATAAGCGAAAATAACAAAGGAAGACTACCTTGAAACAAAGGACTAAAAAATACAGTAACAAAAGGTAGAAAATGCTTATACAATCCAATTTCAGATAAACTTACATACGTTAATACTAATGATGTTGATAAGTTTTTAGCACAAGGTTGAGTAGTTGGGAATCCAAAAGTAAGTGCTGTTAGAAAAAATAAACCTTGCAATAATGCAAAGAAAATATTTTGCGTTGAAACCCATGAAGTCTTTAATACTGTTCAATCCGCAGCTGATTGAGCTAATGTAAATGTTGCTAATATTCATAGGGTATTAAGTGGGAAGAGTAAGACAGGAAAATCTGGGGGATACAGTTGAAGCTACTGTTAAAGTTATTGACATTGAAGAAGGTACTGGTGCAAACAAAAATAGTTTAGGTGCTGTTAAGGTTGAGTTTATTGGTCCAGATAATAAAATATATACCTGCAAAGTAGGTTCTGGTTTTAAGCAAGATGAAAGAATTTATTTTTGGAACCACAAAGATGAAATATTAGGTAAAATTATTGAGATTGGTTATTTTGAAATAACTAATAATCAACAAAATGATGATTATTCTTTGAGATTTCCTACTTTCAAATGGGTTAGAAATGATAAGACAGAAATAAGTATGTACTAAACTGTATAATATAATGAATAAAATAATCATATATAAATTCGGTTGATTAGGAGAAAAAGATGCATTATAATATTGATCAGATAAGAAAATTTTCTATCAAAAGTCTTTTAAAAGATGATTTTGATATATACTTTGATGTAGAAGATAAAATATTTAAAGCAGCTAATGAAGGAAAATTTTCTACAAGATATGAATTTAATACTAATATATCAGAAGATACCTTATCAAAAATTAGAAAAGCACTTGAAGTAGAAGGGTATGAAATAGTAGTTTTTGATAAGAAAGTAATATTAATTAGGTGGGATGGTAAAGAATGGAGTTAACAAAAGAATCTATTTTGATTAAAAATGATTATAGTAATTATCCTTTTAGATTAGAAATGGATGATATTAAAGGTTATATTAGGTTAACTAAAAATACAGATAAAGAAACAACAAGAATAACAACCAGAAATATTCCTATTTCTACAAATACAAAATGGTATTTCCATAATAATAGACATAAATATTGTGAAAAATCTAAAGGGGATCCATTTAATGGTTCTGCTATTCTTAGATCTATAAACCCAGTTGATTATAGTGAATGGAAATCTTATATGTATGACCAATATAAATTCTTTAAAAGAGAGGAAATAATTTAATGAAACAAATTATAAGAGAAAATGTATTTGAAACAAATAGTTCTTCTATGCACAGTCTTGTTGTAGCAAAGCAATCAAGAAAATATAGTGCTGATGAAGAAATGTTTAATTATGACCCAAGATATGATGATAAATTTGATTTATTTGAATATGAATTTGATGTTACATTTGATAGAAGCCCATTTAAAGTTTTAAGTACACCAAAAGATAAATTAATGTATTATATTGGTTGGTATTTAGGCTATAAACATGATAAAAAGAAAGAATCTATGATTATCAATTTTCTATCTAAACATCTTAATTTACCTAAAAATAAAATCAATATTAAACTTGATCTTGATGAAAGACCAATGTATAGATTTGAACATGAAAGAGAAAGAAATTGGTATGAATATTATCCTTGTGTTTACCCAAATGATACTGGTGAAGATGTATTTGAATGTCTAGAAAAACATAATGTTCCTTTTGAAGAATTTATAATGAGTCCAAAATATACTGTAAATGTAGATGGAGATGAATATCAAGAATTTAAAAAATTATTTGATAAAAATCTGATTGATATAAATAATATAGATTATATTTCTTCAGGGATTGATTTTTGGGATAATAGTGTACAAAGATGTTCTATGTATTATCTAAATGAAATGGCAACAGGTGAGTGGCAATATAAAGAATTTAATGAAGATTGTAGTGGAAAATATTTAGATAATCAAATTAAAAAACTTATTATTGAAGATTTAGAAGGTTATCAAGAAGATGAGAAGATAAATCAAGAATCTCTTAAATTATTAAATGATTGCTTAACTATATTAAAACAAAATAGAACTACACCATTAAAAATTGTCTTAAAATTATTTACAAATAAAAAAGAAGATTATACTACTATATTAGAAAATATTGATGAAGTAGTAATGGGGAAATAAATCATGACGGAACAAGAAATTAATGAAACTCTTAAAGATTTGGATGAACAAGAAATTGAATTACAAAAGACAGCTTCAGAGATTCAAAGTAAACTTGAAACTATTTGGAATAAGAAAAATGAATTACAAGAAGAACTTTGTAACTTAAAATCTAAAAGTGTTGGAATCCAATCAAATAAGTGGTATATCAATACATATGAACAATCTAGTTATCATTATACTATATTCACATTAATTTATATAAAAGAAATTACAGATAAAAATGTTAAATATATCGAATATAATTTAAGGGAAGATGATGGTGATTCAATCTTTAATGCAGTAAATGTCAATATGAATTTAAAATCATTTAAGAAAGACTTATATGCTACTCCATATCAATTAATATCAGAAGAAGAAGCTAAACAATATATTGAAAAAGGTTTGAAATTAAAGGTTACTGATGAAAATTAAATTTTATGATGATAACGATAATGAAATAACTACTAAAATTACTAACATTCAAAAAAATAGTAAGAAAATTCAAATTATTCAACCTGTTGTGAGCGAGTACTTGGATAAGGATTGTCTAAATCAAATATGTATTTCTATTTATGATACTTTGGATAATTTAGGTTTAAAAGATTTTATAGTTTTTCCAATATTTAAGCAATCAGAAAAGATACAAGTAACAAAAATTGAAAAGGAATAAATAAAATGAATCAATTATTTTTAAAAATCACTTAAATTTAGTTGATTCATTTTTCTATATCATATATAATATAGACATAGAGGAGAACATTTATGGAATTAAAATTAATTGAGTTTATAAAAGAACATAAAGATAATTGGAGAGAATTATTAAAAGAACCACCTTATTGTCTTACAATTAATGAAGATGATAATTATGCAATCTTTAAATATTCACAAGTCGAATCTGACTTCAATGAACAAATTTGTAAAGAATGCAGAGGTCTTATTATTGATAAAAATACATTAGAACCAACTGCATTGTCATTTATAAAATTCTTTAATGTTCAAGAAACATTTGCTGATACCATTAATTGGAATAAAGCAAGAGTACAAGAAAAAGTTGATGGCTCTAAAATGTTAGTATGGTGGAATAAATATATCAATAAATGGCAAGTTTCAACATCAAGTCAATTAGATGCTTATAAAGCTAAAGTTGGAGATTTCAATATCACTTTTGGTGATTTGTTTGATAGAGCATTAGTTACATTAAACTTAAATAAAGAAACATTTGAAAATATGCTTGATTCAAATTTTTGCTACACATTTGAATTAGTTTCACCAGAATCAAGAGTTGTTGTTCCATATAAGGATACAAAAATTTATTTTATTGGTGCTAGATATGTTCCTTATTTTAATGAAGTTAACCCAGATTCATTTGAATATATTTGTAAAGTAATTCCAAGACCAAAAGAATACTCATTAACAAATCTTAAATCTTGTTTAGAAGCAACAGAAAAAATGGGGTTTGATGAAGAAGGTTTTGTTGTTGTAGATGATAATTGGCATAGAGTTAAAATTAAATCACCTGCTTATGTTACAGTGCATAGAGTTAGAAGTAATGTTAGTTTGCTTGGTATTGTTGATTTATTCCTAAATGAGCAGCTTGATGACTTTATATCTATCTTCCCTGAATATAGAAATTATGTTGATGAAATTATTGATAAATATAAATCACTAAATAATACTGTAAATGAAGGTATGAAATTTATAAATTCAACTAAGTTTGATTGTAGAAAAGATTTAGCTTTATATATAATTAAAAATTATGATAGCAAAATTGTTTCAGCATTTTTCTATTTATATGATAACAAAGACAAAAACTTTAAAGATTGGTTTATAGATTTAAGTGATAGAAAAAAGAAAGATTTATTAGGTATTTTTAGATAAAGAAAATAATATAGAAGAGGATGAATAGTATGGTTGTGTTAAGTGTATTATGTGGTATTCAATGTTCAGGTAAATCTACATATGTAAAAAATATAGAGCAGTATTGCAATGTTATTTCTTCTGATGCTATAAGAAAAGAATTTCCTGATTATGATAATGAAAAAGTATTCAAATTAGTTTACCAGAGAATGAATGAATCATTGCAAAATGGTAAAGATGTTGTTCTAGATGCTACTAACATTACAATTAAAGCAAGAAAACAAATATTTGCTAACTTAAGGGTTAAGTGTAGAAAAGAATGTATTATTTTCAACACACCTATTGAAGAATGTAGGGAAAGATTAAAGAAAAGAAATAAAGATAAAAATTCACATTATGTACCACCAGAAGTGTTAGAAAAGTATTACCATTCATTCCAAATTCCTTTCTATGAAGAAGGTTGGGATTTTATTGGTGTTATAAATAAACCAGATGCAAAGAAAGCTGTTAAATATTGTGAAGATTTGCTAAAACAAGCCGAAACATTTGACCAAAATAATAAACACCATACACAGTTACTTGGTCAACATATGGAAACAGTTTATAAATATTTAAGTGAACATACAACAGATGAATCTGTTATTACTGCAGGTAGTTATCATGATGTTGGTAAGTTATTTACACAAACATATAAAGAAGGTGATCCTAATGCTCATTATTATGATCATGCAAATGTAGGGACCTATGAATTAATGTGTAACTCAGGTTGTTATGATGTTATGAGAAATGATAAATCAGTAAGGCTTAATTTTATTTATAATACAAAATCAACATTGGAATGGTTATTTTATATTAATTATCACATGATATTGCATAATATGACAACTGAAAAATCACAAAATAAATGGAAACAATTATTTGGTGAAGAAAAATATAATAATTTAAAGTTATTTATGGAAGCTGATTTTTATAGACCAGAAACTGTATAATAAAATAGAGAGGTATTAAGATGGAAGAAAAGAGTGT
>OJAW01001836.1_pt1 | contig 11559 bp, 11 predicted proteins | sample 1589151 | NCBI WGS metagenome assembly OJAW01 (sample SAMN03283290) | human gut metagenome | biome: human-associated habitat; material: feces | host: Homo sapiens | place: Peru | collected 2012 | reverse complement strand
TGTCAGATTAAAGACAGAATTCACATTACACTTATTGGATATGGTAATAAAGTTCCTTACATTATTAAGAAAGGATGGGCAAATGAATGGGTAGATACATTAATTGAGGTAAAACGCAATGGTACGTCTATAATAAAAGAATGCTTTGAGAATGAACTCGAATGTGAAAGTGTATGGGAATTTACCAAATTATTACTTGATAATCAAGTTGCAGATATAGCATCTAATTCTTATTATACAGGACTTTGTTCTCCAATTATTATTAACATTACATGCCGAAAGCCACAAGATGAACAATTATGTAGGCGATATATCAATGTGATTAAAGAAAAATGTGTTGCTGGGTACGGGTATAGTAGTGCTGCGATGTCTCGAGAACCAATAAAAAAGGTTTTTAATACTACTGTGTTAAATATCTTATTACTTGATAAATATAATAATCATGATATACATAATTACTTCTATAAGTCCTCATCATAGTAGTGTAATCAAATTTTTCATTCTTAATTGTATAATACTCTTTAAGTAATTCACATAAACTTTGAATATTAATTTTAGAAAACTCTGCTAATGGATGAATACCTTTAATATATTTTCTAGTAGGATATTCTTCTAATAAATAAAAATTCTTACTAGTATCTTCTTCAAAAAACTCTATTGCCTCTTTTTCTAAATCCATTGTCGTATTCTTTAAAGAATCATTAGCTTTTTCTATATCATATAATATTTTTTTACGCTTTTCTTCTAATTTTCTAATACTCTCCATTGAAGACATTCTATTTCTTCTAATAAACAATTTCTGTTCTATCGTTAACTTTTCATAATTAATTTTCATTCCTTTTACTAATGGAATTAAGTTATTAAATTCATCAAATAATAGTATTATCTCTTCTTCACAAGAAAATATATTTATATGATAAACTCCTGCTAATAAAGCATCATAATTATCTTTAGAAATATATTGATATATTTCATGTCCACATCTGATATCATAACCAATTTTTATTTTATAAACTATATCATCTTCAAAGTAACGATTATCTCCCATTAGTTCTATCTTCCACTTATCAAAATGATTTATTATTTTATCTTTTCCCATATTTCCACCTTAATTTTCTAATATTTCAAAAAACATTGCTATATATTATACTACTTTTTTATCTATTTATTGTACTTTTCTTATATTTTAATATATTCACTTTTTCATAATCTTACAATAATTATCTATTTTAAAATAGCACTATTAATAAATATTCTCGCATTATCATAATCTATTGTAGCTTCTGCATCATAAGGTATTATGCATCTAGGAAGTGCATGTCCAAAGTTAACATTAAATAATACTGGTGTATTTAAATCACTAAATATATTTCTATATACTTTTTTATATTCTTCATAATATTTCTCATCTTGAGGTTTACCTACAATAATTCCTTTTACTAATGATAATATTTTTCTTCTTTTAAATTCAAGAAGCATCTCTGTAAGTTTTTCTGGAGTAGGTTTTTCCTCAGAAGTTTCTAAAAATAATATTTTTTCTTTCCACTCTTCATCAGTTGGAAATATTTTATATTTTTCAAAAATCTGTGGTTGTCCATCATATCTATAACAAGTAAAGTCACTATATATACTTTCTATGCAGCCTCCATATAGTCTACCAGTAACTATACCACTGCCGTTAATTACTTCAAATCCATGTTCTTCTTTTTGACTTATTCTAGGTACTCCTATTTGTGAAACATCAAAACACTCTCTTTCCTTATACCATATAGGACTTGATATAATTTCATACCCCTTTTTATTAGAAAAGAATTTACAAAAATCTTCTTTTGTATACTATTCAATTCTTGAAATAAATGTAATCATAGCTTTATTAGCAGCCTATGGATTTATTCTTAGAAATAAGAAAATTGCCTTGGCGTATGGGCTTACGACATTATATTCCATATTGATATTCTTTCTTCCATTCTTCACAACGGCAAGTGATTCTGTGGAAGGAATTACAGGCAGCGATTATTGGCATGATTTTACAGGTTCGTTTATCATCTGCTTAGTAATATGCCTAATAGTATTGGTGAGTCTCATTTTGCCGCTATTAATAAGGAAGAGAGGTAAGTCAGCTTTGTCGCTCCTTGAAAAAGGAGGTGTCATAACCAATGTAAAAATAGAAATTTTGGTTGTCATAATTTCCAATATAGCCTTAATTGTAACAACATATATGATGGTCTTGTCGGAAATGAATAGACTTGGTAGTCATTAGGCATATAGAAAACAAAAAACTAAAAGTTGCGCCCGACACGAATATAGGGAGAATAATATGGAACTGAAGAATGGAAATGGTTTGAATTCGTGGTTCAATGCTATCTTGTGGCTTAATATTGCATTTTCAGGCGTAGGATTGATTATGAGTCTAATTAACCTCATAAAGGGAAACAACGGCTTTGATATTTATGCTTTTGGAAGCACTTGTGCAGTATGTATTGCAATTGCAGGATTCTATTTGCTATTGAAAGCAGAGAAAGTCGGGTTCTATTTATTAATTGTGGGATGCTTAATAAATGCCGTATTAGCATACGTTCAGTTCTGTAATATTGACGTTGATGACTACGGAACTATGTATTCTGTCGCAAGAAGTATGGCTTTTAAGGGAGTATGGACAAGTATCGGCAAGATTATTTTCTTCATGCTTTTAATGTTGCTGAAGTGTGATGGAAAGAATGTGTATCAAGTTTTGTGGAATAAATGACAATAATGTTATGAGAAAATATTGTTTTTTGAGATATTGCTCCATAATTATTTTATTCTGTTATAGTGATATTTGGGTATTTGCACAGAAAAATATCACAATAGGAAATGACGTGTTTTTTAATGATTTAGTTATTCCTATTCTTAATGAAGGCAATACGGTAACGTTTTTTGCAAAAGGTAAAAGCATGGAGCCAACTATAAAGGATGGTGAAAAAGTATGCTTAAAGAAACTGAATGATTATAAAATTGGCGATATCGTTCTTGTAAAAGTATTTGACAAAAGATTTGTGCTTCATAGAATAGCGCAATTATCAAGAGACTCTGTCTTTTTGAAAGGTGATGCAAATCAAGGATATGAGTATTGTTTCGTTTCAAATATTATTGCAAAATGTATCTCCGTAGAACATCATAACGAATCGTCTATATCTAATTGTAAAAAAATAAATATTGCTACAAACACATTATTCATAAAAAAACAAAATTCAAGATTGGTAAAAAAGGAGGAAAATGTTTTTTGTACACTACCAACCTGACAGGAATTGAAGAACTTAATGAGACCGCAGAATATTTATGGATAAATACAGGGCAAAATTTTAAGCCCAAAGAGATGGTGAATCTAATTCTTCAAGAATATGACGTTGAGTCAAGTACTGCAGAACATGACGTTTTTGAGCTCTTACAAAGATTCTATATAGAGGGAATGATAGATTTAGTCACAACAGAGTCAGAATAGGAAAAATGTATCTACAATGAAAAAGTTTATTTTTGTTTTTATTACTATCATAGCTATAGCAGCTCATGCATCTATTCTTTCAAGACACAATAATATTAAACTCACTCTGCCACAATCCCTACATCTACCACAAACAGCACAAATTACAGCAGAGGGGCAAAATCTTATTGTGTTTACGAATGTGGACAGTATCTATGATAACGGAATGGATGCTGTAACACTATGGATTTATAGACCTATAAGTGGCAAAATAGTGAAAGTGTTGACAACAAATCCTAATGGAAAATATGAATGTCTCGGGTATGGAGATAAGGCAAAAAAGGTTTCATTGACATCTATCCCAACAATAAACTCTGTGCATATCAACACAGAAGAGGACAAAATATTAGTGGAAGGTTACAACGACAGGAATTGTTACACGTACATTATCAGTTTGACTAAAGGACTACCAACAATTCAGTTGCCTTGTAATGCAGGAATTTACGGAATGTCTTCTGAAGAGGATTTACCTGTAGGTCAATCTTACGTTTATCACAAAAAAGGAGGGAGATACAATGTTATTTCCGTCTTTGATTGGAACGGAAACTGCTTGAAGCATACCAACCTGAAAAAGGTGCGACAAAAGAACAACACGAATGTCCAACTATATATACAGCAGTTAGAAAAATGTTTTGATAAGATAGCCGACAAAGAAAGACGTGGGTGTTGTGAATATTTCCTTTCCGATATGAACGCTGATGGTATGCCTGAGTTATTTGTCAAGTCAGGACATTGTGAGGCAGACTTCAAACTGGATGTATATACTATAAAAGAGGGGCGAGTGCATAAGATTTATAGAACTACAGCAGGGCATCGAGATTTTCAACAAGGTTCGAGGTATTTGATAATGGTAGAAGCCCAAAGTGGAACATATTATAGTTGCAAGTTAATAATGAAGAATGGCAAGATTGAGGAAGAACTACTAACTTGTAAGGAAGCATCTGTTTCTATTGCAGATTTTGACTATCCAGAATATTCAGAGCCGCAAATAGAATTTTGTGATTATACCAATGTACAACCGATAAAAGATGCTTTTGATGTTCTAAATTTTTGATTCTCGAAGATTGCCACAAAGATAAATTGAAAGTTGCGCCCGACACGAATTTAGGGATTATTACATGACAGAAACTTACATAGTTGTTTTATTGTGGATTACAACCTTAGGGCTATTTGTTTTTTATAACAAGTTTCACAAACATCTGAATAAAACTTGGGAAAGAAATATGCAATATTCTCTGAATGGCAATGATGGAAAAGAACTTTCTCTGCTACGAGTAAATGGCATTGGATTTTCTTTCTATGGTAAATACCGAGAACTTTTGATTGGCGATTATAGAACTTATGTCACTTATCATGTATTTTGTTTCTTCTTCATTCCAATATTGCCTTTAGGTTGTTGCCGTGTTATCAGAGAAAATGGTGGATATAGAATCTTAGGTGGAGAAAGAATGGTATGGCAAGAAATCTTGTGCATGTTTCTTGGTTTGATAAAATGGCCTGTTGCTGTTGTTGCCTTTTTGCGTCTATTGGTCTTATTCTTGAAATAATCTCTCAAGAATTACAGTTTGAAGCAGCTTAATTTTGGTCAATGTTTGGGTTACTTCCATATAATATATCTCATAAATTGTCAAAATGCAAACTTAGAAGTTGTTCCCGACACATATAAGGGTTATATAAACGATGGAACCAAATCCTTTTAACATATTAAATGTTTATGCCGATTGTTCTGCCAAAGAATTGGCTGCAAGTAAGGCTAGACTTACAGCTTTTACCTCTGTTGGGAAAGTTGTAAAAGATTTGGTTGTATCGGCAAGCGGAGAGCAACAACATAATATAACCGCAGCACAAATACAGGCAGCATATAATACATTGCAACAGCCAAACAACAAGATAAGTTATGCGCTTCTATGGTTTTTCAAACCTGAGGTAGTTGAACTTAGAGAATTGCTTGAACATGGAACTGTTTCTGAGATTGCTTGTGGTTTTGAAAACTATTACGATAGACTTGATGACAAATCTCCAAAGCCTTTGTGGTTATTGCAAGACTTGACAACAATCAATCTACTATCAGAAAATTGTGTAAAAGCATTAACATTCGCATACGAGATATTTCCACGCACACAGGAATGGTTGGATAGTATAGGTTGTGAAACTTTGCGGATGTCTTCGCAAGAATTAGAGACGCTATTTACAGCCTTGTTAGAAGAAACAGGACATAGGATAGAAAAAAGTCAATTATATTTTTCCCTAATAGAACGGTATTTAAAAGAACTAAAAGGTAATAGTTTCGATCTACACGTGTTGGGCGAGAAAGTTCTTCTGTTGGAAAAGTATTATTCTGAGGTGGAAACTTTTACAGAAAAGACTCAGTTGGGAATTTGGTCTGACAGATTGGCAAATGAGGCTATGCGAATCATCAATGAGAACTTTCCATTTTGGACAAAGATGTTTGCCAAGTTGTTTTGGTGTAATGCTTCAGATGAAATAAAAGGTAAAGCAATGTATGCAGCAACTATACTTGACAACATAAAGAAACTGTTCAACTGTTCAAATAAGATGGAAAAGAAAATTGAAAAGGAAAGCAATGCCTTAGCCAAATTTGAACCACCGCTGTTAATTGCGGTTCCAGGAGGAATACTCGGAGGTGGAATTATAGGAATGACCTTTGTCGTATGGCTTCCTATAAGGTGTATTCTGTGGGGATTGCTCTCAATATTTGGAATCAAGAAAATACTTGGGGATATAGATACGTTTCTAATGAAATGTGCCATAAACAGCGGAATGAGCATAATAGCTAGCTTACCCCTTTGGCTTACACCATTAATGTTGTTAGGAATTATATCTGTTGAAACACTATTTATAGTATTGATATGGTTTGCAATATTTGCATTTGTAATATGTAAAATATAAGTAATAAAAAAAATGGACAAACAGATACTCAATCTCATATTGCAAATGGCAACAGAGATAAATCGTATGGAAACCAATATGCTTCGCATGGATTCTGCCACTAAGGGCTATTCACAACTTCAACGGAGCATAAAGCGTATGAGGGCGTATATGGCAAGTTGTGGGTTCGAAATAGTGGAAATGACAAGCAAACCATATAATATGGGAATAATTGCTGACGTGGATTTCGTAACTGACGACAGCTTGAAGCAAGGAGAACAATATATAAAGACGGTAAATCGTCCGCAAGTTAATTATAAGGGTGTTATGATACAGAAAGCAAATATCATAGTTGCCCAAAGCTTATAAAAAGGAATTGTTATGGGACAAAATAGAATGGAATTTGGCATTGATCTTGGAACAACCAATTCGAGTATATGCCGTATTGTTAATGGAAAGCCTGTTATACAAAAGATAGAGGTTACAGATGATACTATGCCGTCATGTGTGTTCTTCAACAAAAAGAAGAACATCGTGGTTGGTGCGGCAGCCTATCGCAATATGCAAAGTGAACGAAAAAGAGCCACACTTACATGGGATACTGCTTCTGCGAATTCGTTCGTTGAGTTCAAACGCACAATGGGTACTGACACAACATATCATAGTTCAAATATGGATGCTGACTATATGTCTGAAGATTTGTCAGCAGAGGTATTGAAACGCTTGAAGTCTTATGTAGGTGACGGAACGGCTGTGAATGAGGCTGTAGTAACAGTTCCTGCCAAGTTTACTGTTAACCAGAAAACTGCAACCATGAAAGCGGCAGAGTTAGCTGGCATTACCCATTGTGAACTAATTCAAGAGCCAATAGCTGCAGCTATTGCCTACGGCTTTAATGCAGAGAGTAAGGATGGCTATTGGTTGGTCTTTGACTTTGGTGGTGGAACTTTTGATGCTGCCCTTATTCGCTCTGACGAGGGTGTCATTCAGGTGTTTGACACAGAAGGTGACAATTACCTTGGAGGCAAAAATATGGATTACGCTATCGTTGATACGTTATTGGTTCCTTACTTACAGAAAGAGTATGCTTTGGATGCTACAATAGCTGATGAAAGAAAGCATCAGGTGTTGCGTGAGGCTATGAAATCTTTCGCTGAAGAGATAAAAAACAGTGTGTCGTTTAATGACAAGATTGACATACTCTCCAATTTGGGAGAGCTTGGAAGCGATGAAGACGGTGAAGAGATGGAACTCGATTTAACTCTAAGCCGCAATGATGTATTTGCATGTATGGCTCCGCTGGCACAAAAGGCAATAGACATATGCCTCGCTTTGTTGGAACGTAACAATTTGAGCGGAAAAGACCTCAACAGCATATTGTTGGTTGGTGGTCCGACATACAGCCCTCTTATAAGAGAAATGTTGAAAAAACGACTTGGGGCGATGGTTGATACAAGTATCAATCCGATGACGGCAGTGTCAGTCGGAGCAGCATTGTATGCTTCCACGATAAAGTCTGAAACAGGGGATGTTGAAAAACAGAATGAAGAGTCGTTACGTCTTGACATGGAATACGAAAGTACATCTGTAGAAGATTCAGAATGGATTGCCGTTAAATGTGGTCAACTGGCCAATGAAAGGAATATCAAAGTACAATTTATCAAAGAGGATGGCTCTTGGGAAAGTGAAAGCATAGAGGTAGATACTATCGGAAATGTTGTTGAGGTTCAACTGGACAATGGAGCAAATGTATTCCGTGTAAAAGCGTCAGACATGAAAGGCAATCCGATTTCCGTACAACCAAACTCAATCTCTATCATGCAAGGGGCTAAAGTCGGAAGTGCTCCATTACCTTATTATATAGGCATCTCTGCATGGGACTCACGCTATGAGAAGAGCGTATTCATGCCTTTGTCTGGTCTCGAAAAGAACCAGTTGTTGCCAGCAGAAGGCTATCTTCTGACGGAGAAGACAATGAATGACATACATCCAGGCAATGAAGAAGATAAAATTATAATTCCTGTCTATCAAGCCGATGAGTTTGTTGAGGGAAATTCTTCCGTATTGTATGAATATGTGGCAGATGTGGAACTGTCAGGCTTAGAGATTGACAGATACATACCTGCTAATTCTTCTGTTGAAGTGAAGCTCAGTGTTGATACATCTGAAATGATGGATATGGAAATCCACTTCCCCGATTTGGATTTGACTATCAACAAGCATCTTGACACATTGCGTCACCAGTCTGTTACAGAAGCATCAGAACGCGTACAACGTGACTTGCGCTTAGCGGAGAAATCGTTGGGTTACTTGCAATCAAAGGGGGTTGACATTCGTGATGAAATTAGAATGTTGAACACTGTAAAAATGGAAAACGAATGCTCACAGGAGAAAAAAATGGTACTTCAGCATCTGAAAGAGCTTTATAGGTTTATAGAACAAATGCAATTAAAACAACAACTGGATGATGAGGAAGAAAATCTGAAGACTTGGTTACAGCAACTGAAACGCCATCAGCTACTTTATGGCAATTCGGATACAGAATCTCATATTAAAGACTTGGAGAGAGCTGTCAACAAAGCAGTATTCCATCGTGACTTGAACAAAATGCAAAAACTTGTTGATGAAATCTCAAGCATAGACTACAACATGGCAAAGGCAGACCATATGAGGTCATGCTATTACAAGTTTATGCGTGAAATAGAAGATAAAGAAAAGTGGTATGGTCAAGATGCCGCACGCAGTCATGTAGAAATTCTTGGGAAGTTGCTGAAAGAAAACGCCCCAATAGAAGAGCAGGAGGAAGAGACACAAATATTGTGGATGTTGTATAAGTCGCAAGAAGACAAAGCTGAAAGTGTTTCCAATGAGAACGAAGACTCCAGTCAGTTGTTGTACCATTAACAAACAAAGAGACGTATGAATATAAGTAACTACGAAAACAAGGAGAGTCTATGCACCATAAAAGACAGAATACGTGCAAGAAAACTCTTCTCTGAAAAAGAGACGATATTATCAACTCTGGCTATCATATCGTTGCTTGATGAACTTCACAAAGTGAATAGAAAGTTGGGATATATAAACATAGCGGCAAGCAATTTTGCGTATCCTTCAAAAGTCGAACATACAAATATAGTCATGGTTGATAATTCTATTGACGATAAAATGTCAGAACATTATCCTCCACAGTGTATCCATGAGAATGTCTGTCAAGCTCCAGAATATTTCCATGGCAAGTTTACCGAGTTAAGCGAAGTGTATGCCATCGGAGCGTTGATGTATGAAATGCTGTTCGGGATTGAGCCTTGGGCAATAAATGTGGATATGCTCGACACGACGATGAGAACATTAGTGCTGTTGAAGATGAAGCGTAAACCTTTGTTGATTCCATCTTTGAATGGACTTAATCCATCCAATGAACTGATGACCATCATAGGCAAAGCTACAGAATATCAACCGGAAAAACGATACCAGTCACTTGAAGAATTAAGGACTGCCATATCAAGACAACTGTATTCTTCAGTAAAAGATAAAGAACAGCATCGAAACATTCGTCGTGGTAATGGATTCGCTGACATTGCTGGAATGGATGACTTGAAGGAGAAAATTCGTTATGACATTATCGATGTGTTGAACGATGCCGAACGAGCTAAGGAACTTGGAATTACCATTCCCAATGGCATGTTGCTGTATGGACCTCCTGGATGTGGGAAGACTTTCTTTGCCGAGAAGTGTGCCGAAGAAATGCAGTGCCATTTCATGTATGTGAAATGCTCAGATGTTGCTTCACCTTACATTCATGGTGGACAGGAGAAAATTGCAAGGTTGTTTGAAGAAGCAAGAGAAAAGTCACCGACACTACTCTTTCTTGACGAGGTGGATGCTTTGCTGAGGACGAGAACCAAACAGCAGAATGCAAGTGAGTCGGGAGAGATTAATGAGTTCTTATGCCAGATCAACAACTGTGGAGAATCTGGAGTGTTTGTAATTGCCGCCACAAATATGCCAGAGGAAATCGACGAAGCTGCATTGAGAGCAGGACGATTGGAACGAAAATACTATATTGGGGTACCAGATGTACAAACCATAGAAAAGTTATTGGAAATACAATTGAGGAAGCGAAAAATGGACAGCATAAATATCAAAGACATTGCTACACGCTTGTATGGTAGAGTGGCAGCAGATGTCAAGTTGATTGTAGATGTTGCTGCGAGATTGGCATTTCGCAACCATTGTAATATCTCTACCCAACTTCTTATAGAAGCTGTCCGGACAACACCACCAAGCGTTAGCAAGGCGGTGTTAGAAGAGCATTTGTGTATAAAGGCGAAATTTGAACAAAAGCAAATAGAAGGAAAGAGAAGAAGAATTGGATTCCAATAAAGAATCGAGGTTGTCGCAAGCCAAATTGTTGTCAACAAAGGGTTACTTCTTGACTCTATATCCTATAAACTGTTAAATAACAAACTTAGAAGTTGCGCCCGACACAGAGTAGGGTTTTAAGATATGAAATTATGTATAAACAGTGGATGTAAACATGAATTGGACGATTATCAAGAGAGATGTCCATATTGTGGTTGGTCACAAAAATCATTCAAAATCGACAAGTCTGACGAAAAAAGGAATGCAGATTTATCAAATACTACATTTGATCAGCACACCGATTTTTCTAACGAAGCATTTGTCCCGCATAAAGAGAGAAATGCCTTTGTTTCAATATGGTTATATTTCTCGATTGTTGCTAATGTATTAGTGAGCTTGATAAACTTCTTCCCGAAGCAGGCATGGGGAAGTAATTATCCTGATGCAGCAATACCTTTATCCATAGTAAGTGGAGTTTTTGGAGTAATCAATATTATAGCCATCATCATGCTTTTGAATTGGCGTAAAAGTGGATTCTTATTATTAATAATATCAAGTATAATTGGAGGACTTTTAGCTATGCTAACATCATCATTCCCAGTTGGACTATTGGGTATTGTTGTTTGGTATTTCATTCTTCAAATAAAAAAGGATGGAAAATCATGTTGGGAACAATTGTCATAAACAAACAAAAGAGTAATTGTTATGGGAATATTCGATTTTTTCAAACACAAATGTGGCTATACCCGAAAGGGACTTACTCTTGAAGATTGCATCGTAAAGATGTT
>OJAW01001835.1_pt1 | contig 11565 bp, 9 predicted proteins | sample 1589151 | NCBI WGS metagenome assembly OJAW01 (sample SAMN03283290) | human gut metagenome | biome: human-associated habitat; material: feces | host: Homo sapiens | place: Peru | collected 2012 | reverse complement strand
TTAGTTACTTATGATGGTATATTATTTATTCCTAGTCATACTCCATTCGATTATTATTCTAAGGAATATGTAAAGGGATTACAATTATATTCTAATGGTGTTCTTATTATGGATAAATGTGGTGATTTATTACCTGATTATTTTAGTTTTGTTAAGGGTGTTATTGATAGTCCTGATTTAAAATTAAATATTTCAAGGGAAGTATTACAACAAACTAGAATACTTAAAACTATTGGTAAGAATATTGAGAATAAGATTAAGAAATGCCTTGAAGATTTAAGAGATAATGATAGAGAAAAATATGAAAAGATATATAATAATTTTGGTATTCAATTAAAATATGGTGTATATAATAACTTTGGTATGGATAAAGATAAATTACAAGATTTATTGTTATTCTACTCTTCTAAGGAAAAGAAACTTGTTACTTTAAAAGAGTATGTTTCTAGAATGAAGGAAGGACAAACTAATATTTATTATGCTTGTGCAGAGACTACTGATAAGGCTGATATGTTACCACAGGTTGAAAAATTTAAAGATAAGGATTATGAGGTATTATATTTAACTGAGTATGTTGATGAATTTACTATGCAGTCATTAAGAGAATATGATGGTAAAAAGATTGTTAGTGTTTCATCAGAAAATACTGATTTAAGCAGTAAGGAAGAAAAAGAAAAGTTAGATAAGGAAAATACTGAATATAAAGATATGTTTTCTCTAATGAAAGAAGTTATTCCTGAGGTTAAAGATATTAAGTTTACTAATAGACTAAATAAGCATCCTGTATGTTTAACTAATGAAGGTATGATATCTACCGGTATGGAAAAAACTTTAAATGCTATTAGCGAAGAAAAAGTAAGTGCAGATTTAATTCTTGAAATTAATGAAAATCATCCAATTAGTAATAAGTTAAAGGAATTATATAAGGATAATAAAGATGAATTAAAGGAGTATACTAAAATTCTTTATGCTGAAGCTAGATTAATCGAAGGTCTTTCTATTGATAATCCTACAGAAATAAGTAATTTAATATGTAATTATATTGCTAAATAATGATAAAACTGATAAATAGTTAGTTCTACTTATCAGTTTTTTATTATCTTGATTTATGTTTTTCGTCTTGTTCTACTATATCTTGGAATGTTTTTTCTTTAACATTAAATATCGTTTTCACCATATCATTGAAACTTGTTTTGTTATTTTGACTCTGTTCTGTTGTTTTTTTATTATTAGCAAAATCATTAAAACTTTTTAATTTAAATGGTTCTATTTTTATATGTTTTTTTGATTTATCAGTATTGTTTAATTCTAATGGAGGCATTTCTTGATGTTCTATATGTTGAAAAGATGCTATTTCTGGATTTTCTTTATCAAATTTTGGAAAACTTTTTAGTTGTTCTTTTTTTTCTTTTAATTCCTTTATTGTTTGTTCAATAAGTGGGGTATTCATTATAACTTGCTCTTTATGATGACATATACTTTTTATGGTATCTATATTTTGTTTAAATTCTTCTTTGTCTATTTCTTCGATTGAGTCATTTTCTATTAATCTTTCAAAATTATTTATAAATGTTGTTAAGTTGTCTACTCCTATTTTGTCAATAAACTTTATTGGGTCTGTTAAAGCAAGTGTTAAATCATCTTCAAAGGTATAAGTTAACATTTCTGTTCTTCCTTGCCAATAATCATAATCCTTATTTTGATTAAATAGAAATACTTGTTTTTTAGCTAGCGACTCAGAAATTATTTTCGATACAACATTGGCAATATTACTTCTTAAATTTATATATTCATTTTTGAACTCTTCGCCATATTTTGTTGATAGTTTTTCAGATAAGTCATTGTCAAAGACAAGTAAGTTAATGAATTCTAAAATATAATCTTCATTGGCATGAATATCAAATATGTCTAATTTAATACAAGAATATTTTTGATTAGCGTATTTGAATGTTTTGGAATCCCTATCTTTAAGTAATAGTTTTGACATTTCTTCCCTATCTTTTTTTCCAGTAAGATTTAGAAATCCAATTATTGTTTCGGTATCATTTAACATATCAACGTTGTCAAATATTTTATCATCATAGTAATCTAAGGCTGATATTGTTTCATCATCTAAACTATCTCTATTATTAAATAGTTCATCAATTGTTTCTTTTTTAGTGGTATACATAATTATTATATTATCAAATGATGCTTTTATTTGTTCAGTATACTCTTTACCAAAGATTGATACTAATTCATTTATTATCATATCTTTACATTGTAATAGATTTTTATTTATATTTTTCTCTATCTCTTTATTTATTTCCATGATATCTACCTTCTTATTATAGATTAATTATAACAAATTTTTTTTATTATGTCATTAAATAATTTAAAAACTGATAAACATTTTACATTTATCAGTTATTTTTTAATTATTAGTCCATTTCCAATTTTGAACTTCAGGCATATCTTTGCCATATTCTTTAATATAATTATTATGTTCAATTATTTTATTGTTACAATATTCAATGGCATTTGCTCTTGTATCTCCTAAGAATTCTAAGTATTTTAAAGCATCTTTTGCTAGACTAAATCTATCTATTTTATTTTGTACTCTCATGTCAAATGGTGTTGTTATTGTGCCTTCTTCAAGGTAACCATGAACATGAAGATTTTTATTTTTTCTATTATATGTTAGTTGATGGATTAAGTTTGGATAGCCATGAAAAGCAAAGATTATTGGTTTATTTTTTGTAAATAAGTTATCATAATCAAAGTCTGTTAAACCATGTGGATGTTTATCATTTGATTCTAGTTTCATTAAGTCTACAACATTAACTACTCTTATTCTAAGGCCTGGATAAAATTTCTTTAAAATTGTTACTGCTGCTAGGGTTTCTAATGTTGGAGTGTCTCCACAACAAGCCATTACTATATCTGGTTCTTTTCCTTCATCACTACTTGCAAAGTTCCATATACCTATTCCTTTGGTACAATGCTTTACTGCCTCATCCATAGTTAACCATTGATATCTTGGATGTTTTGATGCTATTATTACATTTATATAATTTTTACTTCTTATACAATGGTCAAAACATGAAAGTAAACAGTTTGCATCTGGTGGTAAGTATGCTCTTACTATATCAGATTTTTTAGTTACAATATGATTTAAAAAACCTGGATCTTGGTGTGTATATCCATTATGATCTTGTTGCCAAATATGGGAAGATAATACATAATTTAAGGAAGATATTCCTTTTCTCCATGAAAGTTCTTTGGCTACTTTCAACCATTTTGCATGTTGACTTGTCATTGAATCTACTATTCTTATGAATGCTTCGTAACTATTAAATATTCCATGACGTCCTGTTAAAAGATAACCTTCTAACATACCTTCGCATAAGTGTTCAGATAATACTGAATCTATTACTCTACCTTCATTAGATAATGATTCATCATTTTTATATATTAAAGCATTAAATTGTCTATCTGTTTTTTCAAATACTGGTGTTAATCTATTACTTTTTGTTTCATCTGGTCCAAATACTCTAAAATTAGTTTTATTTAAGTCTATTACATCTCTAATAAACTTGCCTAATTCTTCCATATCTTGACACATTACTGTACCTGGGGTGTTAAAGTTAACAGCATATTTTCTAAAATCTGGTATTACTAAATCTCTAAGTAATAATCCTCCATTTGCAATTGGATTGGCAGACATTCTTTTGTTACCTTTTGGACTTAAATCTTGTAATTCTTTGATTAATGTACCATTATTATCAAATAATTCTTCGGGATGATAACTTCTTAACCAATTTTCTAATAGACTTAAATTTTGACTATTTTCTTTGTTTACTACTATTGGTATTTGATGAGCATTAAATGTACCTTCGATTTGTTTACCATCTACTAATTTTGGTCCAGTCCATCCTTTTTTACTTCTTAGTATTATCATTGGATACATTGGTCTAGTACTACTATTACTAGATTGTATTTTCTTTATTTCTTCGATTACTTCATCTAGGGTTCTTGCCATGTCTTGATGCATTTTTTCTGTTGTTGATATATCTACATGGTATGGTTTATAACCGTATCCTTTGAATAGAGAATCTAATTCTTCATCACTAATTCTAGCTAAAATCGTAGGATTTGCTATTTTATATCCGTTTAAATGTAATATTGGTAAAACTATTCCATCTGTTTTAGGATTAATTATTTTATTTAAATGCCAAGAAGCTGCTAAGGGACCTGTTTCTGCTTCGCCATCTCCTACGACACATGCTACTATTAAATCTTTATTATCTAATACTGCACCATAAGCATGAGATAAGGAATAACCCAATTCTCCTCCTTCGTTAATTGATCCTGGTGTTTCTGGTGCTACATGGGAAGATATTCCTTTTGGAAAAGAAAATTGTTTAAATAGTTTTTGTAATCCACTTTCATCATAAGTTATATTTGGATATACTTCACTATAAGTTTTTTCAAGATACGCTTGAGCAACCATGGCATTACCACCATGTCCTGGTCCTGAAATATATATCATATTTAAGTCATATTTATTTATTACTCTATTTAAGTGAGTATAAATAAAGTTTTGTCCTGGTACTGTACCCCAGTGTCCTACTAAGGTATGTTTTATATCAGATAATTCTAGTTTTCTTTTTAAAAGCGGATTATCTAGTAAGTACAACTGACATGCTGATAAATAATTACTTGCTCTAAAGTAAGCGTCTATTTTATATAATTCTTCTTTACTTAATACATTATTCATAAATTACCTCCGTTTTATTCTTATAAATACATTATACAACAAATTGTTAAGAAAAGAAAGTTAAATTGATTAACTCTCTTTATTTTCTGTAAGTGTAATTTCTACAGTATTCTCTTTATTATTTCTAAGATATTTTATTTTTATTGTATCTCCTGGATTATGTTTGTATAATTCATATCTTAATTCTGCAACTGTTGAGATTTTTTCATCATCAATACCTGTTATTATATCTCCTTTATCTAGTTTTGATGCTGCCGGTGAACCTACTTGTGTTGCTATTACTACAACTCCTTCGGTTATATTCTTTGGTACTGATATTCCATATTGCCATAAGTATGTTGTTTGATTTATATCCATCATTGATATACCTATAAATGGACGCTTAATTGTTTCTCCTTTTTCTAATGATTCGGCATAAGTTAAAGCATCTTCAATAGGAATAGCAAATCCCATACCTTCTACTTCGTCTTTTACTAATTTTAATGAGTTAATTCCTATTACTGCACCATTTACATCAAGTAATGGTCCTCCACTGTTACCTGGACTAATTGCTGCATCTGTTTGTAATACTTTCATGTAATAATCTGATGTACTACCAGAAAAACTTACTTCGACCATTCTATCTTTACCTGATAAGATACCTTTTGTTACAGTACCACTATATTCTAATCCCATTGGAGCACCAATAGTAAATACTGTATCTCCTAACTTCATTTTTGAGTTATCTCCTATTTCAAGCACCGATAATACTTTATCTTTATTAATAGATAAAACTGCTATATCTGAGTAAGTTTCTTTACCTAAGATAGTAGCTTCTACTGTTTCGTTGTTAGACATAACTACTTCTACTTTATCTGCTCCATCAACTACATGATTATTTGTCATTATATATCCGACTTTATCATCTTTTTTATATACGAATCCACTTCCTGTTGATATTTTTTGATTGTTTTTGTATGATACTACTGTTACTACTCCGTCATATGCTTTTTCTACTGACAAAGCAATACTATTTTCTGTTAATTCTACTTTACTTACATTTTCTACTATACTTTTACTTACACTTGGTACTTTTGTTATAACTATATATGAACCTAGTGTTCCACATACAAATGATATTATTATTGAAAGTACTAATATAAGTACATTATTATTTTTATTTGTTTTATTTTCCATAATTCATTCATCCTTCTTTCTATAAATCTATTATATCCATGTAGTTAGTAGGGAATCCCATTCTATCTAATATTTTTTCAATAGGTATAGAATCTATCCTTCCATCTAGTTTTTCTATTTCATATTCTATTTCTTTTAGCATTAATCTAAAGGAATCATCAGTTAATAATATTTTAAATATTATTATTACAGCGAATAAATCATTTTTTCCATAAATATATTCTGCATCCATTTTAGGTATATTTAACTCTTCATGATAGATATTATCTTCGATATATCTTTCTGTTTTATTTTCGTATACAATATCTTCATGTGCACAAAGATTACGATAATTAGATAATATTATTAAATAATTTGATAAATCTTCTGGAGTGGTATTAAAAATATCTGCGATTTCTATTTTATCTTCTGTTTTTAATATGGTATAAAGTTCACATACTATACCAAAAGATAAAACTTTAACTAATACCCATAAAGGAATATATCCATAACTATTTGCATAGTGTGCAGTAGCGTTATGATGCAATGAATTAATTCTAATTTGTCTTTTCATTTTTTCTAATACATCTTTTACTCTACGCTTTTTATCGTGGTCATTTGTAAAGTTTTTTGGATTTAAATAATCTTTTTCTTTATATCCATATTTTTTAGATAGTTGATATGATAATATTGATTTTAGTTGATTTTCTATAACTAAAACATTTTTAAATATTATATTTCTAAAATATCTATCAAATAGGAATAAAGAATATAATTCTCTAAATGTTGAACCTTTAATAAATGTTCTGTTTTTTTCAGAGACCATAAATAAATGTCTATATCCATTTAAAAAGAAATAATTTTCTCTTAATAGTACTTCTTTTGCTTCATCGATGTCTTCAACAATTAATCCTTTTTTTTGTAATATTTCTACTTGTTCATCTATTGTTCTAAAATCTTTTTGCATAAATTAAATCACCCTTACATACTCTTCTTATAAAAGTATATCACAAAAATAAAAAAAAAGATATAAAAAATAATGGTAAAATTGTGGGAAATTATGATATAATTTTAAGTATAAGGAGATTAGAGATATGCCTAGTTCAATTACTCATAGTTATTTTATGAAGGATGTATATGATAAACTTGATGATAGTATTAAAAATAAAATAGTATTAGAAAGTGCTAAAACTTTTGCACAAGGTCCTGATATTTTCTTCTTTTATAATATGGGATTTGGTAAGAAAAGTAATACTTTTAGGAATAATGCTAATTATATGCATGAACATAATGTTAATGATTATTTTATAAATATTGTTAAGTATATATTTGATAATAATTTATTTGATGATGATGATGTTGTTTCTTATTTATATGGTAGTATATGTCATTATGTATTAGATTCTACGATGCATCCTTATGTTATATATAAGACTGGTATATTTGATAAGAATGATAAAAATACTTATAAATATAATGGACTACATCCTGATATGGAATATTATTTAGATGCTTATATGATATTTCAGAATGAGAAAAAAGAAGCTAAAGAATATAAGATGTATAATTATATTTTAAATAATGATATATTTGATGATACTATTATTAATATGATTAATACGGTTATTAAAGATACTTATGATATAGATAATATGGGAAATATTTATAATAAGTGTATTAAGGATATGAAAAGATTTTATAAGTTATTTAATTATGATCCTTATGGAATAAAGAAATTAGGATACTCTATCATTGATTTTATTACTCCGAAGAGGTTTATTAGAAAGAAAGAATTTTCATTTTATTTAACACATAATAATAAGAAATACTATCTAAATTTAGAGAAAGCTACTTGGAATCATCCTTGTGATAAATATGAAACATATAATTATTCTTTTATTGAGTTATATGTTAAGGCTATTGATAAAGCTTGTAATATTATTAAGGAAATGGATAAAATATTAAATAAAAAGAAAATTGATATAGATAAAATTAGTGAGTTAATTGGTAATTTATCCTACTTAACTGGTAAGGATTGTAATAGTGATAGTAAAATGATTTATTTTGAGTTTTAGAGGTGATAAAAATGGAAATTAGAGAATATAAGAAAGAAGACTCTAAGGAATTATTAAATTTATTTAATAAATGTTTTAATTATGATTATAAGGTTATTGATATGGAACCTACCGGTATGATATATGTTGTTGTTATAGATAATAAAATTGTTGGTATGGCTACAATAGATATATTAAATGATATATTTAAGAATATTAATTATGGTTATGTTAACAATGTATGTATTGATCCTGATTATCAAGGACAAGGATTAAGTAAGAAATTAATGAATAAGATTTTAGAATATGGAATTAGTAATAACTTAGAATATATTATGCTTACTTCGAATAAGAAAAGGATTGCTGCGCATGGACTATATAAGAGTATGGGATATGAGATAATAGATACTTGTGTATTTAAAAAATATATGAAATAAGAAAAAAATGCAAGATTTATGTTTTGCATTTTTATTTATATTAATTATTTACTACTTTAGTTTTACCTGTTTTAGTATAACCTTCTAGAGATTCTTGATTTGAATATTTATATTCAATTGTAGTTATTTTGTATCTATATATATCAGTATATTCATTCCAAGTATCTACAACTTTGTAATTAGTATATTTACTACTATTTTCTGTTTTATCTATAACACAATTTGATTTATTATTTGTTAGAGTAAATTTAATTGGAATATAATAAATATTTTTATTAATTTTATTTAGATAATATGGTGTAACTCCATTGAAGTTATTAATATTCATTGTTATATCAACATAGTATTTACCATTTCTTTTATAAACATTTGATACATTAAATGTAAAATTATTTGAAGTTAAGGCATGATTTTTATAATCATAAGGATTGTCATCACTATTTACTTTTGTATTAGTTCCTCCAACATAAGATAAACTTTCATTTCTTTTATTTAAATAATTTATGTAATCATTTATATCTGTAAAATAACTACTTGATAATAGTTTTACATTTTCATTTGTATTTAAATTTATTAATTCCAATGTATAAGAATGATATCCTAAATATGTTGTATAACTAATTGTGTAATAAGTTAATTCTTCATTTTGACAATATTTTGAATAAGATACTACTTTGGTACTATTTTCAATATTTTTACCTGTTACTTTACCATTATACCAATCACTATATCTATCTACATTTTTAACATATTCATATAGAATAGTTGTAGTTGGTGTACTTGGAGTATTTGTAGTATTATTACTTGCTGAAGTTGTTCCTCCTTTAGAAGTTTCATTACTTATTGGCTTTTCTTCTTCATGTGGTTTATCTTCTTTTTTGTTTATTGGTAAATCTTCAATTTTAATATCACAAACTTCACATTCACTATTACCTAGTTTAATTTCTGAAGTTTTAGTCTCATTATTACATTTTAATTCTGTTTTTATGTTGTAATAATTGTCTTCTAGAACTATGGTAGATTTACTATTTTCTTTATCACAAGTTTTCCCTTTTTTATCTTTTAATTCTTTTAGATAATCCCATTTGATTAATTGATTTAGAGTTACTTGTGAAGTTTCTCCTTCTTCGGGTAGATTCTTTTTAAAATATTCTACTGATGAATCACTAAATAATTTAAGATTTTCTTCGATAGATAGTCCTTTATTTAAAGTTAATTTAGATATTAACCAAATAATTAATAAGACTGCTACTACGAAAACTATTACTTTAATGAATAATCCTAACCAATTAATTTCATATTTTTTATCTTCCATCTTTATCCCCCACAATCTTGAATTTGTCTTTTATTCTAACATAGGCATTTTACTTTGTCAATTACTTTTATAAAAATTATTGTTACTTTATTTTTCTTTTAATGTTACTATGGTACATCCTATATTAGTACTTGCTATTTTATAAGATTCTACTAATTTATTCATAGTTAATGTTTGATGAACTATTTCTTTTACTAGTCCTTGCCCTATTCCATGAATTATTACTATTTCTTTATGATTTAATATACTACTTTCTAATATAAAATCATTTACTGCAACTTTAGCACTTTCTCTATCATATCCATGTAAATCAATATGTGGTAATCTATCTAAAAATATATCATATGTTTTCATACTTCACCTACTTTAATGGTAACTTTATTGTCACCTTTGTTCCTACATTTAACTGCGAACTATATTTTATACTACCAGAATGGGCTTTTATTATTTCATTTGATAAGGCTACTCCTAATCCTGTTCCATTTTGTTTAGTAGTAAAAAATAATTCTGTTATCTTATTTATTGTTTCTTTATCCATACCTATTCCATTATCAGTTATTTCTATATAAAGATATGTTTTATTAGTATGGGTATCTATTTTTATTATACCATTATTTTCTATTGCTTCAATACTATTTTTTATTATATTTATTAATACTTGTTTTATTTTATTGTAATCAATATTTACATATATTTCTTCTTTATTAATAAACTCTATGTTTATATTTTTAGAACTAGTTAATAAATTTAGGCTATTATAGACTTCTTCGATTAATAAGTTTATATCTACTAAATCTTTAGTTAAGGTTATTTTATTTAATTCTTTAAAGTCTGCCATAATTGCTAAACTTCGTTCTATTTCATCTTTTATTATTCTTCCTATTCCATCTGTTGCAACATATTTTATTACATTTAAGTTATTTTCTTTAAAATATGTTTTTAATTCTTGTATGGTATTCATGTAAAATATATATTTTTCATTGTTGTTTGGTTTAAAGTTTTTTGAGACCATTTTGTTATTACCATATTCTAAATAAATATTTTTGTCTTTAAAACCCCAAGTTAGCATTGTTAAATCAAATAGAATGAATGCCAAGAAAATTTTTCCTTTAGGTTTGGTAACTCTTTTTGCTTCGTTTATTACTTTTGTAAATTCTTCTTTTTTAAATAAATGGTATAAAGGTCCTAGGACTAAGGTTATATCAAAGAAATTATCTTTATACATTGATAAATCAAGAGCATTTCCTACGGAAGCACTTAATTTCATGTTGTCTGTTTTTTGGCTTTCTAATTTTTCAATGTTACTTTTTACTAAGTCAAGAGCATAAACCTCGTAACCTTTGTCTGCATAGTATAGTGAGTATATTCCTGTGCCTGCTCCTACATCTAAAATTTTATCATTTTCTTTTAAATACTTATCTATATAAGTTGTAGTTGTAATAAATTCTATATTATGAACTTTATCTTTTAATAATCTATCTTGTTCGTTATACTCATTTGTGTAGTAATTATTAATAATGTTATTTATATTTTCTTTCATAATATCACTCCATTAATTTTTTTGTTTTAGATATTCTGCTAGTTTTTTGTAGTTATTTGTATCCCATAATTTCCATCTTTCATCATCATTATAACATCCTAAAGTATCTTGTTTTCCATCTGGAATAAATATAAAGTCCCAACTCCATCCATATTGCCCTTGTTTTTCTATTGATATTGTTCCTTTAGTTATTCCTGTAAAAGTAACTGGTTCTTTTCCATATTCACAGTAAGCTAAAACTTCTTTAAAGTAAGCTTTTCTGTTTTCTTTACCTTCCATTAATTTTAGTAGTCCGGCTTCTCCTA
>OJAW01001834.1_pt1 | contig 11567 bp, 10 predicted proteins | sample 1589151 | NCBI WGS metagenome assembly OJAW01 (sample SAMN03283290) | human gut metagenome | biome: human-associated habitat; material: feces | host: Homo sapiens | place: Peru | collected 2012 | reverse complement strand
TTAAATATGGTATTACTAATATAGATAGTGTTATTTATAACAATATTAGTGATTTCATTACAGGCCATAATGAATTTATAAAAAAAATTAAAGAATATGAAAAAAATTTAACTAAGGAAGAAATTATAATGTTATATGAAAATAAATAGGAGGATATGATGAATAAGATTGATGATGTTAAAAAATTAATTGAAGAGAAGTTAATTGGTATTAATAGTATGGAAGAATTAAATGCTATTAAGAGTGAGTTTTTGGGTAAGAAGGGATTTATTACTGAACTTCAGGGTTTGATTAAAGAAGTAGAAAATGATAAGAAAAAGGAATTTGGTATGAAATTAAATGAGGTTAAATCTTTATTTAATTCTAAGTATGAAGAAATTAAAAGTAAAATAGAAGAGAATATTATTAATAAAAGATTGGAAGAAGAGGCTATTGATGTTACTCTTCCTAGTGATGGTATTTGTACTGGTTCTTTACATCCTTTTAATAGAATTATTGAAGAAGTAGAGGATTTGTTTGTTTCTATGGGATATGATGTGGTTGATGGTCCTGAACTTGAGACTGATGAGTATTGTTTTAAGAGGCTTAATGTTCCGGAGGGACATCCCGCTAGGGATATGCAAGATACTTTTTATATTACTAATGAGTATTTACTTAGAACACAGACTAGTTCTAGTCAGGCTCATACTATGGAAGATAGTATTTCTAAAGAACCTATTAGAATGATATGTCCTGGTAAGGTATATAGAAGGGATGATGATGCTACGCATTCTCATCAATTTGGACAGGTTGAAGGACTTGTAGTTGATAAGGATATTTCTCTTGCTGATCTTAAGGGAACACTTGAAATATTTGCTAAGAAATTAATAGGAGAGAATACTAAAGTAAGATTTAGACCTAGTTATTTTCCTTTTACTGAGCCTAGTGTTGAGGTTGATTTATCATGCTTTAAATGTGGTGGTAAGGGATGTAATTTATGTAAGGGTACTGGCTTTATTGAGGTATTAGGAGCTGGTATGGTTCATCCTGATGTACTTAGAATGGGTGGTTATGATCCTAAGGTATATACTGGGTTTGCTTTTGGTACTGGTCTTGATAGGCTTGCTATGTTTAAATATAATATTCCTGATATTAGGTATTTATATACTAATGATATTAGAATGCTTAAACAATTTGATAGAAAGGATGAGGAATAATGTTATTAAGTAGAAAGTTTGTAAGTGATTATATTGATTTGCCTAAAGATGAGAATATTCATGATATTGCTGAAAAGATGACTAGTATAGGTAATGAATATGATTATGAAGGTAAGTTAATACCTTGTAGTGGTTTGGTTATTGGTAAGATTATTGAGTGTGAGATGCATCCTGATTCTACTAAATTACATATATGTAAGGTTGATGTTGGTAATAAGGTACTTCAGATTGTATGTGGGGCCCCTAATGCTAGATGTGGTATTAAGGTAATAGTAGCAATGGATGGGGCAACTCTTCCTAATAAAACTATTAGGAAATCTCTTTTAGCTGGATATGAGAGTAATGGTATGTTATGTTCTTTAGGAGAACTTGGACTTGATCATAAGTATTTAAAACAAAGTGATTTGGATGGTATTTGTGAACTTGGTAATGATGCTCCTATTGGGGAGGATCCTATTAAGTATTTGAAACTTGATGATGAAGTTATTGATTTTGAACTTACTTCTAATAGGGGTGATTTACTTAGTATATTAGGTATGGCATATGAACTTGGTGCTATATATAATACTAAGGTTAAAGATATTGATTTGTCTTATAAAGAGAATAATAATAATATTAAAGATTTATTATCTTTGAATGTTAAAACTAATGAATGCTCTTTATTCTTAGTTAAAAAGGCTATTAATGTTACTATTGGTGAGAGTCCTGATTTTATTAAGAATAGGCTTATTGCTTCTGGTATTAGACCTATTAATAATGTTGTAGATATTTCTAATTATGTAATGCTTGAAACTGGACAACCGCTTCATTTTTATGATGCTGATAAGCTTGGTAGTTCTATTGGGGTAAGAATGGCAAATAATGATGAGGAAATAACTACTTTAGATGGTGAAAAGAGAATTCTTAATGATAATGATTTGGTTATTATTAATGATATGAATACTCCTATTGGATTAGCGGGAGTTATGGGTGGTTTATCTACTGAAGTAGAGAATGATACTAAGAATATAGTAATAGAGAGTGCTATATTTAATCCGACATTAATTAGAAAGACTTCGAAGAAGATACTTAGAAGTGAAGCTTCTAATAGATTTGAAAAGGGTCTTGATCCTAATAGGACTTATATGGCTATTGAAAGAAGTATGCATTTACTTGAGAAATATGCTGGTGCTACGATAGTAGGAGGATTATTAGAATATAAGGATATAGATATTAATGATAAGGAAATAACTATTACTTATGATAAGATTAATAAAGTACTTGGTACTGATTTGGATAAAGATACAATACTTGATACTTTAGATAGATTAGAATTTACTTATATAACTAATAAAGAAGAAGTAACTATTAGAGTTCCTTCTAGAAGAATTGACGTTAATATCAAAGAGGATATTATTGAAGAAGTTGGAAGGATATATGGTATTGATAATATTCAAGGTAGAAACATGAATCTTTCGGTAAGAAGTGGTCATGTAGATAAAACTAATAGAAGTATTAGACATTTGCTTTGTGATTTAGGACTTAATGAGACTCTTACTTATACTCTTATTAAAGAAGATGATGTATATAAATATACTACTGATAGTTTTGATATGGTTAAGATATTGGATCCTATGACTTTAGATAGATGTACTTTAAGATATAGTCTTATTCCTTCACTTTTATCTGTATATGATTATAATATTAAAAGGGGTATTACTGATATTAATTTATTTGAAATAGGTAAGGGCTTTTATAATAAGAATAATATATATGGGGAAGAAGAGAGATTATCTATTCTTATGAGTGGTAATTATTATCATACTTTGGGTAATATTAGGAAAGTAGATTTTTATGTTATTAAGGGAATAGTAGAAAGATTACTTAATTATTTAGGCTATAATGGTAGATATTATTTTAAAGTAATGGATCTTCCTAGTGAATTACATCCTGGTGTTAGTGCTTCTATATATATTGATAATAAAAAAATAGGAATTATTGGTAAGATACATCCTAATGTGACTAAAGATAATATTTTTGTTAGTGAGATTAATTTATCATTACTTAAGAGTATTAGAACTTCTAAAATGAAATATAAAGAGATTAGTAAATATCCTTCTATATCTAAAGATGTTGCTTTCTTACTTAGAGATGATATTACTTCAGAAGAAGTAATTAAGGCTATTAAGAAAGCTGGAGGTAGATTACTTACTAAGATAGAGGTATTTGATTTATACAAAGGTATAGGTACTCCTGAAAATATGAAATCTTTAGCATTTAAGTTATATTTTGAAGATCCTAATAAGACTTTGACTTTAGATGAGGTTATGCCTATATTTGAAAAGATTATTACTGAGATTGAAAAGAAATATAATGCTAGTGTAAGAAGTAGTTAAGTCTGCTTCTTTTTATTGACACAGATAGTTATTAATGATAAAATTATAATGTAATATAAAGTAGGTGACATTATGAGTACTAAGAAAAATATTAAGGAAATAATGAGTAAAAGATATATACAAATTGGTATATTAATAGTATTAATATCTTTAGTAGGTTTAGCAAGTACTTATGCTTGGTTTACTTGGAAAAGTTCTAGTAATACTAATGTTACTTTATCGATAGGTAATTTAGCTGATGTAACTTTTACTAGTGGTCCAGATATTAATATATCTAATTTAGCTCCTGTATATAATTATACTGATGGAGTAAGTACTACTTTTGTTATGAAGAATAATAGTACCACTAATAATCTTAATTATGAAATAAAATTAGATGTAACTAGTATTTCTAATGAACTTAAGAGTGAATCATTTAAATATACTTTATTAAAAGATAATAAAGTAGTACAAACTGGTAATCTTAAGAATGCAGTAAATGGTAAAACTTTAATATTAAATACTGGCTTATTAGCTAAAGGTAGCACTTCTAATTATAAACTATATTTCTGGATAGATGGTAATATAGAAAATGGTTCTAGTATGATGAATAAGTCTTTAGTTGGTAAGATAGATATAGAGGAAAAAACTACATATATAAATAATTTATATAATAATAGTACTAAGACATCAGTAGTAAATAATAGTATTACATATCAGTATGATACTAAAAATAACCTAATGCAAGATACTGCAGGTAATATAAGATACTATGGAGCCTCTCCTAATAACTATATATATTTTAATTGTGATAGTTATCCTAGTACTAACTGTGAACTATGGCGAATAATAGGAGTATTCGATGGTAAAGTCAAGATAATGAGAGGAAGTTCAATAGGAGATTATTCCTGGGATACATCCGTATCATCAATAAACGATGGATATGGTGTAAATGAATGGTCACAGGCTGATTTAATGAAATTATTAAATCCAGGTCACGAATCGGAATCAGTAGGAGGAAGTCTATACTATAATAGTAGTTCTGGTACTTGTTATAATGGAATAAGTAATGCCACAGGATCATGTAACTTTACTAGTACAGGTATAAAAAATGATACAACAAGAAATATGATAGCAGATACAACTTATAATACTGGCGGCCAAAACACAGAAGGAGTATTTTCTAATGTAATGTATGAAAAAGAAAGAGGTATAACTACAGTATCTAATCCTAGTGATGGTATAACTAGAACAACACAATGGACAGGGAAAATCGCCCTAGCATATCCATCTGACTATGGCTATGCTACTGATCTAAGCAAATGTTCGCAGAACTTATATAATTATGATAGCAGTACAGATTCATATGCTTGTCGCACAAATGACTGGATGTATCCTATAATTACTAATTCTGGTAAAAATTCTGGATGGTTATTAACCCCTTATTCCAGCATTGCGTACAATGCGTTCAGCGTGCGCTCGTCGGGCTTTGTCTGCGGCAACTACGACCACGTCTACAGTGCGTATGGGGTCGCCCCAGTCATTTATCTGGGTTCTGACCAAGATATAGTGTCGGGGGATGGTTCACAAAGTAATCCATACCAGTTAGCTAATAGCTAACTGGGCAAACAATGGTAGGAAAAACATGGCAAAAAAGGCCCTAAGGAGGCGAAGTCTCCTAGAGGCCCGGCAAGCATAGCTTGTCGTCATGCAAATCTAGTCCCGCGTAAGCGGGAAACTAATCAAGCATAATTTTGTAATAAAAAAAATAGGTTTTGATAACCTATTTTTTATATACATTCTACATATGTATCGTCTAGACATCTTAGTATGCAGCAGCAACCTAGATTTATTGTGAAGAAAGAATTGGTTGCTTCGTAAGGAAATACACTTGATTCATCGGTATTTGGTGCTAGTACTCTACATGTAGCACAGCATCCGTCTAATTTTTCTAATCTAAATACTGTACTTGTAGTTGATACTGCCGGATCTTTACTTATTGGCATTGCTAGTGGTGTTCCACCATTACCACAAGTATATAGAACGATTGGTCTAGTATTATAACACAAGCTACTATTTTGTCCTAAAAAGCCTCTATCACATGTTTCTAAACAGCAGTCGTTTTGACATACGCTTTGTTGTAATATTAAAATAACTTTTAGGATATCTGCGATGCAATTCTCACAAGTGTTATTTTCATTGTTACACATATAATCCACCCCTTTTTTATATTCAATATAACTTATGTTAATTAATTATAAAAATGCACTACTAATACCTAGTATTTTATAATATTTTTATCTATTTGTCATATATAGTATTATGAGACTGGTTAGAATTTTGGATAATTATATTAACGATAAGAAGTTTAGTATGATATATACTAATGGTGGTATTGATATTGTTAATTATAGTGAAATACTTGATTTTTCTTCTAGTAAGATATCTATTAGATATAATAAATGTATTTATTATATATATGGGGATGATTTGGTTATATCTAAGATGATGGATGATGAGATATTTATATGTGGTAGTATTGGTAAGATTATTTTTGAATAGAAATGGGCTGATATTATGAAGAAGAAGTTATTATATATTTTTTCTAGTAATGTTAAGATTAGGGTTAGTGGTAGGAATATTAATTTGTTTATTAAGAGGCTTATTAAAAATAATATTAATGTTATTAGGGTAATACCTGTTAGTTATAAAGAGGTATTACTTATAGTGGATTATAATGATATAGAGAAGATTAATAGGATTAAGAGTATATATAAAGTTGATATTGTTAGGTATTATGGAAAACTTAGGTTACTTAGGTTTATTAAGAAGAATATTTTTATTATTTCTTTTTTAATTATTGGTATTATTATGATATATGTACTATCTAATATTATATTTAGTATTGATATTATTCATTCGAATAGTAATATTATATCTTTAGTGGATGGGGAACTTAAGAGTCATGGTATAAAGAAATATGGCTTTGTTAAAAGTTATAAAGAAATTGAAAATATTAAAAAAGAAATATTAGAGGATAATAGGGATAGTTTGGAATGGTTAGAGATTATTAGAAGTGGTACTAAGTATATTGTTAGAGTTGAAGAGAGAATTATTAATAGTGATATTAATAGTGATAATAATTATAGTATAGTGGCTAAGAAGAATGCTGTTATTAAAAGTATTATTGCTTATAATGGAGAGAAAGTAAAAGAAGTTAATTCTTATGTTAAGAAAGGGGAAGAGATTATTTCTTCTTATGTTACTATGCCTAATAATGAGAAGGTTTTTAGTGGAGCTAATGGTAAGGTAATTGGAGAAGTCTGGTATGATGTTAGTATTGATTATCCTTATTTTTATAATGAGGTATTATATACTGGTAAAAAGAGAAAGGTTATTTCTTTTAATATATTGAGTAAGAGTTATTCTTTATTTAATTTTAAGAAGTATAAGAGTTTTGATATTAATAGGAAATATATATTTAAGAATGGTATTATTCCTATTAGTCTTAGTATTGATTATGAGTATGAAACTAGAGTTATTAATGATATTTATACTTATGATACCGCTAAAGAGAAGGCTATTATGGTTGCTAAGAATAAGCTTATGGATAAATATAAGGATATTATTGATATAGATAAGGTTATTATTATTAATGAAAGTGAGGATTCTTTTAAAATTAGTTTAAATTTATTTGTTGCTTGTAATGAGGATATTACAGAATATAAGGAAGTTATAGAAGAAGATAAAAATGAAAGTGTAAAGAGTGAGTAAAATGTCAAATTATGCTTGAAAAAGAATAATATTTCTGATATACTTTAATCATAGGATAGAAGTTAGATCCGATTAAAAGAAAAAAGGAGAGAGAAAAAAATGAAAAAGAAAATGTTATTCTTAATGGCTGCTATAGCATTATTTGTTCCAAGTGTTATGGCTGCTGAAGCTCCTACTTATGATAAGGAGAATAAAGCACTTTTTGCTAATGGTACACCTGTTACTGTTGAAGCTAGAACAGATGGCGTTGCTGGTGCTTTAGTAAAATGGAATGGTGGTGAAAAATTATTACCTGCTGATAATTCAGTATTTGGTGGAAGCCATGATAGTACTGCTAAGATTGATAGTACTAGTGTTACTGTAAATGGTGGTACTTTACACAATGTATTTGGTGGTGGCCTTCATAAAAGCTATGTTGGTACTGCTGTTGTTACAATAAATGGTGGTAAATTTACTGGTAAGGTTTATGGTGGTGGCGCAAGTTCATATGCTGGATCTACATGTCATCAACCATGGTATGAAGGTAATAAGGAAAAAGCTACTACTGTAGTAGATGAGGCTATTGTTACAATAAATGGTGGAACTTTAACTGATGTATTCGGTGGTGGTGACGGAATTAGTTATACTAAAAAAGCTACATTGATCGTTAGTAAGTCTTTTACAGGTAATATTGCATATGCTACTGCTGGAGGTTCTAATGGTTATGCTGATGAAGCATATGTTGAACTTTATGGTGGTAATGTAAGAGTATTACAAGCTGTAAATAGAGGATTTATAAATAATTCTGATATGTTAGTAGATGGAGCTAATGTAGAAAATGCTTATGTATCTTCAGAAGGAGATAATCAAAAATTAGGCGTTACTGAAAGTGCTTCACTTACTATTAAAAGTGGTAAAGTAAAAAATGTTGCACCTGGACAAAGTGGAAATCCTGGGGAAAAAGCTACTACTATATCTTCACTTCTTTATAAAGAAGGAACAGTAGAAAATATGTCAAATGATTTCGACGGTGATATGGTTAGTGAAGCAGTAATCTTAACATTTAATGCTAATGGTGAAACTGAAACAGTTGCTGTTCCTAAAGGTGGAAGCTTTACTGCAGATGAAGTAGCAGAACTTACTTCTGAACTTGAAAATGCTTTAGTTGGAAGTGGTTATAAATTTGTTGGCTTCTTTAAAGATGACAAATTTACTACAGCATTTGATTTAACTAAACCAATGAATGAAGATACAACTGTATTTATGAAATTGGAAGAAGTTAAAAACAATACTGAAGTTAAAAATAATGATGGTAAAAAGGCAGAAGATAATCCTAAAACTTCAGATATTAATTTAGCTTTAATACTTGGTATGATTGCACTTGGTGGTGCTGGAGCATTTGTTTCTTATAAAAAGAAAAACTCTAAAGCTAATAATTAATAATTAAATCAAAAGAAGTCGTATGACTTCTTTTTTGTATGATTAACTAGTTAAAGACTTTGGCTTTAACTAGCAATGAGAGACCTTAGACTCGAATTGAAATTAAGAGATAAATAACTATTGTAAATATTTTAAAAATTTAGTACAATTATATTATGGTGATGATATGAATAAAGACTATGACACTAATAATGATAATTATATTCCTAAGCATGCAAATGATGATAATAATCAATATAATAATTGGAATAATAATATAAATAATAATTATAATAATACAAATAATAATTATAACAATATGAATAATAATAATAATTATAATGATTTTTGGGGTAATGATAAAGTATATAATAATATTGTTAATAATTATAATAAGATTAATGATAATATGCATAATGATTCTAATAGTGATATTAATAGTAATGATATAAATAGTAATAAAATTAAACGTATTAAAAGAAAAAGAAAGAATAGTAAGGTTATATGGACTGTTATTATGTTTATATTTATATTTATTGCTTTGGCTTGTGTAGTTAAACTTATATTTTGGAATAGGGATAATAAAAAGACTTCTTCTTTGATTGATAATATTTCTTCTGATACGATGATTAAAGAGGTTGATGATAGTGATAGTGAATTGGTATCAAAAGATGAAGATAAGAATAGTGATTATTGGTATTATATTACTTTTCCTTTAATTGATGTTGATATTAGTAAGCTTAAGAGTAAGAATAGTGATACTGTTGGTTGGATTAATGTTAATAATACAAATATTAATTATCCTTTTGTTCATTATAAAGATAATGATTTCTATTTAAATCATTCTTATGATAAGTCTTATAATGAGGCTGGATGGGTATTTATGGATTATCGTAATAATATTAATTTAGATAATAAGAATACTATTTTATATGCTCATAGTAGGCTTGATAAAACGATGTTTGGTTCTCTTAGTAAGACACTTCATTCATCTTGGTTTACTAATCGTGATAATCATATTATTAGATTATCTATGGAAAAGGAGAATACGATGTGGCAAATATTTTCGGTATATAAAATACCTGAAGAAAGTTATTATATTACTACTAAATTTAATAGTGATACTGATTATACTAAGTTTTTAGATACTATTAAGAATAGAAGTATATATAATTTTAAGACTAAGGTTACCGCTGAAGATAAGATTCTTACTCTTAGTACTTGTTATTCTGATACGGAAAGAACTGTTGTTCATGCTAAACTTATTAAGAGGAGTAAAAACTAAAAAAATATAAAAGAATATATTTAAAATATTCTTTTTTTATGGTATAATTTTCTTCGAGGTGTGTATTATGAAGGCAAATAGAACAATAACAAGAGAGAAAGCAATGACTGTATTGTATCAAATCTTTTTATATAATAAAAATAATATTAGTTATGAAGTTGATGATGTTATTAATGAAATACTTGAATCTATGGATATAGAGGATAGAAAGAAGATTGATATTAATTTTTTAAATGATTTAGTTAATGGAGTAATTAATAATATGGATAATATTGATAAATATATTTCTAAGTATTTATCTAATTGGACTATTGATAGACTTGGTCTTACTGATCAAGCTATTATTAGAATATCTGTATATGAACTTATATATACTGATACTCCTAATCTAGTATGTATTAATGAGGCAATTGAACTTGCTAAGAGATATTCTGATGAAAAGGTAGCTAAAATGATTAATGGTGTATTAGATAAGATTTATCATGAAATAGAGGATAATTGTGAATAATAGTTATAATATTATTAAATTTGATTCTAACTATGATGATTTAGTTAATAGTGGTGTGATATCACCACTTAATAGATATAAGTATTCTTTTTATATTAATAGTGATAAATTATTTTTTAAAGAGGATACTGATAGAATGTATTATGAACTTATTGGAACTGCTATAGGGGATTATTTAAATATTTTACATACTAGTTATAAGTTAACTATGATTGAGACTAGTGATACTAATATTAAGGGAGTAACTTCTAAGGACTATAGAGAAGATGGCTATAAACTTATTAAGTTTAATAATATTTTATTTCAATCTAGGCTTATTAGTGGTACTTATCCTAATACTAAGAATTTAATTCCTAATGAATCTATTTTTGATTTAAAGCTTGATTGTACTGAGTTTTATAATATGGTTGATAGGGCTAGTATTTTAAATAATGATACTGATAATAATATAATTACATTGGAAATTAAGAATAATTTACTTAAGATTACATCTATGTCTCTTGAAATTGGTAAGGTCGAAGAAAAGTTAGAGGTTTCTTGTGATAATGATATTAAGATATCTTTTAGTGCTAAGTATATGATGGATGCTCTTCGTACTATTAAGTCTCGTAATGTTATTTTAACATTTGTTGGAGAGATTAAACCTATTTTGCTTAAGAATGATGATAGTGATGATTTAGTTTGTCTTATTTTACCAATTAGGACTTATTAACTTTTATTGTTAATAGTTCTTTTTTTTTTGATAATAGTTATTAATTTTTTTGAGTTAATAACTTTTTTTGTTGTTATTTATTGTTTTCTACAAATTTCTGCTTTTTTCGACACTGTGAGGTGTTAATTTAGAAATTGCAATATTTTTTATTGCGAAATTTATTGTTTGGAGGGGGTGATGTTCTTGAATTATGAAATTAATGATGAGACTTTGGCTGTTATGTCTTTTGATGAAGATAAGTCTAGAATAATTGAATCTGATGATGATTATGTTGTTAATGAGATTCCTTATTCGATTATGGAAAATTCTTGTAAGTATTTTGGTAGTAGTTTTGAGGGAC
>OJAW01001829.1_pt1 | contig 11584 bp, 7 predicted proteins | sample 1589151 | NCBI WGS metagenome assembly OJAW01 (sample SAMN03283290) | human gut metagenome | biome: human-associated habitat; material: feces | host: Homo sapiens | place: Peru | collected 2012 | reverse complement strand
TGTTCTGGTCGAGAGCCACGCTGAAAGGCTGACTGTCGAGGCTGAGCACCCTATCCATGCGTGGATATATAGCATAGACATTGAACGTGCCGTCGTCCCAATAGAGGGTTCGTGCGGCTGTCCAACTGCTGCCGTTGTGGGTCAGCGCCTCGTTGTTCACCAGGTTGCCGCCTATCTCCAGCGGTGCGTCGGCTTGTGCCACATACAGGCCTATGCGGTCGCCGTTCTCAAAGTCGGTTGCTGTGGCACGCGTCTGGCTTGGGTGCGTCACCGTGAATGTCATGGGCGTGTGCCTGGCATCCTTATATTGCTGTTCGCCGTCGTCGGAACAGGCCACCAAGCCCAGCAGGGCAAGAGCCAGACCGAAGCAGCTTATCTTGTGTCTGTTCATCTGTTCATGCTTTTGCAAAATTACACATTTTTACCCGAAATTTATCTCTAACCACCTATAATTGTATTATTATGTACATAATTAGGATATACGATACTTAATAATTCGAAAATTATGTCTAATTTTGCAATAACATTTTTTTTTAACAAACAAACAAATCAATGAAAGCCAACAAAATGACTCTCGTGATGGCTATCCTCGCCATCATGTTCATTGCCCCGGCCAAGGCCAAAGCACAGGTAAACGCACAGCTGTTTTATGATTTCGGCACTGACCGCAAGTTCGCAACCCTCACACTTGAGATGTTCAAGCAGGACAAGTGGGGTAACACCTATTTCTTCATCGACCACGACTTCAACTACGACAAAATGGTAGTAGGAAGTAAGAATATCTCACAAGGTGGAACCTATACCGAGATTTCTCGTGCACTCAACTTCTGGCAAAACTCCAAGATGAAGAACTGGAGCTTGCACGTAGAGTACAATGGTGGTATCACCAAGAATTATCCCATCAACAATGCATGGCTCTTCGGTGTGGAATACCTCGTGCACGACAAGAATTACAAGAACACTTTGACTCTGGATGCTTTATACAAGACCATCCGTCAGACTGATCAGAATGTACCCTTGCAGTTTACTGCTGTCTGGACCTGTAACGACATCTTTGGTGTAAAGGGTTTGAAGTTCGACGGCTTTGCCGATTTCTGGTGGGAGACTCATGCTGTCGATTATCAGGAGGATGGTTCTGCTACAACCAAGCACACAGTTTTCATCACCGAGCCACAGCTCTGGTACAATGTAGGTCAGCACTTCGGCTGCGAGAACCTCAGCGTAGGTAGCGAGGTAGAAATCAGCCACAACTTCGGCAGCAATGCCGGCTGGATGGTTCGTCCTTGCCTCGGTGTGAAATGGGACTTCTAACCGTTCTCTTTTGAACCTTTTCTGAGGGCACTTCTGACGCTTTCCAAATGTTAAATACCGTAAATTCGGCATTCTTGTGAGAAGAAAAAAAAGAAAACAAGAAAAAAAGAAAAGAAAAAAGCGACAAGAAGAAGTAGCAAGAAGAAAAGAGAAAAAAGAAAAGAAATAAAAGAAAAAATAGAAAAAAAATAAGAGGTTTAAGCCGAAGCCGAATTGCTCAAATTTTCGCAATTTGGCTTCGGCATTTTTCTCTTCCGATTTTTATTTTGATTTTCAACAACTTACGTTATTTTCTTACCGTCAATCCACTATCCGAAATTCCTCCAATGCCATCTTTTGTCTTGCCGTATTGACGGGTGACGCCACTCAGATTGATTCCGCCTACACCTTCAGATGTTGCATTGACTGACTGGCAATCAACCTTGGCTTTCACGCTTCCGACGCCTTCATTCAGGATATTCAGGCTGCCGCCCTTGAAGAATCCCAGGTTCACAGAGCCTACGCCCTCGTTGTCCACCTTCAGACTTTCCATGGAAACGTTCGTGATCTTCACGGAGCCTACGCCTTCATTATCAACCGTCATGTTATCTCCAGCCACATCATCGATATTCACGGAGCCTACGCCCTCATTGTCTACAGTCACCTTGTTGGCAAGAATCTTTCCGATATAGACAGAGCCTACGCCTTCGTTATCAATGGCGAAACGGTCGCTGTTAATGGTCTTGGCATGGAAACTTCCCGTACCCTCCTGTGTCACCTTCACCAGGTCTGGACTGGTGATATAAATCTTCAGTCGCTTGTTTTCAGAGTTGCAGGAAGCAGGCACGGTCAGTCTGCCGTTGTATCCGATAATCACCTCGTCGTTGCGATACACCACCTTCAGCTTCTCCTTCAGTTGCTGCAGGAACTTTGCGTCCTTGATGGCAGAGAAGTCCAGTCGGACATCACATTGATCGCCATCATTCTGGGTATAATAGACATCAGCCACAGCCTCCACATCAATCGCCTTGAAAGATTTCTCGCGCAAGTCATCCTGCACATAAGTCAAATCTCCCTTCACGGTAGAACCCGTAGACTCAAAACTGCAGGCAGTAAGTCCGGCTGCAGCCAAGAACATAGCGGCACCAGCCACCATCAAACCAATACTTTTCATAATCCTTCAATTTAAAATTGTTCGTATTTCTGGCATTTAGACGAAAGAAAGGAGCAAAAGGTTGCAGGAAATTTCAAAAAATATTTTCCCCAGACTTCAAAAAAGCCCTCATTCAATTTTAAAGAAGCCTCTTTCCGGTTTCATCTAAGCCTTAAACGGAGTTGGTTTAAGGCTCATTTAACTGTTACGTTAGGCTTAAACAAACCTTACGTAAGCCTTATTCCAAATCTATTCTTATAAAAAAATCCCGGAAAAAACTTGCAGGTTTGGAAATAAAGTCGTATCTTTGCGTTAGAGTTTTAGAACAGATGGGCTTAGAGCAATCATTGTGTTATCGCTCACAGTCATACGAGTCGCTATCCGTTTATTAAACTTTGCTAATATTAAACATCTTTAACGGAAAAATCTGCTTCGTTTGAAATAATTACACTATATTTGCACCGTCTAATTGATGGCTAAAGCCCGAAGAGCTAACTAGTTAACTCCTAAAAGTAAGCAAAAATTACTTTGCTAGGCAAATTTAGTAAAAGATTTTAGGCACAATGATAAAGATTAATTGAACAAAAAGAATCATAAAGTAAGAAATTACAATTTAAACTTAAATAGATATGAAAGTATTCAATTCTAAACTTGCTGCTATAGGTTTGGCAGCATTCGTTTTCGCATCATGTAGCGACAGCTCTTCGGATCCTGCCTCTCCTATCACCCCTGGTACCGTCCCTTCTGAGATTACCAAGATTGGACTTACACAGACTGATGCTGCACAGTTGGCAGCTAGCGTTACCAACTACAAGCGCAGCAGCTCTAATAAGGCAAGAACTCGTGTTATTGACGAGGATTTGTTCAATGGAGTTACTAAAAGCACCGTACCAGCAGCACCTTCTGTTGATGGTGCAAAGCAGTTGAATGCAGCAGCTGATTTGTCAAACGACAAATACAAGACCAGAAGCGGAAAGACTTACGACTTCTCTAACAATACAATTGAGAACACAATTCTCTTTGTTGCTGGTAACAGTACCGTAAAATACAGCAACTTAGGAACTGGCAACACCATCGTCGTCATGAAGGGTGGTAAACTGGAGTATACTGGTTCAGGAATCGCTATTCCTAAGGACAACAAGATCTATGTTCAAGAGTCTGGTTCATACAGTATCATCAACAATGAAGACATCATCATTGATGGTGCTTTGTATTCTTCAAGAGCGCTCGGAAAGATTGAGGGAGAAATCACTGACAAGAAATCTGAAGGTACTCCAACACAAAACATTACCATCAATGGTTCAGTATACCTCAGTGGCTACACACATACTGTAACAGATCCTGAAAGCGAGAATTACAATAAAGAAATAACAGAGTATGCATCTCTTCGTGCAAAGACATTGACTATCAACGCTGGTGCAAAAGTCAACACATTGGACCGTGTCACCTTTACCGATAACGTTGTTATTGCCGGTGCATTGCATGTAGGTAAGGCTGCCATCGTCAACAACATGACCATCAAAAATGGCGGTAAGTTCTATTCTGAATACTCAGCAAAGATCAAGAAACAGCTCACCATGGAGGCAGGTTCATACATGAATCTTGCCTACCTGAACGTAACAGACAACAAATACGACAAGAATGGCACTGAAAAGCCTACCAAGGTTCCAGGAAGCGCTGTAGCAGACTTGAAGGGCAACTGCCAGATTGTAATCGGCAACCATGGTGTAATGTCTTTCAATACTTTGAAGACAGACAACACTTCCGGTCAGATAGTAATGGGCGATGATGCCAACAACGTGGCTGTCATCAAGGCAGACAAATTTATCTATGCAGGAAGCGACGAAAACGTCAATTTCACCAGCACTCCAAATACAAACAACCAGACTATCCTGGCTCAGTTCAAGGAGTGCTATAAGAATGGCGCAGAGTCTGAAGGCAACAAGGTAGAATTTGAATATTTGAATTGGAATTCAGATGTACAGAGCTACGACTACATTACAGGTGGCGGTGCCTTGACTGCAGGACCAAACTTCAGCTATACACTGAAGGATGAATACAAGATAGCAGACCAGAAGAAGCTTATGCTGTTGTCTACTATCGCAAACTACGATAGAGACACTCAGTCAGCAACTGCCATCGTACCTACTGACAACAACAAGGTATACGTTTCATACCATACCAATGGTACAGACTTCGGTGGAAGCATTGATGTTGCAGAAATGAATGGCGAACAGCTTACATTGAAGCAGAGAGTACAGCAGGCTGAAGCTGGAGCTACATACGACTTCAACCACTTGAACGTCATCAACAGCAAACTGTACCTGGCAGGAAGTGCCAAGGGCAAGGATGGCAAGCAGTTAGGTGGTGCTGCTATTAGTTATGCAGCCATAGGCAGTGATGGTTTGTTGAACGTCACAGAGGGTTTGACTTCTCAGTCGTTAGACAATACTGTTAAGGGCGATGCTAACTGCGTTGTACCATTCGACAACAACATTGCTGTAGCCAGCACTCTTGGTTACTCCGTTTATGAGCCAACATTAGCAAAAGAAGCAAAAGATAGAGTCTCAACTACAGGCAAAGCTAAGTTCGTGGCAGTAAATGGTACATCACTCGTTGGCTTGAACTACAAGTCTGAGATTACTGCGGGCGATGATGAAGTTCAGGGTGAGGTTCAGGTATTCGACAATACTATGAAGCAAACAAGTAGCTTCAACGTTGGTTCAATTGCACCTAACAACGGTAAGAACATGATTGCCATTGACAGCAACGGAAGAATCTACGTCTGCAAGAGTGCTAAGGGTTTGATGTGCTATGAGAGCAACGGCAACCAAGCATGGGCATCAGAATGGACAACACCAACTTCTAAGAGTGATAAAAACGTAAGCGTTGACAAGCGTCAGGGTTACATCAATGGTGTAGCAGTAGACGACAACTACGTATATGTTGCAGCTGGTGCTTATGGTCTCGTAGTCCTCACCAAGGATGGCAAGGAAGTTACTCACAAGAGAATTGGAACAGCTGGCAACTCTGCCAACTATGTAGCAGTTAAGAACGGTCTTATCTATGTTGCATACGGTAAGGGACGTATCCAGGTATTCAAGCTCACTGGCGGAGCAGCTCAATAATACAGAATCATAAAAATCCTCTACTCTCCCATCCTACCGATGGATGGGAGAGCAAACCTTATTAAAAACTTAACCTGCTCATCAAAAGCAAACTGGCTAAGCCTTTATTAAGGCAAAACACAAAATATCAATCAAGAAATAACATCAAAACAGAAAGCTAAAATGAAAGCATTAAATATCAAACTTGCAACATTCAGCTTTGCAGCATTGCTCCTCGCTTCTTGTAGTGATAACGGGGCAGACAATCCTGTGAATCCAATTACTCCTGCAATCAATTCTAAATTGTTAGGTATTTCTGTTAAATCTAACACAGACGCAAAGGAATTGAGTGCAAGAGTAACTAACTACAAAGTTACAAGCACTAAGGCAACAAGAGCATCTTTCTCTGATGTTTTTGGAGACTTCAATTCTATGCCTGCAGAATCTTCAATTACCCCTACAGGAAATGAACTGCAAGGGGACATTTACTCACCTGATCAAGCTGGTACATATATAGTTTCTTCCAACAAGAAACTAAGTATGGGAAATGTTGGCAATACAACTATATATGTAAAGAAAGGAGCTACGTTGGAACTTAATGTTTACCAATTACAAGGTAATGTGAACATTTATGTAATGTCTGGTGCAACTTTAATAGATCCGTCACGTGACTTGGCTTCAACAGGAATCACTATATATAATTATGGAACATTACAATTCAATAATGCGGAAAAGTATATAGCACCAAACCAATACATTTACAACTACGGAGATGCTAATTGGCCAAATAATACAATCGCAAACCAAGGCCATCTCTACGTAGGTGGAGATTTCAAGGCTAAAGCCTGGGGAGGATGGCAAGGTGGTGGCACGCTCTACGTCTCTGGAAGTTTCGAATATCCAAATGAAGATTTAACCTTTGACGGCAACTTCTATATTGGAGGAAAGCTTTCTGCAAAAAACATCACATTCAATAACAGCGCAAAACTCTATAATGAATGCGGCATATTTGCTACACAAAACGTAAATTTAACAGGAAGCAATTGTGAACTGCACGTTGCATACCTGCATGCAGAAAAGCTTGAACAGAACTCTACTTCCAATATTTATTTAAAAAACAACAGTTACATCAATACACCAAATTATGTCAACCATAATGCAGGTGTAGGAAGTATAACATTGGAAGGCGACAATGCTGTTGCATACATCATTGGTAACAAACTGCATTACAATCACAGTGATGAAAACAGAAAAGACCTGAAGATGTTCAGAACTTCTGGTAACGAGAGTAAGATTTACTTCAAGGGCGTTTTCTGTAAAGAATGGGAAGATGTTCCTATAGAAACAACTCTGAACAATGAGGCAAACGTCATCGAGGTAACAACAGAAAACGAGAATGACTTCACCATCAAGAAGGATGCTTGTAACCCAGGACATAATGATAATGGAGATCCTACTCCAGCTCCTGGACCAGAGCCAACACCAGAGCCAAAAGCAGATTTGGACTTGATTACAACGATAGAGTTACCTAATCATACTCATACCATCTCTGCTACCTGTATCAAGGAATACAACAACAAGATGTATCTGTCTTACCACACACGTGGCAATGGACATGGTGCTTGCCTCGAAGTATTCTCTCCTGTTACAAATAATCAGGTAACTATGGAACAATACCTGCAGGATACAGAGAGTATGCTGGACTTCAACCACCTCATCATTGATGGAAAGACAACAACTCCTAGAGTCCTGACTGTTGGTTCACACGCAGATAAGGGAGCAATGACTGCTACCATTGACATCAAGAATGATGGTCTTTTGAATACTGAAACTACTGAGATTACAGAGAATCAGGAGACAAAGACGGTTGAGCCAATGCAGATGATTAATCTTGTACCAGCTACAGCAGCAAATGCCAAGCTCGGCTACGATGAGAACTGCATTGTTAGAGATGGTGACAATTATGTTGTTGCTACTACTAGAGGCTACATGGTCTACGATACAGATTTCAATGAAATCAAAATGACCAAAACTGATGGTAGAGTAAAGCACCTCTCTTTAAATAATGGCAAGATTGCATCTCTGACATTTGACAGACAACTCACAGAAACTGAAGATGTGAATACTGCAATGCCAGCACATATCAATATATACCCTGCTGGCACAACAGACTTCAGTGTAACACCTGAGCATTCTTTCGCTGTAGAAGCTATTACTCCAAACAACGGTAAGAATACAATTGCTCTTGTTGGTGATAGAGTATACGCATGCTTGGGAGGTGCAGGTTTCTACTGCTACGATTTGGATGGTAACGAACAGTGGCACTACCAGATTAAGAATGCTTTGAATACTCAAGGTGACAAGGCAGGTCTATATAAAGCAGCTGCCAACGGTTGCTTTATCGGTGGAAAGTACATCTATGTTGCATACGGTTCAGCAGGTCTGAAGGTATTGGATATGGATGGAAATTTGGTAGCTGAAAGATATAAGAAGATCAAGAAAGGCAACTACTCTGCCAACTACGTAACTGTATACAACGGCTACATCTATGTAGCACATGGTAAAGACCGTTTGCAGGTTTACAAACTGTATAACTGCGATGCAGATACAGACGTTTCTTACAACGAGTAAGCTAATTGACATTGCATCAGCAATATAGATATTTTAATAAACTAAGAACATAGTGAATGCAGCTGCAACAGCTTGCAGCTGCATTCATCGTGTTTAAATAAGTAAAGCTATGAAGCGTACATTAATACTATACACAACTACCGCTCTCCTGACTCTCATCGGAGCACAGCAGACTGGGGCACAAACTCAAGGCAAAAAACAGCAGAAGAGTTTCAGCCCTAAGATGCTCGTCTACGAAAATCTGAAGAACGAAAATGTATTGAGACACTTCAACCAACGCTTCGCACAACTCGACACACTCATCAGTAACCCTATCTGGGTGAAAGCACCCATCATTGAACTGGGTCTCAACAAACAACATACTGCTGACATTAAAACCACGGACTCATTATACTGGGCTAAAACTGCATACGAACAGTTGGCTGTAAACAGACGTAACGGACTGGAAGTAACCGGTCAGATTTACGCCAGACCAGACGCCTACTTCGATGCCGACAACGACGATGCAGAACAGGTCTCAAAGTACAAGGCTAAAGTACAGGCCGAACTGGGATGGAACATCATCAACAGCAAATTCTACCAAGGAAAGGAAAAGAGAAACAAAGTGGCCCTAGCTAACGAACTCTCACGTCTACAAGACAAAAAGAGACAGACTGCAGACATCTATGAAAAGGCAGCCGACGAGCTGACCGAACAATATAACTTCTATATCGGTACCGTCATAGCACACAAGCTGGACAACCTCGACATCATGAACGAGGCATACCAGTATATGCTGGAGAAAGACCGAATAAGCAACGACAAGATGCTCAAGGTGATGAACGACAAGCTGGAGGCGGAATACGACATCTCCATCCTCTGCTCCGACAGAGACATCACCAACAAACCGATTTACCGCATCAAGCCAACCCGCGTGGTGGTAGACACCGCAGCCCTATGGGAACACGTAGACAAGGAGAGCCTGGATGCAAGAATCGTAATGACAAAGCTGGAGATAGCCAACAACGAAAGCAAGCTGAACAACTATCTCAGCACTACCCGACTCACCCCATTCGCCAGATGGTCAACCTACTGGCAGAGCAACGACAAGTTCTCGCACAATGGTGATGTAGGAATCAGATTCACCGTGCCAATCTACAACGAAAACCCAAGAAAGAGAAAGGCACTGGAGACACAGAAAGAGATTATCATGAATAGCAGAAGCACCGACGTGAAGGAAATCAGACAGTCGGTAAAAATCCTGCTGAAAAAGATAGAAAACCTCAACCAGGCTATAGCCACTGAGGCTTACCACATACAGCAGACAGGAAAATACATCGACATGCGACGGTTCGCATATAAAAACCAGAAAAACGGGTACAACTACCTGATGAGAATGGAAGAATATACCGGACTCCTGGAAAGCATGGAAAGAATGTACAAGCTGATGTTGAACCGCGGACTCGCCATCATCAATATAGAGAAGGCTGTAAGCATCTATAACAACAACAATATATTCAACGAGATCGAACTATGAATGAGTTTCAATATGACAGCACGCCACAGGAACAGGCGATGGCCGACTTGCTGAAATCGCAAAGCCACCGCTTGGCTAGACAGCAGATTATATTCGCGCTGATCTTCCTCCTCATCATCGTACTGGCAGCATACTATATCGTTACCCGAATGATCTGGGCCATCTATGACGGATATGTAACACTCGATGAAAACCATATCTGTGCGGTTGACGACATCTACATTCTGAAGGTAAACAAGGAGGTGGGAGAAATAGTACACAAAGGTGATACGCTCTACTCCTACGTACTGCTGGGAAATATCGTTAACCAATACGACCCAAACATCATTCCGTCGGCGGTAAAGGAAACCCACGACATGGAGGTACAGGCAAAACTGGCTAGAGAAGAGATACCGGTACTGCGTACCCGACTGGCTGAACTGAAGAAGCAGAAAGCTTCGGAAAGTTCCGACATCTACTACGGACTGACCAACAACACCAAACGCAACCAGCTGGATGCTGAGATTGCAGAGGTGGAGGAAGAAATAAGAAAGCAGATGAACAAGGTGACCATCTACTCACAGGCCAAGAACACCACCTATAACTTCATGAGCAGAAGAGGTGCAGGTACGGCGGGTGCAGACATGCCATACTCCAGCAATACCAGCATCTACAACCACGGTCTGATACACTACTGCTGTGCACCTGCCGATGCCTACGTCACGAAGGTGAACGTGAGCGACAAGACTCTGGTGTTCAAGAGCGATGAAGTGCTCACCATCCAGCATACCGACTATGCAGCCTGCCACCTGGGCATCATCACATACGTGCCTAGTGAGAAGATCAAGTATATGGAAAGTCCTGACGATGCTGACGTCATCGTGAACAAGGACCTGGTACTGAAGGCTAAGCTGCAGATGGTGGGTCTGCGTGTGGAGGAAATTCCAAAGCACCTGCAGAGCAATTTCTCACACGACGCCAATGCCGTAGTGGCAGTATTCACCTTCAAACCCAACCAGCGAGTGCCGGCTTGGGTGATGAGCAACAAACTGCCGGTGAGAATCAGGGTGAACAAGATCAGTGCGATGTTAGACCCTAAGCCACTGCCAATGTATACCATCCCAGTGGACAAGAATCAAAATGTGATGAGAAGTTCAAAGCTCGTCACACCTGACCAAAACAAAGACAACGTGAAGAAATGATTGGACTAAGAAGAAACAAAAGAGGAGATTATTATACCCAAATCACAAGAAATAAATTATGTTGGAGTAGGAATTTTAAGTATTTCTGGAATTTTCTTAATAGTAACTTTAATTTTTACAATTTTTTTCGTAAAATACCAACTAAAAGCAAAGAAAAAATTGTCTAAATAATAGAAAGGTAAAAGGTGATATTATGAAAAAAGTAATAAAAATAATAGTAATAATTTTAATAGCTATACTACTAGGAGTAATAATTGGAACAGTTTACTGGTTTAATGCAAATATAGAGGCAAAGCCAAATAAAGAAAAAAATTATAATATAGTTGAAAAAAAGGTTGGACAGAGAAAAGTATTTATACTTGCTCCAAAAACAGGAGTAACTAAAAATGTGATATTGTATTTGCATGGAGGTGCTTATGTAGGAGAAATTGAAGAAGCACACTGGCTATTTTTTAATGAATTAATAAGATTATCTTTCTTGCATTTTTTCGCTCATTTGTTCAAGATTATTTTTGAACAATTTTATAAATTCTTAGAAAAAGATTATAATATTAAAAACAAAATAACTTTTGACGATCATCACCAATATATGTCAGAAGATATTGAAAATATTGAAGGCACGATTGTAACAACAGAAAAAGATGCTGTGAAACTTGCACTTTTAGGTAAAGATAATATTTTTGCATTGAAACTAAAAACTGTGCTT